>Ga0224486_100381_pt1 | contig 14969 bp, 16 predicted proteins | sample TexhydDE_CT_test_FD_172013 | JGI IMG/M metagenome (GOLD analysis project Ga0224486, IMG submission 172013) | Fracking water microbial communities from deep shales in Oklahoma, United States - hydraulically fractured wells DE_CT_test ...
CCCACGGAAAGACCAAGGATATAATAACCCAGATATCAGAAGGAGAGAAAAAAGGTACACTATTTCTTCCCAGGAAAGCTTAGACTTCCTGGGAAGTCCTTTAAGTAAGACAAAAAGGAGTAATTGCCATGATGTCCTTTCAGACAATAAAAAAACAGACACAGGACCTCCTGACCTTCGGACTGTTTGCCAGGCTCCTGAATTTCCTAAAGGGAATTCTGTTAGCCTATTTCATTGGAGCCAACTTCAGGACAGACACATATCTTGTGGCATTTTCAGCATCGGTTTTCCTCATAGGAATTGTGGCTGATGCCCTAATTGTTTCCCTTATTCCCATCTACCACCAGATAGACCGGAGGGATGGAAAAAAGGGGAGGTTTGAGTTCACCCACAACCTGATTTCATACTGGACAATCCTTGGATTTATACTGATGGTCCTTAACTTTATCCTGGCTCCCTACATTGTCAGGTTATTCGGTCCAGGCTTTGGGCCTGAGGGCTATAACCAGGCTGTCAGGCTTTTCAGGTACGGGGCCCCCATTGTAATGGCCCATGTTTACAGGGCAATATTTGGAGGTTACCTACAAAGCCAGCACCTTTTCAGGGCAGGGGCAAAGGGTGGTGTGGCCAATGCCCTGATATACATTGCCTACCTGGTTTTTCTAAGCAGATTCTTTGGTCTTGAAGGACTTATGGTCACTGGAATAATTGCTGTTGGTGCCCAGGCATACATGCTGGCAAAGCCTGTTTTCAAGAAGCAGGGCTACAGGTACAAGCCAGTCCTTGTAACAAAGGACAGAAGTCTCATAAGACTTAACAGGTTCCTCTTTCCGATTGTCATAGGTTTGGGGATACACCAGCTTAACCAGGCCATAGATAATGCAGTGGGATCCTTCCTTGCCGAAGGTACAATCGCAGAGCTAAGCTATGCCAAGGATATAATCGACCTCTTTGTTGGAGTGGTTGTCATGTCCCTTGTGACCGCCATATTTCCCGTGGTGTCCGAAAAGGACCACAGGATAGACAAGGATGAGCTGGACCATTCACTAAGGTACTCCCTGAGGCTAATAACAATGGTGGTTGTTCCGGCTACAGTGATGCTTCTGGTTATGGCCGAGCCAATTGTCAGGATATTCTACCAGAGGGGAGAATTTACGGCCCAGGCAGCTCAGGCAACCTCAATGATGCTTGTGTATTACTCAATAGGAATAATCGGCACAAGCCTTATGCTCCTTGTGACAAGGCTCTATTACGCCAACGAAAATACAACAGATCCAATAGTCCTGGCTGCATTTGCACTTATTCTAAATATTATTTTTGATGTTGTGTTTGTCCTATGGATTGGACCTGGAGGGATTGCACTTGGAAGCAGCCTTTCAGTACTGATTGCATCGGTCTACGGCGTATATGACCTTGACAGCACCATGGATTTTCTCCATTGGAAGGACATAACCTTAAGGTCATTCAAGGTAGTCCTTGCAGGGGTCATGATGGCATCGGTCCTTGTAATAACAATGTCCGGAGTAGCAGACCACCTTGGAGAGACATTGCTGTCAAGCATAGTGATGGTCCTGCTTGGGGCTGTACTGGGACTGGGAACATTTTTTGCAACTATTTTTATAACTAGGGCTTGATAGGGGCCTAGAATGGAGGAAATTAAAATGAACAACAAATATATAGCAAAGAGATACCAAAACATGGAGGAGGGTCAGCTGGCAGCAAGTGCAGACCAGGCGGCTGGAATGGATGACCTGATCAACTTCACAATCGGAGACCCGGATATAATAACAGATGAGAGGATAATCCAGGCAGCCTTCAAGGATGCCATGGCAGGCTACACAAGATACACGGAATCTGTTGGGATGAGGGAACTGAGGGAGGAAATCGCGAAATACTTCCAAGAGGAGTACAGTCACCAGGTAGGCTTGGATGAAATCATGGTCACAACCTCTGCCTGCCAGGGCATGTGGCTTGTCCTTGAATCCCTCCTGGACCAGGGGGATGAGGTCATTATACCCTCGCCCTATTTTCCGCCCTATTCCGACCAGGTTAAGCTAGCAGGTGGAGTACCGGTGTTCCTAACCTTAAAGGAAGAGGAGAATTATCAGCTAGATGTGGATAAGCTGGAAGAACTGATCACAAAGAGGACCAAGGCTGTAATTATAAACACCCCAAACAATCCCATTGGAAGTTGCCTGACCAAGGAGACCCTGGAAAGGATAGGGGAGGTTGCCAGGAAGCATGATATCCTGATTATTGCAGATGACATATATACAATATACAGCTATGAGGCGCCCTTTGTTCCAACAATGACCCTCCCGGGGCTTTCTGAAAGGACAATAACCCTCGGTAGCTTTTCAAAGGACTATGCCATGACCGGATGGAGAATCGGTTATATAATCGCAAAGCCGGAATTCATAAGGGTAATAAAGGCTGTAAATGAAAACAACGTTTATTCGGCTCCGTCAATATCCCAAAGGGCTGCGATCCATGCACTGAGACTTAGAAAGGATATTCAGCCGGGACTAATTGAGGAGTTCAGGGAGCGTACATACTATGCCTATGAAAGGCTCAACAGGCTTAAGGGAGTCCATGTGATGGAGCCCAAGGGAACCTTCTACCTTTTTCCTAACATCAAGGGGACGGGACTTTCCTCTGGCCAGCTTGCACAGAAGCTGCTCCAGGAGGCCCATGTGGCAGTGGTTCCCGGAAGTGCCTTCGGACCTGGAGGAGAAGGCTACCTCAGGCTAGCCGTGACCCTTGGGGTTGAAAGGATGAAGGAAGCCTTTGACAGAATGGAAGAGATGGATATTTTCAAGTAAGGGGGAATCCTGTTGAAAAAGGTTGTGCTTGTTGGAGTACCTGGAATGAACGATGAAGAGGTTCAGAGCCTTGAGAGATATATCAGGGAAGAGGGAATTGAAGATTTTGAATTCCTTGGAAAGCCTGTGCTTACAAGGGATGAGGCAAAGGAAAGGCTGAAGGGTGTTGATATCCTTGTGACCTGGGACCAGCAGATGGATGACGGACTATACAGAGACCTTGACCTTGTGGCATTTTGCGCCGCCAGCACTGGCTTTGATGCTGCGGACATCAAGGCGGCCACGAAAAATGGGGTTATGGTGACAAATGCCAAGGACTACTGTGTGGATGAGGTTTCAGCCCATGCGGTAATGCTGCTGCTTGCCTGTGGAAGAAGGCTTAATCATGTGAGGGAAAATGTAAACAGGGGAGACTGGTCCGTAAAGGGAATCGGCAGTGTAAAGAGGCTTAAAGGCTCCACTGTGGGAATCTTTGCCTTCGGGTCAATTGGAAGGGCTGTTGCCAAGAAGCTTCATGGCTTTGGAGTGAAGATGATTTCCTATGACCCCTATGTGGATGAAGAGGTGATGAATGAATATGGGGTCCAGAAGGTGGAGTTTCAAACGCTCCTTTCGGAATCCGACTATATTACAATACATTCGCCCCTTACTGAGGAGACCAGGGGTATGTTCTCCAGGGAGGCACTCGCAAGGACCAAGGAGGGTCTGGTCCTTGTAAATACAGCCCGTGGAGCCATAGTTGACCAGGATGCCTTGTATGATATGTTAAGAAGTGGAAGGATCGTTGGGGCCGGTCTTGATGTCCTAACCCATGAACCCCCTACAGAGGCTGAAAAGGAACTATTGGAGCTTAAGAATGTCATAGTGACACCCCACAGCGCCTACTTTTCCGATGAAGCCCAGGACCAGCAATTGAGGATCACTGCCAGGGATGTGGGGAGGATTGCGAGAGGGGAAAGGCCTTTTAATTTGAGAAACAGTGTCTAATTCACAAATCTCAATTCACAATTCACAATGAAAAAACCCTTCACATTCGTTCATGGTGACAAAGGCCCCCGTCAATTCTTTCACAGTACAACAATAAAGACAAACAAATACATTTGGGGTATAATAGTCTCAGAAGGATGTTCTGAGACTATTATATTTGGAGGGATATTATGGATATAATTAATGACCTCAAATCCATGCGGGAGGTATACTGGACCAACCCGGGATACAGAAAATTTGATGAAATAAAGGATGGACTGCCCATTACAAAAGAGGAGGTAATGGATGCGGAAAAGAGACTCCATCGTTTTGCACCCTATCTTGCAAAGGTATTTCCTGAATCAAGGGATGGAATTATAGAATCTCCCATTTCTCACATACCGGAAATGATGAGTTGGATCGAACGGGACAGCGGCAGCTCCATTCCCGGGGAATTGTACTTAAAAAGGGATGATCTCCTTTCAATTGCCGGATCAATAAAGGCAAGGGGTGGAATCTACGAGGTTCTAAAGCATGCTGAAACTCTTGCGGTCCAAAATGGCATGCTGGATTATGACCACGATTATAGAAAGCTGGCTGAAAAGGAGTTTGTGGATTTCTTCAGCAAGCACAAGATACAGGTTGGAAGCACTGGAAATCTGGGACTTAGCATAGGCATCATGAGCGCAAAGCTGGGCTTTAAGGTGACTGTGCACATGTCCTCAGACGCAAAGCAGTGGAAGAAGGACCTGCTGCGGTCAAAGGGAGTGAAGGTTGTTGAGTATCCCGATGACTACTCAAAGGCTGTGGAGGAAGGTAGAAGGGACTCCGACCAGGACCCCATGAGCCACTTTGTCGATGATGAAAACTCAAGGGACCTGTTTTTAGGCTATGCAGTTGGAGGAATGAGGGTAAAGTCACAGCTTGAGGGAATGGGCGTCATTGTGGATGAAAGACATCCTCTTGTTGTCTACCTGCCATGCGGAGTCGGTGGAGGTCCGGGAGGTGTTGCCTATGGTCTCAAGCTAAGCTATGGCGATCTTGTGGAGTGCCATTTTGCTGAACCCACCCATTCACCATGCATGCTTCTGGGTCTAGCAACAGGCAAGCATGACCAGATATCAGTTGAGGACATTGGACTTGACAACAGAACTGAAGCGGACGGCCTGGCTGTTGGAAGACCGTCCTCATTTGTGGGCAGGGTTATGGACAAGCTACTTACTGGAGCATTCACCATACATGATGACAAGCTATTCAAATACCTGAGAGCCCTGTACGAGCAGGAGGGAATCTTTGTGGAGCCTTCAGCCACGGCAGGATTTAACGGACTATTCCTTACCAAAGACAGATACCTTGACAGGGAGCCTGTCCAGCTGGTTTGGTCAACTGGGGGAAGTCTGGTTCCAGCTGATGAAAGAAGCAAGTTTCTAGGGGAGTAATCTAACTTGAAAGGTGGATTCGTATGAAGATAAATATGGAAAGAGTAAAGAGGGACATAAACAATCTGGCATCCTTCAGCAGCACTCCGGGAAGAGGAGTTACAAGGCTGGCATTCTCAAAGGAGGATATTCAGGCCAAGGGATACCTTATGGCGCAGATGGAAGCGGCAGGACTTAAGGTTTACCAGGATGGCTACGGGAGTCTGTTTGGAAGAAGGGAAGGAACAGAGCCTGGCCTTCCACCGGTCATGATAGGGTCCCACTATGACACAGGAATAGGGGGAGGTCCCTTTGACGGAGTGGCCGGAATAGTTGCGGGCATTGAGATTGCAAGAACCCTCAATGAAAACGGTTTGGAGCATAGATATCCCATAGAGATAGCGGCATTCAACGACGAAGAGGGAGCGAGATTTGGAAATGCCATGTCAAACACCAGGGCCATGGCAGGCTTTCTGACAGAGGAAGAGCTTGACAGGACAAGGGATGCCAATGGAAAGCCCCTAAGGGAGGCCATGGAGGAGTGTGGAATCAAGGTAGACCTTGAATCGGCAAAAAGGGAAAAGGGATCGGTGAAATCCTTCCTTGAGCTCCATATTGAACAGGGTCCGGTTCTTGAAATGTCTGGAATGGAAGTAGGAATTGTGGAAACGGTTGTGGGTCTTGACAGGTATGAGGTGAAGTTCAGGGGACTTTCAGGTCATGCCGGCACAACTCCAATGACTGGAAGGAAGGATGCCCTTGTTTCCGCTGCAAAGTTCATTGTTGCCGTAAATGAGATAGCAAGGGAAAGGGGAAAGGATGCAGTGGCAACTGTCGGTGAGATGACCATCTACCCGAATGCATCCAATGTTATCCCCGAGTTTGTCAAGCTTTCTGTGGATATCCGTGCTACGGATTCCAAGGTTATCAACACAATGAGCGAACGGGTTCAGGAGGAGCTGGAGAAGATCGGTTTTGCCGACCCTGTAGAGATTGAGTTCAAGAGAGGGGTGTACATCCCACCAGTGGAAATGGACCGGGATAATGGAGAACTTCTAAGGAGAAAGGCTGAGGCCCTGGGTCTCAAGTACCAGATTATGAATTCCGGGGCAGCCCATGATGCAATGGTCCTTGCGGCTATTGCCCCATCCAACATAGTTTTCGTACCCAGCGTTGGAGGATTGAGTCATGATCCGGAGGAATGGACAGAGTACGAGGATCTCGGAAATGGAATTGAACTGATACTTCAGACTGTGATTGAATTATCAAGATAAGTTGATGGGATAATGAATAAAAATGGCCTGCTGCCTGATGGGAGCAGGTTTTTTGATCCTTGACAACGAACATGTGTTCTGGTATATTTTTCTTAGTTGGCTTCAACCAGGGTATCGAAAAACAAGGCTCGCGCCACAGAGCTGCATCAGGGGGTATAAAGGATGAAGGAATTGATTGAACAGGATATTCTTGTAATGGTTCCTTCCTATGAGGGAGAATCCGGAAACTGCACCAAGGTTTTTTTGCAGGAGGAAGTAGTTGTGGTAAAGTCCACCCTAAGGACTTTTCTAAGAAAGCTTTGCTCATACCATCATTTTGACCTTAAGGCATCCAACAGCCACTATGGAAAGCTTGTTTCCGCAAGGAGCAATCTACCCATACCGATCAATCAGGACAGGATATACATCCAGCTGAAGGTTCGGGAGCCAATCGGAAAGGATGATGGTGCCATGGGTTACTTCAAGCTTGGTGGTATCAGGAAGATTTTCTCCAGGGAGGGAGTTACACTTGTACGGATGGAAGATGGTGTCGAGCACCCTTGTCTCTGCAAACTGGAAACCGCAAAGAAACAATGGAGGCAGGGAAATCTTGTACGGGAGCTGATGGGGAAGAAGAGATCCCAGCTTGTTGGAGAGGCCGTTGAATACTACATGAAACAGGATGGACCGGCAATGAAATCTGATATTGCAAGACTGTATATGAAAATTGATGCATTGCTCCTTAAAATGGAGAACGGATACGAGTAGCTGCCTGAAAAACAGCTACTCTATTTTTTTGTTTTTCCCCTCTGTCTGATATTCTGTTCTCACCCGGGAATAATGTAAGGCGTCTTGAGAGGAGAAGGGAATGGAAAGAACAATTCAGGAGATATATATGGATGTGGCAGCAGGCAGGGAAGATGCGGATCTTGAGCTGCTTATGAGGCTTCAGCCCCTTATAATATCTTCCATTAGAAAATACTACAAGAGAAATGACGAGATGGACGATCTTGTTCAGGAGGGTAGACTCCTGATAATCCAATCCGTAGGGGACTACAGGGAGGATTTTAGCGTGCCATTTCTAGGCTACATCAAATCCAAACTGAAGTTTCTCTACCTTGGGAAAAACAGGAGCAGAATTATACTGTCCCTAAATACCCCAGCCGGGGAGGATGGAGGAGACCGTGTGGACCTTCTTGAAGATGACTTCCGCCTTGAGGAGGACTACCTGGACAGGGAAATGACCTCTGAAATTCTGGAGATGGTGAATAGGCTTCCCGCCAGGGAGAGGCAGGTAATCCAGGGATTCTACCTTGAGGACTTGTCAATCGGTGATATTTCCAAGCGGTATGGAATCACCTACAGAACTGTTATCAACACAAAAATGAGGGCCTTGAAAAGGATGAGAAGGGAAATGGAGGTAAGGCATGTATAGAAAGGAACTGATCAGATACAATTACGCAACACGAATGGGAAGAAAAATCAACTACATTGTAGTTCACGACACCGGAAATTCCCAAAAGGGAGCGGACGCATATGCCCACTGCAGATATTTCAACCATCCTGGAAGAAATGCATCTGCCCACTACTTTGTGGACAGCCGGGAGATCATACAGCTTGTTGAAGACTTCAATGCGGCCTGGCATTGTGGGGACGGCAGGGGCAGATATGGAATAACAAACAGCAACTCCATTGGGATTGAGCTTTGCATAAACTCCGATGGAGACTGGGAGGAGACCAAAAGAAGAGGGATTGACCTGATTAGGGATCTGATGAAAAAGCATGACATCCCCAAGGAAAGGGTGGTCAGGCATTTCGACGCCAGCGGTAAGCTTTGTCCCAGAAGCATGAGCAACTTTGGGTGGAGGGAATGGACCCTTTTCTATGATGAAATATGAGATAATGTACATGGCTTGGGGTATATAACTAAACAGAAAAACGAACAGGAGGGAATGCATGGATATAAAGGAAACAATCAAGGATATTGCAGACAACCATCATGGGTTTTTAAAGCAGGAGCTTCCTGTTATCAAGAGTCTGGCATATAAGATACTCAAGGTCCATTACCATGACTGCAAGGACGAGCTGATTCTTGTCCACAGGCAATATGGAAGGGTTCAAAACGAGCTTGAGCTTGCACTGGTCAAGAAGCAGATGATTCTTCTGCCCATGATCTGGGATTACCAGAAGAAACCCTCAGAGGACCTTTTGGATGAAATCAGAAGGACCGTGGATGAGGTTGAGGCAGATAATGAGATTCTCCTTGGGGAGCTTGAAGGTCTGAAGGAAAAGACCAACACCTATACAATGCCGGAAAGCGGCTGTCCAACCTATGACAACACCTATAAAAGGATGGAGAAGCTTCATCATGAGGTGGAGAAATACATCGAGATTGAACGAAAAATGTATAAGGAGTTGCTAGGCTAAAATTGTCCCGGGATTATTCCCGGGCTTTTCCTTTGAGTGGCCAAATATGCTATAATCTAAGTATCAAACTTGAAAGAAGGGTCGTAATGGGAGTATTCCTCATGCTATTGTCATCTTTGTTTTTCACCTTAAGTACATTTTTCGGCAAGGTGGTTTCCAATTCCACCGAAATGAACGCGGTTGTAACATCCTTTGTCAGATACTTCCTTGGAACGGTAGGTCTTGGAGCCTTTATGGCCTATCGGGGCATTTCCTTTAGGCCAGTAAGAAAAAGGCCGGTACTGATAAGGTCTGCGCTGAATGCATCAGCATTGATCCTGTTGACCTCGTCCCTTAACTACACAACCATAACAAATGCAAATATGATTCACCTTACATATCCTGTTTTTGTTTTCCTTCTTGCTAGGTTTGTCACAGGGGAGAAGCTCAAGCCAACTGCATTCATATATCTGTTTCTGATTCTTGTGGGGTCATACATTGTTTCAGACCCCCACCTTGGCAGCATCAATATGGGAGACCTGATTTCCTTTGCTTCTGCCTTCTTTGCAGGTACATCCATCCTATACCTGACCCAGGCCAGAAGGACGGAATCAAGCATCATAATAGTCTTTTACCTTATGCTGATTGGGACCTTCCTGAATTTTCCCCTGGTTATTGATGATTTGGGGCTCCTTTCCATGGATTCGGCAGGGATTGTGCTCCTTGCAGCGGGAACGGGCTTTCTTGGCCAGGTCTTCACCACGGAGGGATTCAAGTATGTGGATTCGGCAACAGGGTCCATGCTGTCATCCAGCAGGATGGTCATGGCAGCAGTAATAGGATACGTCTTTCTTGCAGAGCCTTTGAACCTGAGGATAATTTCAGGAATTATCCTCATTTCAATCGCCCTTTTTGGGGTCAGTGGCTATGGCAAGGTCCTAAGGGAAAAATTCAAGAATAAAATCAGCGTTGAATAAAGTCCAGGAGGCTGAGAAATGAAAATACTTATTGCATCAGATTCATTCAAGGGGTCTGCCACCACCATGGAGGTGGCAGACAATATTGCAAAGGGACTATTAAGGGTTTGCCCTGAAATTGAGATTGAAAAGCTGCCAGTTGCTGACGGTGGAGAAGGGACCGTAGAGACCCTTGTTGCAGGAATGGACGGGGATTTTGTCCAGGTAGAGGTAACCGGACCCTTGGGAGAAAGGGTTAAAGCAAAATACGGAATAATTGATGATGGGATGGCCATAATAGAAATAGCGGAGGCTTCCGGACTGGTGCTTGTTGAGGAGGAAATGAGAAACCCAACCCTGACCACCACCTACGGAACTGGAGAGCTTATACTGTCAGCTCTTGAAAGAGGCTTGAAAAGAATCTATGTAGGAATAGGAGGCTCTGCCACAAATGATGGGGGCATGGGTATGGCAAGGGCTTTGGGATACAGATTTCTTGACCGGGACGGAAATGAGTTGCCTGATGGAGGTGGAAGCCTGGGTCAGCTTGATAGGATTGATGTAGCAAATGTCATGCCGCTCCTTAAGGATGCCCGGATTACAGTCATGTGCGATGTTGAAAACCCACTTTTTGGACCTGATGGGGCAGCCTTTGTATACGGTCCCCAGAAGGGAGCTGATCCAGATATGGTCCAGCTGCTGGATGAAAACCTTAGACATTTTTCTGAGATACTGATCAGGGATATGAATGCAGATGTGGCAGGCATACCAGGATCAGGGGCTGCAGGTGGTCTTGGTGGTGGACTCATGGCATTTTGCGGGGCTGAGCTCAAGCCCGGGATTGAAATGGTCCTTGATATCCTTAACTTTGATGGCCACCTCCAGGATGTTGACCTTGTAGTGACAGGTGAGGGAAGGATTGACGGACAATCCGCCAAGGGTAAGGTCCCGGCTGGCGTTGCAAAACGAGCCAAAAAGCTAAACAAGCCTCTTGTTGCAATTGCTGGAGGTGTAGGTGAGGGAGCTGAGGGCCTCTACTCAATTGGGACTGACCTTATTCTCCCAATTGTCGATGGACCAATGGAACTACGTCAGGCAATGGATGAAGTGGGGATCCTTCTGGAAAGGACTGGGGAAAGACTTGCAAGGATCATAGCCTTAAATAAAAAACTTAAATAGGGATAATAAAATGGCTCTTCTAGTTTTCAAGAAGAGCCATTCCCTTGTCTATTATTCTGTTCTTTTCATATTCCTTAAGCTTTATATAGTAGCTTTCAACTTCACTTGCCATATTGGTGTCAAATGAGTTCTGGTGGAGTTTTTCTTCCAGGCTTCCCAAGAGCCTGTAGAACTTCTTATCCGACTCAGCCTCCATTATTTCACCCTTTTGAAGATACATATCTGCAAGGTCAGACTTGCTGAAATCCCCTGTATTGTAATCCTTAATTGCCTCACCGACAAGAAGCTCCAGATCATTCCTGAAATCTCTTTCCATGCTTTCAAACTCCAGCATATAGTCTCTGCTTATCTGTGCCAGGGTTGGTTTGCCGGCAGTGGTATCAGAAGGCTTTGCTGGGGGACCAGTATTTTGGGATTGGTCATTGGGGCTGTCATCAGAAGAAGGAATGACTGTTTCGGATTTAGTGGAATCATCTTTTCCAGAATCAGTGGCTTCAATGTCTTGAGCTCTGTTGCCATCATTCTGTGGCTCAGAAATACCATCCCCAGGATCTTCAACCTCCTCGAGATACTTTTCAAATGGATTCTCCTGTATTTCACTGAAATCCTCAGCTACCCTGTCCTGGCTGAAATATCTGTATCTTATGTAGTTCACACCCATCTTGAACAGTCCCTGGTTCATGTAGACCACAAGGGTCAAAGCCAGGATCAATACTCCAAGGGGGACAAGTAATTTTCTTTTCATGGGACACCTCATTTCAATGGTCCTGTCAATTATACCACAAAATTAGAGGTTTCATCCACCCCTCCTAGGGTATTAAAAAAATGGAGATATTACTATGAAAGGGGAGGGATTCTTTGAGTCAGTTAAAGAGACGAGTCAAATTACCGAGTGGTATAAAGAAAATCAATCTTGAGAATGTTGTGGTCAGAAAGGCCGTTGAAAATGATATTGATGGGATATTTCACGTGGCAGCTTCAGTAGGGAAGAAAAACCAGGACCCAATGCAGGGGTTTCTGATGGATGATTACGGATCAGACCCTGAAGGCTACAAGAACAAGCTCAGAAGGGCTCTGGAGATAAGTGACTATTTCTATGTGGCTGAATACATAGAGGACGATTACAGGTCTGTTCTTGGTTTCACCTTTGGTCTTCCCAAGGACGTGTGGCTGGGTAAAAACCCTGAATGGCTGGATGACTGCCATTTCAGGCCCGATTTTGATGAGGACAACCTGGAGAACTTCATTATGCTGGACAAGATAGCTGTCCTTGACAGGTTCAAAAGGCAGGGAATTGGAGGCATGCTATCAAAGAAGCTGATAAAGGATATCAAGGCAAATGGGATGTTCGATATATTCGAGGAGGTAATAATTGCACCGGTACCAAATCTTCCATCGGTTCTTTTCAAGACAAAGCGTAAGTTCAAGCTTGCCAGCGTCAGGTATGAATGGCATGATGGAAAGGTAATGACAACTCTTGTCTACCACAGAAAGCTAAGAAGGGACACCTAGAAAATTTAATCAAAAAACCATATCTTCAGGAAATTATCCTGGGGATCTTCTTTTTTGGATTTCCTGCTATTTGAATGCAAAATCATGTCAAAAGGGTTATAATCTAAGTAATGACTCAATTTTGGAGGACAAAATGTTTGAGAAGTTAAAGGGATACATGGCTGTGGTAATATCAGCAATAGTATTTGGGAGCATGCCTCTTATGGCAAAGACCGTCTACCAGGAAGGGGGGAATCCGGTAACCCTTTCTTTTCTGAGATTTTTTCTGGTGCTGCCGATACTCATATACTTTGTCAACAGGAACAAAAAGGTCGGACTCAGGCTTACAAGGGAGGAGGCAAAAAAGCTTCTTCTGGTGGGTACTCTGGGCTATGGTACAACTGCATTGACCCTGTATATGTCATACAACTTCATAGCCTCCGGCATAGCCACCACCCTGCATTTTGCATATCCGGTGCTGGTGATTCTGGTGTATGTGATAATGTACAAGGAAAGGGCAAGCGGGACCAAGCTCCTTGCAGTGAGCCTTGCAATAATTGGAATGATGTTTTTGAATGATTCGGAGGCCAACATAAACCTTATGGGCTTCCTGCTTGCATTTGGCTCCTCTGTGGCCTATGCATTCTACATAGTATACCTTGATAGAAGCGGTCTGAAATCAATGAATTCACTGAAGCTCACCCTTTACCTGTGTATAATGGCAAGCGGCATGATTTTTATATTTGGGCTCTTCACAGGAAGCCTTGATTTTACAATGACTCCCCTTGGTTGGGGGATATCGGTTCTCCTTTCAATACTGGTGGCTTTTCTGGGGGTTAGCTTCTTTCAGATAGGGGTGGCCCTTATCGGACCACAGAAGACCTCAATATTAAGCACTTTTGAGCCTGTGACAAGTATAATCATCGGAGCCTTGCTCTTTAATGAACTGATATCTGGAAGGACAATCGCCGGCTTCATATCCATATTGGCTTCGGTTGTCATCATTACGGCATTTGACAGGGATTAGGAGGGATACTGTGAAAATTGGACTGATAGGTAGTGGAGGAGTCGGGAGAGCTCTCATAGGGCTAATTGGAGAAAGGGATGATGTGGAGCTGATATTTGTCCTTAACTCCAGGTCGGGAGTCGGGGACCAGTCGGGACTTGACCCTAAGAAGCTATATGAGTTTCTTGGAGGGAACAGGGACCTTGAAGCCTATGAAAAGGTTGGATTTGGTGTCTGGAAGTTTGATGAGATCCTCCAGGCCTTCAAGGTGGACCTTCTGGTTGAAGCCACTCCAACCAATAAGAGGACAGGAGAGCCTGCAACCAGTTCAATAAGGCTGGCCCTGGAAAATGGTGTGCACGTTGTCACGGCAAACAAGGGGCCGGTTATACTCCATTATAGAGGCTTGAAGGAACTGGCTGACAGAAATGGCCTTGGCTTTGGAATTGGAGCCACAGCGGGGGCGGCACTTCCCACCATAAGCGCTGGGGAGAACGACCTTTTGGGCTCAAGGCTCCTCCGTATCAGAGGGGTATTGAATGGGACCACCAACTACATACTCCACCTGATGGAAACTGAAGTGATGTCCTATCAGGCTGCCCTCCAAAAGGCCCAGGAGGAAGGTATAGCAGAGACGGATCCATCACAGGATGTTGAGGGCTGGGATACTGCAATAAAGATGACAATCATTGCCAATGCCCTTGCAGGAACAGACCTTGCATTGGAGGATGCTGAGGTTGTGGGAATAACCCATCTGACCATTGAGGACATAAGGTCTGCCAAGGATAGGAACAAGAGATACAAGCTCCTAGGTGAGCTGGACCTTGATGCTGAGAATCCCAGGGTCCTTGTAAAGCCTGTCAAGGTATCCGGAGAGGACATATTCTACGGGGTACAGGGAAAGAACAAGGGGATTCAGTACATTACAGACAATCTAGGTGAAGTGACAATCCTTGGGGGAGCCTCCGATGTAAGGGGTGCGGCAGCAGCCATAATAAGGGATATTCTACAGATTAAAAAGAATTTTTAGAAAAGTATAAATTTTGTGTTGACTTATGAATCCCCATGGATATATAATAGGTCTCAATATTATAAATGCCAAGATGAAGAGAAAGATACCGGGGTTTTACTTCAAGAGAGCTGATGGTTGGTGCGAGTCAGCAGTAAAAGGGTATGTAATACTAGCTTCAAAGCAGCATGGGCGAAAGCTTCGGCAAGTAGTCTGTGACGGTGCCACCGTTATATGGATACCGGATGATTGTCCGGGAATGAGGCAGCTTGCTGCGAATTAGGGTGGTAACACGAAAGATTTATCCTTCGTCCCTATAGAGTGATATCTATAGGGACGGGGGATTTTTTTTATTAGTTAGGAAATTGCTACTTTTAGAAACAAAACAAAAATGACATGCCAAAATTAAAAGGCATGCCAAAAAGTCCAATACAGGATTAGACTATTTTTTGTATTCGTAGTG
>Ga0224486_100382_pt1 | contig 14868 bp, 18 predicted proteins | sample TexhydDE_CT_test_FD_172013 | JGI IMG/M metagenome (GOLD analysis project Ga0224486, IMG submission 172013) | Fracking water microbial communities from deep shales in Oklahoma, United States - hydraulically fractured wells DE_CT_test ...
CATAATTCCATAATATGCAGGAGGATATATTTGAGTTCTTTTAGCCTGTTGATAAGTCTTAAAACCCGCATGGCTGTAATAATGGTCGGGGCAACAGGATTTGAACCTGCGACCTCACGGTCCCGAATTGGTACAAATTACCTGTTCCCAACCATTTTATTTATTGTCAATATTAGATAGCGTATAACCACTCGTTTTTTTTAATCTCCAATTTCTTAACTAAATTATACCATAATTAAACGTATCGTCAATACTTTTTTTAAAAAAATTATCTCCATCACAAAATCAATCCATATATCACTAATATAACCATTATTAGCCATGTATTATTGATAAAAATATTTATTTTTCTAACTAATTTTTCTACAGAATTACTTGATTTTGTTACAATACTATTCGTTTTTGTTATGTCTTTTGTTACTTCTTTTATGAGTTCTCTTAATTCTTTCATTTCTTCTCTCATCTCTCAATTCTTGTATATTATTTTTCATTTTCACAATTTCTTTATCATGCTCTTGAATTTTTTCGTAAATATTTTCCATTTCAATCACTCCTTACCATAAACTACCACTACAAGTAATAGATTTTGTCAAAACAATCGAACTATCCTCATCGCAAGTAGCTGTAAGTGTTACTGTACCACTTGCTTTATACTGCAATGTTACGCTATTACTTGTTTTTGATATTATACTTGCATTATTATTGCTCAAAGTAAATGTAAATGTTTTATCTGTTACTACTGAATTATCATCGCTATATTTTACTGTGTATGTCTGATTTGTCCAAGTATCTAAAGTATCAGCACCTGAAATATACATTTGTCTTGCTGGTACTGGCTCTGGTGCTGGTGCTGGTGTTAGTCCATTTGCAACTTCATTAGCAACATCATCAATGTTAGGGTCTATTTGGTCTAAATCACAATGCAAAACAATAAGACCTTCTGTTGTTTTGTCAATTCCTGTTACCTTCCAAACGTTACCCATTTTGATAAACCGCATACCAAGTGTAATATTTTCACTATCTGTGGTATCTTGAATTTTAACAATTATTTTCCCTGTTGGTAAGACAATATATTGATTTTGTTGTATGTCAAATGTTTTGCTATCAATTATTGCGTCAAATTCTTTTACAACGTCTTGAATTTTGAATTTTATTAAATAGTTACAATATTCTATTTTTGCTTTGTAGTAGGTATCGTATTTTTTTTCTATATTTTCACTTGTGATTAGATATTTTTTGTTATTGTATTCGATAATATCACCTGTTTTAATTGGTGTTATAGTAGTGATTTTAGTAAAATCTTTATTAAAAATAGCATTAGCATCTATACCATTTATTTTTATTGATTTTGCTTGTTCAAAGAAAATAAAATCAAAATCATTTTTAGGAAATTCAAATAGTTTCAATCCTATTACCTCCTTTAAAAAGTGGTCATTTTGACCACCACTTTTCTAATCTCTGTAGCAAGCCCTACAATCGTTTTAAAAATAGTTAGGGGTATAATTATATACCCCCTTAAAATAACTCTTGTTATAAGCCAAATTTGAGAACCTAATATTTAGAAAATAGCTTAAAAGCATATTAAAAAGCTATTTTTAATCAATTTTAATCAATATGCTTAAAAGTATATTAAAAAGCCACTTTTAAACAATTTTTAAATGCAATATTTTAGGGTATACCCTAATTTTTAAAAAGATATGTGAAGCTTGCTCCTGTGCTGTCTAAAGTGTCATTTATAGAAATCTGTCTTATTTTTCTTTCCAAAGCATCAATTCGATTTTGTAAATTTTCTGAAAATTGTGTAATTGTCATATCATCGGTTTTATATGTTTTCATTAGGGTTGGATTATTAGCTACACTTTCAAGAATAGCTAAAGCAGTTTTAAGAATGTTTCGATGATTTATTTTATTGTTTGGGTCGTATATGTCGTTTGGATTTAAATCATTTTCTTGAAGATAGATTGATAATTCATCGTCTGTATAATCTATACCTTTTATTTCGATTTTCAAACGTTCTAAATTTGTCATATTAAGACCTCCTTATGGCAATTAATTAAAATAAAAAAAAAGAGGTTTTTAACCTCTTAATCTCCTTGCATACCCTTTTTAGTTTTAATATAACCTATTTTTTCATGATATGAATTAATTTTATCTATTAATTGTTTTATTTCATCTATAGAATATCCATAAGTTTTTGGCGATTGTAAAATTTTCTTTATAGCAAGTATATAACTTTTGAATTTATAATCCAATGTATCTATATCATCATCAAATAATTTAATTGGTTTACTAAAATCCTCAATATATCCTTCAAGTTGCCTTTTAATGCTTTCCACATCGTTTTTTGTTTTAATCCTGCTCCATATTTCATCACTTTCTTTAGATTTTTCAAGAATGTACCTTTTGGCAATATCAATTGACATTAATTTATTATGAAGTTTTTCGAATTCATTATCCATAATATTCCTCCTCTTTTTTATTTTTAAATGATTATAACATATTGCCGCTGAAAAATATATCATCTTTTTTGTTTTAAAATAGTAATTTTTTGAAAAAAGCGTCTTTTTTGTCCACTTTTAGCGTTAAAGTAGCGGTTTTTTTGTATGCATTTTTTGAAAATTTTATTGTATTTTATGGAAAATATTAGTAATATTTTGTATAAAAATAAAAAAATCTGAATAAATATTTTTTATTTTGAGCGGTAAAAAATGGGTTAGCTGTGCCCAATTTTTCCCAAAATGGGGTAATGATAGGTTATAAAATCAAAATTTTATTACAAAAACCTAATTATACAAAATTAAAATTTCGTATAATTTACTAAGCTAAAGTGTCCTCAAATGCAGTAAAATCAAGTATTTCAGTGATTTTTCTATTTTTTAGAAATTTACGTTTCCAAGTGCAATTACCAATTTTGTACCCTATTTTATGGAATTTGTTTAAAATATTGCTAAATTGGAAATTATTTTTGTAAATTTGAATAATTTTCTGAAAATTATACTATATCCTCCCTTGTTGCATAAAAAAATATCATTTTTAAAAAGTAGCACGATTATAACAAATCATAACACGCCGAAATTTTTCGACCAAATCTCTTATTGATAATGATTCTCAATTAATAATTATTTTCAATTAATACTAATTCCTACTAAACCAATCAGAATTAACAACTTTAACACGATAAAGCGGGACTATTTGCGTCCCGCATAACTAAACATCTACCATATCTTGTGTTATTTATTTTCATCATCTACTACATTTTGTGTATTCTCCAAATTCTTTAATTCGGTTGCAACGTCAAATACGTAAGGATTGTTTGCTAACAATGTCGGTAATGATATACCACCTATTTCTTTAAGCTTCTTCAAGTCATCTACAATGTCCTTGCTATTTTGTGGTATATTCATCTTAAATGTACAATCTAATCCGCTTATATCAACGTTAATATTCTGCGTTTTTAATATTTTCTGCATTTGTGCCCATCGTTGACAAAATCCTTCCTTTAGATAATTTGCGTTCATACTGCCCTTAATCTCTGCCATAGAATAAAGCATTTTTATTGCTACTTCACTCAAATTGCTTATATCTGTGCTGTTAATTGCTACTGCTGGTGTGCACGAAATGTCAAGTAATGATTGTTTTAACGTGTTGAATAATACCTTAAAACTTTGTATGTCTGTCTTATTTTGTACAAATTCAAAATCTGCTCCCTCATCAAGTTGTAAAGCATATCCTACAACGTTTTTATCTATTGCTCCATTGCCTTGTTTATCGATAGCCAATTTCATACCCTTTACTACTGGAATACCTGTTATATACTTGTAAAATGCGTCAAAATATTTGCTTATTAAATCCTCCATGCTATCCAATATATCAAGATAATCTAATAAATCGCTCCTGCCTGTTAATGGGTCTGTTTCTGAAGGTATTCTATAAACAATCGGTAATCCTGATAAATTTTTATACTGCCCTGTTTTGTGTAATTCTCCTCCTATGTCGCTATAGCTGGTAACTGTATCATCGGTAAAAATGATATAATAAGATATTCCATTTATGTTATAGTATTCAATAAAGCCCAAATAATTCATCTCATCGTCATAAATCGGGTATCCATCCGCACTATCTATTATTTTAGATTTTATTATACCATTTTTATCCAAATAAATATATTCATAGGTTTCACCATACTTTATCATATTTTGTAATATTTTATAATCTACCAAATCATAATTGCCTTTTTCATAAATGTTTTTAAAAACATCCAATGTTTTACTATCTGGACAAGTCAAGGTTACAGGATTTTTTAGTAAAAAGCTTGTTTGAAAGTTTATTATTGTTTTAGCATAACTTAAAATTATTTTTTTTGTCTCAATCGTTCTACCATTAAAAACTTCATCGGGTCTATCAAGTATCTTGTGTTTTCCATCAAGATATTGTTTTACACTTAAAACGTCGCTAATTCTTTTTACATGCCAATGATTAGTAATTTCTTCTAAAAACCAATAAGGTTTCCCTCCATAGAAATAATTAATATATTCTTGCAAGGTCATAAACTAAAACCTCCTTTGATTTTTTAATTTAAGTAGCCCTCATTTTTAAGGGTAAGTGAATTATTTTGTTTCTAAAATTTTGAAATTATATTCTTCTCCTTCATCAATGAAAAAAGGTATTGACATCGCTTTTATATCATCAAGCGAAATCAATACCGTTTCTTTACGTTTATAGTCGTCAAAAATATAAAATTTTTTCTCAAATTTTTCTTTATCGCTTTTAGTTTTAACTACCGCTCTGTTCTGATAGACAAAATCCACAAAATCGCATGATTGTGTAGCTGTCGTGTAAATAATAATCGGCTCTCTATACCCTTTCAGCCAAAATTTTAATTCTACAAGCGTCTCATCAAGCTTTATAGCGTCTTTTTTTATTTTAGCCATATAAAACTATACCCCCTATATTTAAAATCGTTTATAAGTCAAAATTAAGCGTTTTAGATGTACCATCTACCACTTTTCATACATTGCACTGCTAAAGCTAAAGCAATTACAAGGTCATCATGATATTGTCTTTTTTCATTCTCAAGTTTTCCATCAATTTCCACAAAAGTTTTCATTTCGTCAAGCGTTTCTTTGTCATTAATTAAGATTAGTCCTAATTCAAAAACTTCTTTAAGGTCATTTATCATCTTTACTTTATTTACCCTTGAAGTGGTCCATCCAAATTCCCATTTCTTTTTTCCTGTTGCATTGTCCCATGTTTTAGTTTTTAGCACTTGTAAATATCCCATCTCTTTTCTTAAGCGCTGTATTAAATCCAATCCATAACTGTTGCGTTCTATCAAATACATAGCGTAATTGAAATACATTCCTAAATCATAAGCAATTTGAGTGAATTTATAAATTGGTATGTCGTTCTTATAAAATACTGCTACTTGCTCACCTTCAGTATTTAAGATAGAAATAGCACTATAATCATTTTTAAGCCCTCCGCTGGTGTCAATACCTGCATAATAGCGTTCATTTTTCTTCACGTTTTTATAGATGTATAATCCTTTTCCAAAGTATGGAATTAGTGAATTAGGTAATTCTTTTTCTAATTCACTTAATTTCAGTGGTTCTAATAATGAAGAATAGCGTTCTGTAATAATTTTTGCGTCAAATACTCCTACATCTGTACTTATAAAAGCTTCTTCAGGAATTGAAGGATATTCTTGTTGAAAATCTTCAATACTCATATCCTGTAGTTTCCACCTTCTCCACATCAGTTGCGAATAAGTTGCTCCTAATTCTCTTAATTTCTTTTCTTCAGGTAATAAATCATCGCTTGATTGTCTTCTCCCATGATTTTGACTTCTATACCATTCTTCCGCTATTTTGTACTCGCTTTTGAATTGTTTTTTAGCTCCATCACCTAACCAAGAATAAAAGAATGCTTTATATTTACTTTTGCCTTTTTGTGCATCTGTGAAAATTTTATAAAAATTATTACCTATGCCATTTGCTGTGCTTTCAATGATGATTTTGCTGTCCTCATTTTTTAAAAGCGCTTGCTCTAATGCAATAAGCCCTCTTTCCTGCTGTTCTGCTGGCCAAAATGCGAATTCACTACAATGTATCATTTGTAATGAAAAAGACCTTCCTAATTCTTTCACACTTGCAGTTTTAACTGATATTCTACTTCCATTTTGTAGTAGTAATTCTAATTTATTCATTCTCTTTTGTGGAACTTTATATTTGTCGGGTATGGTTTCATACATATCTTTTAAACGATTGAATATGTTTTGTGTACTGACTGTATCATAAGATAACATTAAATAATGAGTATTCGGCTTTGTGCAAGCGTAATAAAGCATTACTCCTAAAGACAAAGTCGTAAATCCTATTTGTCTCGCTTTTAGGATAATGTTGTACTTACCCATATTTCTTACAAAATGTTCCTGTTCCTCATTTAGGATAAATGGTACTAATTCACCTTGATTATTTACAATTTTTACAAAATTTTTAAGCCATAAAATTGGATCACTGTTAATTATTTGCAATTTTTCTTCTGTTGTTAAGTTCTTTTTTGCCATATTGTCACCACCTACTCAATGATTAATCCATCATCTTTTTGTTCTTCTTCCTCCTGTTTTGGCTTCTCATCGCTAATTTCTTTATACAACCTGTCTATTTCCTGCTGTAATGAAATTAACGTTTTAACTGCTGCATTATCGCCATTTAGTGATTTTTCAAGGATTGCGTCATATACGCTTATTAAATCTTTTATTAGGTTTTGTTTCTTATACAATAAAAGTAATTTTTGATATTCTTCTGATTCTGACCATCTTTCAAGGTTTCTATATTTTACCCTGCTGCCGTCTAAAAACTTCTTGATAAATTCTTCTTCTGAAATATCGTAATTTTCTTCCCCTCTGTATGAGTAAAAAATTTTATTTTTCCATAAAAAATAGTGATATTTTATTCTTGTATGCTCTCCATTTTTAAATTTTTTGAGTGCTTCCCATAATGGATTTACATTTTTTGATGTTTTTTTAAGCTTTGGCATATTTTCACCTCCAAAAAAGAGAAAATTTAAAGGGTATCCTTAATAATCACCATTGGATACCCTTTTGATTTGATTTTTAATCTTTCTTTTGATTCTTTATTAGCTTTAACTCTTTTTAAGTTATTTTCTTCTAAAATTTGTGGTAAAGACCTTTTTATTTGTGTTTCTATTGTTGTTTTACCATATTTTTTAGTTAGTGCTTTAATAATCTCTTTTTCTGTCGCATATCCTTTTTTATCAATTAGTTTATTAATCGTTTTAATTATATCTTCTGTTCTCTTATCACTTGCTTTTGTTGTCGTTCTGTCTTTAATTTCTCCTGTTATTTTATCTACTACAGTTTTAAATTGGGGATATAATTTGTCTGCTACTTCTTTACCTTCTGCTCTTAAAAACATTTCATAAGATGTGCCCTTTATGGTATAATGATTATTACGCCATTTTATAGCTTGTTTTTCAATTTGAGGATATTTATTAACTGTTAATGAAGGTATAGCAAAAAAATTGACTTTATTATCAAAATTTCTGTCATTCATTACTTTTTTTGCTGTTTCTAAAAATCTTTTTGGTATTTCTTCATCGTCAAGTTTTTTTAGTAACTCATGATAAGTTAAAACCACTAATCTTTGAGATATTTTTTCTATATTATATTGACTAATACCTAATCTTTTAGCTAATTCTCTTACTGAAGTAAAGAATACAACGTTACCTTCGCTATCTGTAAATTCTTCGTCATAAATATTGTCTATGGCAATTAAAATTAACTGCTGTAAATATTCTCTTATAGTCCTAATATTTTTATTGGTTGTAGGACAATATTTTATAAATTCATCACTGTATAAAGCTTGTAGGGTTTCTAAAAGAATAGCTTTTTGTTTTTGTTGAAATTCCGTTTCTGTTATTTCAACATTCAATATTTTTTTAATAAAATCGTATGTATCCACTCTTGTTTTGAAGTTACCTAATCTTTCAATTACGCCTATGATATTATAAGAAATATTACACGCAAAACAATTGTATATCCAATCATCATTTTCATTTCTAAATATTCCTGCGCTGGGGTTTTTGTCGTCGTGAAATATACAATTGAAAGATTTATAATTTTCTATTTCCAATAATTCAGGTAAATTTACCTCTTTGATTATGTAATTTAAAAATTCTTGTTTTGTCTTAAAAATTTTCTTTTCTGGATTATATTTTTGTAAAAAATAATCTGCATTATGTCCCTCAATTGCAGTAATAGCAAGGGTTTTATGGTTTTGGGTAAAAGGTACATACAATAAAGTAATATATTTATTATTGTATGTACTTTTTACCTCATTGCCTTCAAATGCAGTATTTTCAAGGGTTTGAGGGGATTTTTTTGACTGAAATTTTGATATTTTTTCTTTTAAATCACTTAATTTTAGTTTATTATTTGACTGATAAACAATCTCTTTCCCGCCAAAATAAATTCTGTTTAAGTTTTTGCAAGATTTATCTACAAAACTATTTCCTATCATATCCATTAAGTATAATTGGATTGCTTTAGCAGTATCAAAATCTTCAATTGCTTCATCAAATACAAATACTATTCTGTACTTGTGATGATATTTTTTATGATTAAATGAAGTGTATATAAAAGCTGGCTTTAAATTTAAGTTTTCTAATAGTTCAATCACTTCTTGGTAACTTATATAATTATCATTATTGTCAACGTCAATAAAAAACATCTGTTGACTTTGCCATGTATTTTCTTTTTTGTCGCATACTGAAGGTCTTATCGTGTGTCCTTTTAGGATATATTCGATTATTTCGCTAATTTCATATTCTTTTGCTTTATCAATTGTCATTCTATTTATTATTTTTCTAATTTCTTCCTTGTTAGGTTTTTCTGTGTAAGGAATATTATCTATTATGCACTTTACTCCCATAAGAAGACCCCTCCTATTGAAATAATTTTTTAACGTCTGTTTTACTCATTTGGTGTTTTTGTTTAAAAATGATTTTTTTAACTTGGTAGACCACTAAATTAGAAATTGCTTTTATTTTCAAGCAATTACCCCCTAATTTCTAAATTTTGAATATTTGATTGTGTCTTTATTTACTAAAGCAAGCGAAAAAATATTTTCTTGTTTTAGTTCTTCTTTTGTGATAAGATTAAGATTAGTGATATAAGAATCAAATTTGTAAGACACAAAAAAATAATCACTGGGTAACAAAAAAGGTAAGCCAAAAACTTCTGTAAGACCCGCTAAATCTATAGAAGTTTCAAGCTTACCTGTTTTTTTATTTATTTTTATCTCTTCATACAATCGATATTTGTCAATCAAATTGTAAAAGTCATCAATTGTATGCTTTTTTTCTATTTCGATTAGTTCTTCTAATTCAAGCATTTTCAAGTATTCAATATGTTTTTCTCTGAAATTGTCTATATAAAACCCTTTAAATCCTGCGTCGATACAAAGTAAAATCATCTTCGCTTCTTCTGTTAGATTTGAAATATCAAAATTGTAATAGCTTATAATTGTTAACAATGTACTTAAAGCGTATTTCTCTGTATAGTTTTCTCTTGATATGTTTAAAATTTGATTTATATTAGCGCTATTTTCGTTTTTAAAAAGCGTTACATGGTTACCCCATGTTCTACCATCTATAAGGTCTATATCTACACCTATAGCTTTATCTTTTGTTTGCTCTGTCTTGTATAAATATTGAAAATCGTAAAAATACTCTATTTTATATCCTTTTATCTTATTTAAAAGAATACAAGAAAATAAACTATCTATATCGTTGCTCAAGCAAAGTGAATATTCTGTTTTGTTGTCATTACACCATAAAGGAAATTTCCCCATGATTTCCCTTTTCATTTGAATACCCCCTTAAAAATAAAAAAACAAGGTAAAATTTACCCTGTTTTATGCCTGCTTCTGCATTAAGACCTCGCTTTGTAATTTGTAATAAATTCCACATATTTTCTTTCTTTTTCTGGGTCTATATTAAGCTGGTTATTTTCATACATAGATAAAAGAGCAATACTACAACCTATATAGTTTGCTATTTCTTTTAATCTTATTTTTTTCTGCTTCCTCATTAGAAAATATTTCATCTTTTCCTGATAAAGCATTTCCTCCTACCTCCTAAAATGTAATTATTCTCAATTGATAATTATTATTGTTTGAAATTTTTCAATTTGGTGCTTTAAAAAAATGACGGGGTAAAATACCCCATCATCATTATTATGCAGTTAACTCAAACAGCGCTAATGCTTTAGCATTGAGTACCTTTAATGTTAATTCAACTATAACCTGTCCTCCTATGTAGTCGCCTGTTTTTGCTAATATTTCATTAGCAGGAGTTCTTAAGAATGCTAATCTTATATAAGCAGGGTCAAATACTATCATTTTTCCTGCTGGTACATGTCTGTTGAGTACCAAGTTAACTACTCCATAGTTAGTATTTACTTTATCCACTACTACGCCATACTCATTAACGTTGCCTATGTATCTTGTGCTGTTTTTATAGAAGTCATCAATCATTTCCTTAATGTCGGCATTAACCAAAGCTATATATTGGTTTGAACCAAGTCCATTGTCCCACAATTTCTTCACTGTGGCCTTGAATTGTGCCTCATCAAATGCACTGTTTGACACTTTATTTTCAGTTAACACAAAAGATAAAAGACCTGCCATTTTTCTTATTCCTGATGTTGAACCATCGTCTCTAACTCCATTTATAAGTTTTTTCTCAATATTAACTTTTATTTCTGCTAATCTGTCTGCCATTTCGCTTGCATATAAATCGCCAATACCTTTTATGTTTATTGCTTCCGCTGTACCGCTGATTTGCACTGCTTTCTTAAATATTTCGCATACGTTATTTTTCTCTACTCTGTCGCTCCTGTAAAATACATTTGTTTCGCTTCCTTCTGGCACTGATATATCTTCTGTTGTGTCAAGGGTTTTTTCTCTCCATGTTACTATTGTCGAATTTGCTTTGTCGTATGCTTTTCTAGTCATCAAATAAGTAAAAAGTGGGGTATCAAGTGGTTGCACTAATGCAATTTCGTTAGTTAAATCAATTTTTTCAGCTACTGTTAAATTACTTGTTTGTATCATTTTACATCATCCTTTCATTTTTTTATTTTTTATGAAAAAATTTTTGATAATTTAGCTCTAATCATGCCTTCAACGTCTTTATTTTTTTGTGCTTCAAGATATTCATCGTTTGCTTTGTGCTCATTCGGTCTATAAGCATTATTTAAATCATTTTTTTTAAGTATTTCGCTCATTTTTTGAATTTTCGTTTTTGCTTTTTCAATGTCGCTATCAAATACCAAATCAATTACATCTTCATTTAATCCATTTTTTAATAATTCTAATTTTATATTTGCTTCTAAATTTTGTTTTTGTAGGTCTTCTAATGTTTTTGCTTGCTCTTGTGCTTGAGTGAGATTAGCGGTAAGCTCTGCTATCTGCTTATTGTATTCCTCAAGTATTTGTTTAACTTCTTCCTGTGTGTATGTCTCTTTAGTTAAATCCATACATTACACCTCCAAATTTTTTGTTTTATATGTTAAAGTGCTAAAAAGCACTTTATTTTAAAAAGAAAAGGAGGGGTATTTTTATGGGAAATCATGTAGTTGCCCCATTGAAATTTTTTAGTAAAAGGTAAATAAAAAAAGACCTACCGCTTTTTTGCGATAGGTCTTTGAATTTCACAACAAAAATCACCCTCTCACTATACAGATAGTATTTTTTTGCCCCTATTTTACAGTATTTTTCCTGGATAAATCACATTTTTTACATATTCCCTGTAATCCATCCTTATTTCTTTCATCAGGACTAAAAAACTCCTCTGTAGCAGGTAGCCATGTTTAAAAATACCCTCCCATTGTGTAGAGATGAAATTTACCCCTATTTTACAGTATTTTTTTCGAATTTGTTTATTTTAGAATCAACAAAACACCTAATACATACATTTTTTAAACCATCTTTACCTTTTGGTTCTTTATAGAAAAATTCCTCAGTAGCAGGTAGCCATATTTCAAAAATTACCCCCTCATAAGTGTAGAAATGACAATTGCCCTCATTTTACAGTATTTTTCCGCACCATCTTCATTTCATTATCACATTTTTTGCAATAACTATAAAACCCATCTCCTTTACCATCTGTTCTCTTTGTGAAAAATTCCTCTGTAGCAGGTAGCCATGTTTAAAAATACCCTCCCATTGTGTAGAGATGAAATTTACCCCGATTTTACAGTATTTTTCCTTAAAAAATACTCTCTCAATAATTTAGAAATAATTTTTGCCCCTATTTTACAGTATTTTTCCCACGATTTATTTTTCTTATTTTTTATTTCTTAATATTTTTTTATTCTTTTTCCGTTTGCTCTGTCGTATCCCCTTGTATTAGCTATGTCGTATCCCTATCTTTATTTTGTCGTATCCCCTTTTAAAATAAAATATCATTTTACAATAAAAGTTAAATTTTATAATTTTTATTTGTGTTTAATTGTATTTAATTATATTTTTTACCATGACAAAGACAATAAAAAAATACTCAAAATTTTCTGATAATAATTTTGAGTATGAAAAAGCACACCACTTGACAAGAGTCAAAAATGGTGTATAATTTAATTGCAAGGTATTAAGTTGTTGGTTTTTGGATTAAGCGCTATTAAGTGTTTTTTAATAGCGCTTTTTCCAAAGCTTCAATGTCGTATTGACGTTGAGGATAACCATACCAAGCTTGATATTGTTTCTCTGAAAAGTTTTTTACTTGATTAGCCACATTTTTAGCTACATCTTTTGCTTTGTTGATTACTTTTTTCAAGAGGACGTAAATATTGGTATATCCTAACCTGCGAATTACCTGAATTAATCCTGCGTCCTTTAATTCTTTGATGTAGCGTTGTATTGTTCTAACTGACTTATTCATTGCTTCAGCTAACACTCTTTGAGAGTGTTCAATCTCATTGCTTTTAATACCCAAAGCAAGCATTACAAAGTATAATGTTTTAGCACCAGTGCTTATTTGGGTATTAAAAATTACTGAATTGTTTACTTTTGTGTATCCTTCATTAATGATTTTTTCGTATTTTGCATTCATTTATTATTTGCCTCCTTTGGTTCTTTTTTTTACCCTATTAATTCCTGTTTTTCCCATAAAACCAATTTTATGGCTGGATAATCTGGATATTTATTGTGTAGTTTTAAAAGATAATCATAATTCTTTAAATATTTCGCTATATAAAACATGTCTGTTCCAGTGATTGGATATAAAAACACTTCTTCTAAAAGGTCAATTAATTCTTTTTTAGTTGTTGCAAAAATAAGGTCTTCTGCTGTAATATCTTTACCCCTACCTTGCTGCATTTGATATTTTCTGTAGTCACCTAATTGCCCAAAAAGCCATTTGTCATCTCTGTAAAATTTTTCTAAAAACTCCCTTTCTCTTTCTGGTGTATTACATAACAAATTATACCAATTTTCCATAAAATCACTTTTTAATTCAGTTTTCATTTTTTAACCTCCTTAAAAGTTTCTTAAAGCTTTCTGTAAATCTTGTAGTGCTTCTTGATGTATTTGCTTACTCTTTTCATCAGTATCTACTTCATCAATCAAGTATTTTAAAGCTTCAATTTGCTTTTGTATTCTTTCCTTATTATCTGGGATTACAATTTTAACCATTTATTCATTCCTCCTTTTTTAGATAAATAAATCTAATCTATTTAATGGATTGTATTTATCGTTTTGTTCTTTTAGTGCACTGCCAAATAATGAAACATAGCGATTAGTCATTTCTATTGATTGATGTCCTAACACTCTTTGCAAACTAAAAACATCGCCACCGCTTAATATCCAATTTTTTGCAAATGTATGTCTAAAAGTGTGTGGTGCAAGTTTTACATTTTTCCAACCCATTACTTTTTTAAGACGCCTAAACACCAAATGAATAGCATTTTTACTTAATTGTTTTTTTCTAATATCTGTAAATACATAATCATCGTCAGTAAAATTAATATTATTTTTTTTGCAAAATGCGTAGTATTCCTTAAATTCTTCTCTCAATCTTTCTTGAAGTGGTATTGTTCTTTGTTTTCTTGATTTCCCATAAACTGTAATTTTGTCATTAATTAAATCTATATCTCGCCATTTTAAATTAACTATTTCGCCCAACCTAATGCCTGTCCCTAGAAAAGTTAAAATTATTAGGTAATTTCTATAAGCATAGAATGTCTTTTCTCTTTGTTTTAGCTTTCTAAAGTATCGTAACATTTGATATACCTGCTCATCTGTGAATGCCTCGATTTTTACGTCTGTTTTTTGTTTTTCAATTTTAACTGGTGTCTCTTTTATAATTTTTTCTTGTACCATGTAGTTGAAAAATGCTCTTAAATTAGTTAGTTTATGATTAAGAGTAACTGGATTGTTATTTTTTTCATTTTTGAGATGCATAAAATAGCTTTTTATGTGATGTGGTGTGATGTCTTGAATATTCAGAATGCCTTGTTGCGTTATCCAATTGTAAAATTCTTGTAAATCTCTTTGATAACCATTAATACTCACTGGAGACAAATTTTTGAATTTTCTGTCCTCTATAAAATCTTGAATAGCAAACTTTAATAACAAAAAATCACCCACCTTTCAGTGAGTGATTATACCTATCCATATTGACAATATGTTTAGTAAAATCGTTAAAACCCTTGATTTTACTGCAATGGTCGGGGCAACAGGATTTGAACCTGCGACCTCACGGTCCCGAACCGCGCGCGCTACCGCTGCGCCATGCCCCGACACATTATTCATTTTATCATACTCCTTTCCTTTTTTCAATAAACAAAAT
>Ga0224486_100384_pt1 | contig 14650 bp, 10 predicted proteins | sample TexhydDE_CT_test_FD_172013 | JGI IMG/M metagenome (GOLD analysis project Ga0224486, IMG submission 172013) | Fracking water microbial communities from deep shales in Oklahoma, United States - hydraulically fractured wells DE_CT_test ...
ATAGCTGTAGCTCCTGTTCTAACAAGGCCTTTCTTGACAGTACAATGGCCAACCTTGACACCGGGTACATCAGTTATGGAATTTGTGGGGCCCTTACAAATATTTTCATGGATGCTTTTACAATTCATTGGATCAGCTCCTCGTGTAATGTGGGTATTTCCTCTTAAAGAGGGTATATACTAATCATATGATATAGGCTAAAGGGGGGAGATGCAAGTATGAATTATTCGATTTTGATTGGAGGGGCAGCTGGCCAGGGAATGGACACACTGGCACAATTGCTGACAAAATCATTAAAGAGGCATGGATATTTTGTTTTTAAGCACAGCGATTATATGTCCAGGGTAAGAGGAGGTCATAACTTTATACAGATAAGATTCTCTGACAATCAGGTGTATACATACGAGGACAAGGTGGATATCATCTATGCCCTGAACAAGGAAACAATAGATTTACACAAGGACAGGCTCAAGGAAGGTGGAATTGTTCTTGCGGACAAAGCTGTGGGTGACAATGAAGACCTGCTTATTCTGGAGCTGGAAGATACGGCAAAGACTGCTGGCAATTCCAGAGCCGTGACAAGTGTGGGTATGGGAGTGATTCTAAAGCTCCTTGGACTTGATCCAAAGCCTGCTTTGGAGGTTATTGAGTCAACGTTGAAGGATAGCATAGTAGAGGTAAACAAGGAGGCCTTCGGCAAGGGACATGAAATGGTCGAGTCCAGGTTCGGTTTGGAGCAGAAGGAGGACAAGAGGATACTTATTGATGGGAACACAGCAGTTGCTCTGGGAGCAGCCGCTGCAGGCTGCAGATATTACTGTGGCTATCCAATGACCCCTTCAACAACTGTATTGAGCAATATGGAAAAATGGAGTGGGGAACTGGGTATTTTTACTGAGCAGGTGGAGGATGAAGTGGCTGCGCTTAACATGGCTTTGGGAGCAAGCTATGCAGGCGTGAGAGCAATGACTGGTTCTTCGGGGGGAGGAATAGCACTGATGTCTGAAGCCCTCAGTCTTGCAGGAATTATTGAGACTCCGGTGGTTATAATTAATGTACAGAGGCCAGGTCCTGCTACTGGACTGCCAACAAGGACGGAACAGGCTGACCTTAGATTTGTTATACATTCGGGACACGGAGAGTTTCCCAAGATGGTAGTTAGCTTAAGAAGTGTGGAGGATGCCTTCTACCAGACAGCAAGGGCTTTCAATCTGGCTGAAAAATACCAGATACCTGTGATACTCTTAAGTGATCAGTACCTTGCGGATGGGGAAACAACGGCTGAGCCATTCGATTTCAAGAGAGTTGACATTGAACGAAATCTTCATGAAGGCGATTTGCCTGAAGGTAGGTACAAGAGATATCTGCTTACTGATAGCGGAGTATCACCAAGAATAATTCCAGGAAAATTCGAAGACAAGCTGGTACTTGTGGATAGTGATGAACACGATGAATATGGCAACATAACCGAAAGTTCCCTTGTAAGAAAATCAATGGTTGACAAGCGAAACAAAAAGGGAGACCTCCTCGAAGGAGAAGTCCAGGAGCCTTGGATTATGGGAGATGACAAGCCAGAAAACCTTATCGTTTGCTGGGGGTCAGTCTATGGTCCTGTAAAGGAAGCTCTGGGACTATTACAAAAAGATGGTTATTCAATCGGAGCATTGGTTTATGGTGACATTTATCCATTTCCAACAAAAACTTTGAAGGAAAAATCTAAATTTGCAAAAAAAATCATAGATGTTGAGAACAACTCCACAGCACAGCTGGACGGGTTGATGAGAGAGTTTGCATTGATTAAGAGTGATGAAAAGATACTTAAATACGATGGTAGAGCATTTAGTGTGGATGAACTCTACAATAGACTCAAGGAGGTTGTTGAATGATGACATGCGAATATAATTTATATGACCCATCATGGTGCCCGGGTTGCGGTAATTACATGATTAGAAAGGCTTTGAAGCAGGCATTGGAGGAACTGGAAATCCCACCTCATATGGCTGTGGTCGTGACAGGTATTGGTCAGGCAGCCAAGATGCCCCATTATATTGGCGCTAACGGATTCAACGGTTTGCACGGCAGGGCTTTACCCCCTGCTATTGGAATAAAGCTTTCGAACAAGGAATTGACAGTGATAGCTGAATCGGGAGATGGCGATACCTACGGCGAGGGAGGTAACCACTTCATTCATACCATAAGAAGAAATGTAAACATTGCACATTTTGTACATGACAATCAGATATATGGACTCACCAAGGGACAGGGCTCGCCAACAACTGCAATGGGTCAGGTCACCACCCTTCAATATGACGGAGTGAAGGTTGAACCTGTAAAGCCATTGGCATTGTCTCTTACAATGGGAGCTGGATTTGTCGCCAGAGGGTTTTCAGGTGACATACCTCAGCTAGTGGAGCTGATGAAGGAGGCCATACAGTACAGAGGCTATGCTCACCTTGATATATTCCAACCTTGCGTGGTATGGAACAAGGTAAACACCTTCCAGTGGTACAAGGACAGGGTATATAAGCTGCCTGAGGATTATGACTACACCGATTTCAACGCAGCATACCAGAAATCTCTGGAATTTGGTGATAAAATACCAACAGGCATACTGTACAAGGTTGAGAAGGAAATCTATGAGGACAGATTCCAGTTCATCAAGGATGGGCCACCTTTGGTTGATGCTCAGTTGGATCCTATGGATGCTGAAAAGCTCCTGAAAGACTTCTATTAAAGGTGGGGAAAAAATGGATTATACTATACTGATTGGGGGAGCTGCGGGACAGGGTATCGAAACGGTTGTACTCCTCCTTGAAAAGACGATCAAGAGAAGTGGTTATAATGTGTTCACTTACAAGAATTACATGTCTATGGTAAGAGGTGGACATAATTTCATGCAGGTGAGGTTTTCCGACAGGCCAGTGACCACATATTCCACAAAAGTGGACATGATTTTTGCCATGACTTCGGAGACTGTCGATTTCCACATGGGAAATCTCAAGAAGGATGGAATTGTTATACTTGATGAGGAGCTCCATAAAGATAGGGATTTCATGCATTTACCTCTGCAGAGTATAGCAAAGGATATCGGAAACCAAAAGGTTGTTCCCACAATAGGATTTGGCGTTATTGGAAAATACTTTGGTCTGGATCCTGAAATAGCTAAGGATGCTTTGGGGGAGACATTTAAGGACAAGGTGCTTCAAATGAACATTGAAGCTTTGAACAAAGGATATGAATTGACCCAAACGGAGTTTCTCCTGGAGAAGAAAAAAGATGACAAGATAATCATAAACGGGAATCAGGCACTGGCATTGGGAGCAATTGCTGCTGGTGTCAAGTACTACTGTGGCTACCCAATGACACCATCAACAAGCGTAATGAGTTACATTTCCGCAAAATCCAAGGAGATGGGCATTGTAGTTGACCAGATTGAGGACGAAGTTGGAGCCCTTAATATGGCCCTGGGTGCAAGCTATGCCGGTACAAGGGCGATGACCGGCTCATCTGGAGGAGGTTTTGCCCTAATGGTTGAAGCCTTGAGTCTGGCTGGAATCCTGGAGCAACCTGTGGTGGTTGTCAATGCCCAGAGACCGGGACCGGCAACAGGTCTATCAACTAGAACTGAGCAGGCAGATTTGAGATTTGTAATTCATGCAGGGCATGGAGAATTTCCAAAGATGGTGATTACTCTAAGAAACCCAGAGGACGCATTTTATCAAACCGCAAGAGCCTTCAATATTGCTGAGAAATATCAGATTCCAGTTGTTATAATGACTGAAGAGTATTTGACTGACTATATGATGACCGTGGAACCCTTTGATTTTTCAAGGGTTGAAATAAATAGAAACTTCTCATGGGAGCTAGACGATACCAATGAGAGATACAAGAGATACAAATACACCGAAACAGGAGTGTCACCAAGATTGATTCCTGGAAAGCTGAAAGGCGTAGAAATATTGGTGGATAGCCATGAACACAATGAATATGGAAATATTGACGAATCCATAGAGACTAGAAACAGTATGATGAAAAAAAGGATGAAAAAGTTGGAGGGCTTGAAGGAGGAACTGATGGAACCAGAACAGCTTGGCGCTGAGAATCCAGAAATACTCCTTGTTGGTTTTGGCGCAACACATGGTGCACTGCTGGATGCTGTGACAAGGCTCAATGAAGAAGGCTTGGGAGTAGGGGCACTTGTCTATGGTGACATATGGCCCTTCCCGACAAAGCTTATCAACAAGCTTGGAAAAGATGCAAAAAAAATAATCACCGTGGAGCAGAATATGACAGGGCAGTTGGAAAGTCTAATACTTGAAAAGACCAGGCTGGAAATATTCGATAGGATACTCAAGTATGATGGAAGAGCAATCAACGGGGATGAAATCATCAGTGGTCTCAAATCAATTCTTGAGGGCTGATTGTTACAGAAGCCAAAACATGGTAAAATAGTTTTCAAGAATAAATGACGAGGTGTTGAAAATGGATGATAATCATTCTAGCCCGAGGTATGAAAAAATAGCACTTGATATAGCCAATGCAATATACAAGGGGCAGTATGAAGAGGGGGAAAAGCTATATGGAAGATCCACTCTGGCCGGTACCTATAACGTTTCTCCTGAAACCATAAGAAGGGCGATAAAAATCCTTGAGGATGTGGGAGTGGTTGAATCCTCAAAGGGTAGCGGAATAACTATCCTGTCAAAGGATAAGGCGTATAAGTATATTAACAGATTCAAGAATATTGAAAGTGTAACCTCCTATAAGGTTAAAATCATGGAGCTTGCCGAAAAGAAGAATCAGATTGAAAATCAGATTCTTGAAATAATTGATAAGATAATTGAAAGAAGTAGCATTTTAAGTCATACCACAGCTCTTACTCCTTTTGAGCTTGAGATTACCGATAGATGCAGGATGACTGGAAAGTCAATCGGGGAGATAAATTTCTGGCAGAATACAGGGGCGACAATAGTCGGGATAAGACGGGGTGACCACACCATACTTTCTCCTGGCCCGTATGCTGTTATTGAAAAGGGGGATATACTTCTTATTATAGGTGAAGAGGAGGTATTTGAAGCGGTAAAGGTATTCATAGATGAAGATTAAATGTTGCAATCAAAGGCTCTCGATAATAATATATCGAGAGCTCTTTATTTGACCGATGTGGTAAAGTTATGTATAATGAATAATAAGTGTTAATATTTAAATAATTCGAACGGATTCCAATATCTGGGAGTGATCTGATGAACAGGAATGAACTGGAAAAACTGTTTTATGAATTGGTGGAGATTCAAAGTGACACAGGTACGGAGCTGGAGAAGGATGTGGAAGCATTTATCTATAACTGGCTAAGTGAACTGGAGTATTTTAGGGAGAACAAGGGATTGTTTGGAAAATATCAATTAAACGACGACCCTCTAGGTAGGGCAGTTGTTTGGGGTCTTAGAAAAGGGGAAGGACCTGATACAGTTATTCTCCTACACCATCACGATGTAGTAGATTCATTTGACTACGGAAGAATCCAAGACCTTGCCTACAAACCAGAAAAGCTGGCGGAGAAAATCTCAGATGCAGACATAAACCAGGAAACTAGGCAAGACCTGGATTCTGGAGAATGGATATTTGGCAGGGGAACAGCTGACATGAAGGCAGCTGGAGCGATTCACATGCTTCTATTAAAGGACTACACTGAGCTAGATGATTTCAAAGGCAACCTCTTGTTTCTTTCAGTACCCGATGAGGAGTCACTTTCCCAGGGTGCCAGGGAAGGAGCCAGCCTCCTTAACAAATTGAAGGATGAGCATGGACTTAAATATCTGATGTGTATCGATGGGGAACCCCATGAAAGAGATGAGAAGGGAAGAGCAGTATTTTACGAAGGTTCTGTTGGTAAGACAATGGTAGTGGTTTATGTGAGAGGAAGAAAAACTCACCTGGGCCATATATTCCAGGGACTTAATCCGTCACACATTTTATCTGAAATTGTGACCTTGACTGACATGAATCCTATGTTTTCAGATGTTGTGGAGGGAGAGGTGTCACCACCTCCATCATGGAGTTTTATGAGAGACACTAAGGAACAGTATGATGCATCAATACCAGAATCTGCAGGTGGATATTTTTCTGTTTTGACACTGACGCAAACGCCCAAGGAGATTCTTGAAAATACCAAGAAACTATCAAATCAGGCTTTTGACAGTGTAATCAAACGGATAAATGAGCACTACAGCAGATTTAGGATAATGGGTCATCAGCCAATTGAAAATCTTCCATGGAGTACAAATGTAATGTATTTCTCAGAGGCACTTCAACAGGCTCTGGATGATTCAGGTGACGAATTCCTGAAGGCGTATGAAGAGAAGGTTGAAGTCATAAAGCAGGAGATTGCAGAGGGTAAAACCAATATACCAGACAGCACTCTTGATCTCATTAGCCTTACAATCGATTTTATGATGGATAAGAATCCCAAGGTGGTAATAGCATTTTCCCCACCATATTACCCTCATATTGCAAATCTTGATTTCAAGGATCTTCCGGAAAAAGCCAAGCACATTGGCCTACACCTAATACAATATGCCAAGGAAGAGCTGGGTCAATGCTACGCCAAGAAACATTATTTCATGGGAATATCAGACCTTAGCTACGTTGCCTTGAATGACAGCGAAGCTGTCGTGCCATATATAGAAAAAAACATGCCACATTGGAACAGAACCTATTCGATACCTTTTAAGGATCTGGAGGCAATTTCGGTACCAATAATTAACATAGGTCCCTGGGGCAAGGATTACCATAAATTCACCGAGAGGGTTTTAAGGGAGGATCTGTTGGAGAACACTCCCAAGTTGACGAAATATGCTATTGATTATCTTTTAACAACATGATTTTAGGTGCAATGTGCATTTAAAATAAAAAAATTCAAGAGGAGGTATTGTATGGAAGCAATTATTAATTTTGTAAACTGGATTACCGGTATAGTATGGGGATGGCCCATGCTTATCACACTGGGTCTGGGAGGATTTGTCCTGTCTGCTAGACTGGGTTTCTTTCAGATTCGCTACTTCCCGTACATAATCAAGCAAACATTCGGGAAGATGTTTGGCAAGGTTGAAAAGGGAGAAGTTTCACCTTTCCAAGCTGCAACAGCAGCACTAGCTTCAACCGTAGGAGCATCCAACATAATTGGAGTTCCAGCAGCAATAATGTTTGGTGGACCTGGTGCCATTTTCTGGATGTGGGTTATGGCCCTAATGGGAATGGGATCAAAATTTGTTGAGATTGTACTTGGATTCAAGTATAGAGAAAAGAACGAGGAAGGCGAGTATGTCGGCGGACCAATGTACTACATGAAAAAAGGCCTAAAGATGCCATGGTTGGGATCATTCTTCGCATTGATGCTAATGCTAGAGCTTGTACCAAGCGTTATGGTTCAGGCCAATTCAGTATCAGCGTCTGCTCAGGAAGCATTTGGAATAGCACCAATTATAACTGGTGTTGTAACACTTGTATTGGTAGGTTTGGTAGTTGTTGGCGGAATCAAGAGAATCGGTTCTGTAACTGAAAAACTTGTACCTTTTATGGCAATGGCTTATTTTGTTGGAGCAATGATAATTGTATTTGCAAACTTCGGTCAAGTACCTAGAGTATTTGGATTGATTTTCTCCAATGCATTCACACCAATGTCAGCAGTAGGTGGATTTGCAGGTTCAGTTGTAGCAGCCTCAATCAGATGGGGAGTTGCAAGAGGGGTTTATTCAAACGAAGCTGGTATGGGTACTGCTCCAATGGCGCACTCTGCAGCATCAAACGACCATGCAGTAAGACAGGGCTTCTGGGGACTGTTTGAAATAATAGTTGATACACTTGTAATCTGTACAACGACTGCATTTGTAGTTCTTTCAACTGATATCTGGACACGTCCAGGAGCAATGGACAATCCATCAGGATTGCCTGCAGCAGCCTTTACCGAATTCTATGGTGCATTTGGTGGAATGCTTGTAACAGTATCATTGCTACTATTCGTTGTTTCAACACTTATAGTTGTAATATTCTATGGTGAGAAGCAGGCTGAGTTCCTATTTGGCCTAAAATTCTCAAGAGTCATGAGATATGTTTACCTTGCATCAATAGTGGTTGGTGCGGCTGGTGGAGCTCAGACACTATGGATATTCCTTGATATTATGCTTGCAATGATTATATTCCCGAACATGTTTGCATTGTTTATGCTTCATGGAGAGGTCAAGGACCTTACCAAGGAATTCTTTACTTCCAAGGAATACTATCTTAAGGATATAGGAAAAGCGTAACAGGAAGGAGAATGGAGAATGATGCAGAGTGCGATTGATAAGGAAAAACTCGAGAAGCTTTTATCTGAGCTCATCTCCATATACAGTCCTTATTTAAAGGAAGAGAATGCCATGGAGTATGTCTTGAAATGGTTCAATGACAGGGATATCCCTGCCCAATACCATCGTTACTCCGAGGATAGAATTTTAAAGTATAACGGTATAAATGTTGTGGGTAGGCTAACCGGTGACCGTGACGGTCCACGAATCCTTCTCAATGGCCATGTGGATACCGTAGAAAAGACTCAGGATTGGGCTACGGATCCAACTGAACCTACGAGGGATGGGGACAGGCTTTATGGTCTTGGAGCCCTGGATATGAAATCAGGTGTAGCAGCCATTATGATGGCTGTGGAAGCCTTCAGGAACAACCACGAAAGCTTTGCTGGTGAGATAGTCTATACCATCGTTTCAGACGAGGAAGGGCCCTATGGTCTGGGAACAGATGCACTGATTCTTGATGGGATAACAGATAATGTGGATGCAGCAATTGTACCTGAACCAAGTAGTGGATTTGTTGGGAAACCATTTCCTGTGCTGTGCCTTGGAGCCAGAGGAGGCTGGAATTACTCGGTTTTCCTTAAGGGGAAGGCTGCACATGCTGCCAACCCGGAAAAAGGCCTAAGCGCCATTGTGGAGGCTTCTAGACTTATTATGGAGCTGAAGCAGACCGAGACCCTGAAGGATGACAAGCTTGGGAATGGGGATATTTGCATAATAGGTATGAATGGTGGAGGTGCTGCCTGCAGCGTAGCAGAAAAGGCGGTATTCACTGTTTTCAGACATGTTGTGAGGGGAGAATCCAGGGAATATCTGGTTCAGGAGGTCATGGACGCAGCTGATAGAGCTGGAATTGAGGCTGAGATCCAGGTTAAGTTCAGAGATTCACCACATTCCCTAAACGGTGGCTTTGATCCCTATATAGTGGAGGAGGACAATCCGTTTACGATTAAGCTTAGGGAAAGCATAAATGAAGTGACCGGTTCACCAGGAGAGATTGAGTACTTTTCAAGCATAGGGGACTTCAATTATCTTGGTACCAGAGCTGGTATACCAACATTTGTATTTGGACCCAGCGGAGAGAATTATCACACTGCCGATGAATATGTCAACTTGAGCAGTGTGGTTCAGACAGCCGAGGTCATATATGGATTCCTTGAAAAGAATCTGGTTAAGTAATAACAGAGACCCAGTGTATTTTATGCACTGGGTCATTTATGCAATAAAATATGTTAGATGGTATATTAATAGGATAATAGGGGTATATGATAATAGAATAAAAAAATAATACAGGGGGCGCTTAAGATGAAAAGAATATTGGTACCTGTCGATGGATCTGAAGACTCAGTAAAGGCACTGAATAAAGCCAAGGAGATTGGTCTGCTGAACGACAGTGAGATACTTATTTTAACCATAGTGAATAGCCAAAGGGACAATCCTTATATCATAGAGCAGGATTACACCTCTGAACTGAGCAAGAAAAACATAGAAAAGGGAAAGAAAATATTGGAGGAATCCAAAAAACTGTTGGAAGATTATCCTGGCAAGGTCAATACACTCCTTAGAAATGGCGAAGTAGCTGAAACTATAATTGATATTGCCGAAGATGAAAACTATGATCTTATCGTTATGGGAAGAAGAGGAACAAATATTCAAGCAAGGTCATTGCTTGGAAGTGTATCAAACAAGGTTCTCAACTATGCAAACAAGTCAGTCTTGGTAGTTAAATAGGCAGCCCTCAGGGCTGCCTTTATCATGTCATTATTTAATGTAGCTGTCAAAGTATCCTTGGATGTAAATTATTGGAGTACCCTTGTCGCCACTACCTGAAGTGAGGTCAGACAGGGACCCGATAAGGTCTGTAAGTCTTCTCGGAGTTGTACCTTGAGAAACCATCTCACCAACAAGTGATTCGTCCTTGTTTCTTATATATTCCGAAATAGCCCTTTTAAGAGCATCTCCTTCAAGATGTCCAAAGTCATTGTCTGCAAGATACTTGAGCTTGACCTCGGAAGGTGTACCTTCAAGTCCTTTAGTATATGCAGGTGAAACAACAGGGTCTGCCAGTTCCCAGATTTTTCCTACAGGATCCTTGAAAGCACCGTCTCCATATATCATTACCTCTATTGTCTTTCCTGTAATCTCCTTGACTTCCCTTTGGATTCTCTCAACAATAGGCTGTCCATCCCTGGGGAAAAGCTTGATTCTATCCTCAGAGGACTTGTTTGATCCCAGAAGTCCATATTCCTGATTGTATCCATTTCCATCAAGTGGAACATTGAGGATGTCGTCCAATCCATAGATTTTCTGCCCGCCATATTTTTTTAGCAGTCCCTTGGTCCTGAATCTTGTGTGAATATCACATGCTATCACATTCTTGGTGTAATCAAGAATTGTCAGAGGGTTATTGGAAAAGATTATTTCATAATCTATCTCATATTCATCCATAATTGATTTATAGTACTCAATATAGTCAACTCCTGTAAAGGGGTGGTTCACGTAACCGAAATAATCCCTGAACTGCTTTTCAGTGAGTACATCAGTCCAAGGGTTAACACCCTTAACATCCACAAGATCCATATCCACAAGATGGTTACCAACTTCATCGGATGGATAACTTAGCATAAGGTATATTTTTTTCGCTCTTTTTGATAATCCCCTTAATATGACTGCAAATCTGTTTCGGCTAAGTATTGGAAAAATAACTCCAAATTCACTGTCTCCAAACTTGTTGACTACATCCTCAGCTATTGAATCTATTGAAGCATAGTTACCTTGGGCTCTAGCCACGATTGATTCAGTTATTGTTACGATATCCTTATCCTGGATTTCATAGCCTTCGCTGGAAGCAGCTTTTGTTACTGTATCAACCACAATTTTGGCTATATCGTCGCCTTCCTTTATTATGGGCGCTCTCAGTCCTCTGACTACAGTACCTACCATTCTTTCCACAAAGCATCTCTCCTTTATTTCATGGGTTATTTATCACTTTACTTAAAGTATATTTTATTTTATGATATAAGTAAAATAAATAATAAATATAAGGGTAATAAGGAGGAGTTATATGAAAATAAAACTGGACCCCTACAGAATTTTTAATCAGGTAGCTTTGGAAAAAAGTCTGTCAGGTGCTGCTAAGAAGCTTTATATCAGTCAACCCGCAGTTAGTCAAATCATAACTCAGTTGGAAAACGATCTGAATATCAGGCTTTTTACAAGGACTCCAAAGGGGGTGGTATTGACCAAGGAAGGCGAATTACTCTTTGAGTATGTAAATGCCGGCATTAATCTGATCGAAAAAGGGGAAAAAAGGCTTGCTGACAGTAAAAATCTATATGAAGGTGAGCTGAGGATAGGAGTGGGAGATACCATTGCAAGATATTATCTTATCGATTATCTTGAAAGATTCAATAAGGTCTATCCCCAGGTAAGACTCAAAATAATAAACAGAACTACAATGGAGCTAACTGGTCTATTGAAATCAGGGGAAATAGATATAGCAGTATTGAACCTGCCTATAGGTGATTCAAGCCTTGAGACAATACCAACTTCAAAAATCCAGGATGTTCTTGTGGCCGGGAAGGAATACTCATACCTTAAGAGTAAGACTTTGGAGCTTGAAGATCTGCAAAACATGCCACTGATCATGTTGGATAACAGATCAAAATCCAGAGAGTATGTAGAAGACTTTCTTGCCTCCCTTGGAATAGGCATCTCCCCAGAAATAGAGCTGGGTTCACATGACCTGCTGCTTGAATTGGCAAGAATTGGACTTGGACTGGCCTTTGTTGTCAAGGAGTACTCAGGTCCCTACATTGATAACGAAGACTTGTTTCAGATAGAGACAAGCATCATCATTCCAGCCAGGCATGTAGGGATTTGTCATCTCAAGGATGTTAGCATGTCCCCAGCAGCTGATAAGTTTGTTGAGATACTACTAGGTTGATATGTCTGGACAGGCAAGGGACCATTAAATGTGATTAAATGAATGATATGGGTATAAGTAATCAAAGAAATTTTATGGAGGCCCCCATGGATTATAAGGACAGAATTTCAAGTGATGGATCATCCGACAATTTAAAAGAGAGATTGGAGTACTATAGCGGTCTGAAGACCAACATAAGACCGGGCTATGAAAGCCTAAGACTTATAATCATATATGTGATCATAGGTTCCCTGTGGATACTCTTTTCTGATAGGGTTTTGATGTTTATTACCGGCGACATAGATCTGTATGGAAGAATGCAAACATACAAGGGATGGTTTTATGTCTTTTTTTCAGGGCTAATTTTCTACTTCATAGTGAAGGATAGAATGGATTTGTTCAAGGATGCAACAGATGAGCTCTACAAGGGATACAGAAAGCTTGACCTTTCACACAAGGAGCTGCATAAGGCAAAGGATCAGCTACAGGAGAGGTTTGATCAACTTGAGTATTACAAGAATGCACTTGAGGAAAGCCAGCTGAAATATGATTTGTCAATCCAGGGAGCCAATGATGGGGTTTGGAACTGGGACATCAGAAATGACAATTACAATACATCAATTATGATAAAGAAAAATTTTGGTTATACCGCTGAAGAGCAGGAGTCAGCCGATACAATTTCCAAATGGCAGACCTACGTACATCCGGAAGATTTGCCTCAAGGCAAAGATCGACTGGATGAGTATGTTAAGACGGGGAATGGTATTTATGAGAACATTTTCAGAGTAAGGACAGCAGGGGGAGATTACAGATGGATTCTTAGCAGAGGGAAACTTATAAGGGATGAAGATGGGAAACCTTTGAGATTTGCGGGATCTCATACGGATTTGACAGAGCAACTTCTTTTAAAGAAGAATCTACACCAGGAGCAGGAGTTGGTTGAAAGCATCTCCAATGAGGCCCCAATCGGAATTTTGGTATGTGATCCCAATGGTATTGTTACAAAGATAAATAATTATGGTCAGGAGCTTCTAGGTTATGAGGAAAAGGAAATAATAGGTAAGGATGCATATGAAATATTCATAGATGACAAGGAGAAGAACTCTCTTGATAAGCACCTAAAAAAGGTGTTTAACGGTCATGCCATGAGAAATGTGGAAACGAGAATGTCAACCAAATTCGGATTGACCAAGACAATACTTTGGAGCAACAGTTTTCTACATTCTATGGAAGGGGACTTAGAGGGACTGGTATTTGTAGGTGTGGATATAACCGACAGGAAGGAAATGGAGGAAAAGTTGGAGAGATTGGCCTATTTTGATCCTTTAACCGATTTGTACAATAGGGAAAAATTTAGGGAGGATACAAGTAAGCTAATACAGAACAATAAGAGCAAAAATAAATTGTTTGGCCTGATCTATCTTGATGTGGACAACTTTAAATTGGTAAATGATACAATGGGTCATGCGGCAGGAGATAAACTACTGAGACATATTGCTGATCTGATGATCCAGTCCATTGGCAAGGATGAAAGGGTCTACAGATTTGGTGGAGACGAGTTTGTGATGCTGGTACATGATGTGCCTGAAGAAACCTTGATTTCAAAAATTGATGTTTTAATGGATAGGATTAGAATTCCATGGCAGCACAGTGGTCAAACCTTTCACATCTCAGCCAGTGCTGGTGTTGCAATCTATCCGGAGCACGGTGAGGACTACGACCAGTTAATGCAAAATGCAGACAGTGCACTGTCATTTGCCAAAGAAAAAGGTAAAAACACCTATGCTATTTATGATAGTGAAATGCGGGAGAAGGCTTGGAATCATATACAATTGAGCAATGATCTTAGAGAGGCACTCCAACAAAATCAATTCCAACTGAATTACCAACCTCAGGTAGAACTTTCAAGCGGAAAAATAGTGGGAGTCGAAGCATTGATCAGATGGAATCATCCGGTCAAGGGCATAATCTCCCCCGTTGACTTCATACCGTTTTCTGAAAAGACTGGGCAGATAGACAAGATTGAGGAGTGGGTAATCGACACTGCATGCAGACAGAGCAAGGATTGGCATCTAAAGGACCTTGGAGAGCTTTCAATATCAATTAATATTTCCGGAGAGATGCTTGGAAGAGGAGAATGGATAGAGAAGATACAAAGGTATATTTCAGATTGCAGAAGCTATGGAAAGATTGTGTTTGAAATTACAGAAACTGCAATAATATCGGATTTGGAGGTGAGTCTTCAATCCTTGAGAATGATCCATGATATGGGTATAAGGCTTGCTTTGGATGATTTTGGTACTGGTTTCTCATCCTTGACATATCTTCAGAAGCTTCCGGTGGACATAATAAAATTGGACAAGGATTTCATATGGGAAATTGG
>Ga0224486_100385_pt1 | contig 14634 bp, 17 predicted proteins | sample TexhydDE_CT_test_FD_172013 | JGI IMG/M metagenome (GOLD analysis project Ga0224486, IMG submission 172013) | Fracking water microbial communities from deep shales in Oklahoma, United States - hydraulically fractured wells DE_CT_test ...
CGGTGCTACCCAGTAGCTTAGCCTGCATTGGTATAAAAAGCCGTTTTGCCACCGCTCCTCGCCCGGCCGCCAGGCCTGGACACATTTATCTTTTTCTGTCAGCGCCCTGCCCACAAATTCCTCAAAAGACGGGTTACAGAAACCGCAGCGAAGCGGCGAAATCCCGGATGTGTTTTGCGTCCCCGTACAGGATAAAGTAGTGGTATTTCTCACCCGTGATCGCCACGGGCCGCGGGTAAAGCACCACGCAGCAGGCCCCGGCCCCCACGCCCAGCTCCGGCGACGGGAAGACGAAATACCCCTCCCTGCCGTTGACCGTGGTTTTTTCCAACCGCGGCCTTTCGCCATAGGGCTTCAGCTTGTGGGAAGCCTCGTGCCGCGCCACCTCCTCGGGCGTCAAGCCCTCCCCGTTCATCGCACCCAGCGAGAAAAAGCCGTCGTTGCCGCCGCAGCTTGCCGGGATGCCTGCAACGTCGCCGTAACCCGGGCGCGGCCGCCAGTGACGCGGGAATTCAAGGTACACTCCGTATGCCGGGTTCAGATAAGGCACTTTTGTCCCAAAAACCGTTTCCTCGTCCAGGTGGCGCAAAATCTCCGTCCTGATCACCCTGCCGTTTAAGTCAAGGAACCGGTCGGCAGGGATGTTAGTTGCCGGTTCGATGAAAACCCGCAACCTGAGGTAGAACCCGGGCTTATCATCACTTTCAAGCTTATCCACCCGGAAATCTACCGCCAGCTTCCCGCTCCGGTCAACGACGATCTTTGCCCAGGGGTACCTGGCCAGGAGCTTCTTCGCTTCCGGCGTGCCCTTCGTCGCATTGATGAGCGCGGCGTCGGCAACGCCCGGCCAGTAGGCGAAAAGCTCGTTCCAGGTCACGGCACCGTAATAGCCGAAGGTAAAGTCTCCGGTCAGGAGCCCGATACTCTCCACCACCTGCTCAAGGCCGCTACCGTCGGGTTGCACCAGCCACAGGCTGACCTTGTTTTCACCGTCGAGCCGCGCGAAAAGTATGTACCGGCCGTCGGCCGAGAAAAACGGCCGCTCGTCGCGATAGGCCGGATCGTTCGTAAGCCGGCGCGGCTTCCCGCCGTCGGTGCCCACCACCCAGAGCCTGCGCGACGCCAGACCTTGACGCAACGTCTGCTCGTACCCGCCCGCATCCTTGACTTCCGGCCCCGCGCTGTAAACCAGGAGCTTTCCGTCCGGGGAAAAGGCGGGATCAACCGCCGCCTGGCCGGTACCGGTCGGGTAGGCAAGCCTGCCGGTCCTGAAATCGTAGACGGTGAGACGCTTGTTTACCCATGTCTCTCGCCCCGCGCCGACAATGATCGCCAGCTTCCCCGGCGCGGTGACCAGAAAGCTGGGCCGCACGAGGACGGCGCTCTCCCAGTCCCAATCCTTCCCTATGAGGGGGACGGGTTCCTCGCAACCGTCCGCCGGAGCCAGGCCGAGAGGGAGGCCGTCGGCCTCGATGGAAGCCGAACACGGTCCGCGCCACAAGATGACCATCTCCCCGTCGGGCGACCAACCCGCCAGCCGCGGCACCTCACCCACCACGCCCCTTTCCCGGTCGAAGCGCAGGCGGGAGATGTACACCCGTGCCACGGCGCCCGAAGCGGCGTCTACCTTCCAGATGCCTGCCTGGCCCGCCTCACTCTGACCCACCTTCAACCGCTCAAAAGCCACCCACTTGCCGTCCGGCGACCAGGCGATGCGCCCGAGGTCAAAACCGGCCTCCCGCTTCACCAGGACGCGGGGCCTCTCCTTCGCCGGCTCGCCCAAGCAAAGTTCCCCGCCTGCGGTGCAGACAAAGACGTCCGCCACCGGGGACCAGGCGAACTCGTCCACCCTTTGCGCCACGCGGCGGGCCTCACCCCTACCGACCCCGACCAGCCACAGGTCTTCGCCACGGCGGAAAAGCAGCCACCTGCCCGTCGGCGACCAGGCAGGGCGGGAAATATTCTCCCCGGCGGCCAGCTGTCTCGCCTTTCCGTTGGGCAAATCTTTAACCCAGAGCTTTCCTTCGGCCACCCAGGCCACCCTGCCGGCAGTGGGCGGCTTGCCGCCTGAACTGAGGTCGGAAATCCTCCACCGAACCGCCAGGATGCCGAGCACCGATGCTGCAACGACCAAAAACAAAACCGCCAGAAAACCTGGTTTTTTCCAGATACCGCGCACAGTTTCCCTCTCCCCCAACTACAAAACGCTCCTTCCCGGGCAACCGGCCGGTCGCAGGCCCGGACGGCGGCCCATTTCTCATCCTCTCCGTTACCCTTCCCGCAACTCCGGTTGGGTCAGAATCATCCTGTTTACCGCTTCCACGAAGGCTTCCGGCTCCGCCGGGGACAGGAGATAAGGGTCTCCTCCGGTGGTCTGAACCCGCACCATCCGGTCCCAGCGGGTGGCGTAGACTTTCGCCGTGCTGCCGTCGACCAGGGCAAAGACACCGGCATAACCGAAAAGCCCGGCCAGCCACGTCAACCCGACCCCGGGTTTCACATCTTCGACTATCTCAACACGCTTAATCTTGCTCTTGGGTATGACGTATGACGTCACCAGGGCGCGGATAGTTATCCCCTCCGGCGACACCAGATAGCCGCGCGGCGCAAACAGAAACGACAGGACTGCCCACCACACGCCGGTAAACAGGTACAAGGTCGTAGTCAACTTCCCCGTCCTGTCGAAAGGCGCGACCTTGAATTTTTTGCGCGTCATAGTGAACCTCTCCGCTCCCCGCTGAAAAGCCGGCATAGCAGATCCCTCGCCTCCGCCACCTTTTCGTCCGGCAACGCTTCGATCATGTTGTGAAGCTCCTCTCTCACTCCCAGGGCGGAACCGGATTCTTCACCGCCCTTACCGATAAGAAACGCCACCGCGAGAAGTAGCCCGAAGACCAGTCCCGCCAGGGGAGCCAGCACCAGCGTCACAAGAGCAAGCCCGCATTTTGCTGCCGCCTTTTTCACCAGAGAAAGCGGCACCGGTTCTCCTCCTTCCGCCCGGCACGTTGGGAGAGACACCACCGCCGGGGTACTATGCCGGATATGCCGGAAAAATCTCACCCGCCTCAGTTCCCACTTCCTGAGCGCAGCGTCAGCAAGGTCACCTCCGGCGGGCAGAAGAGGCGCAGCGGCAGGACGGTTGTGCCCAGCCCGCGATTGGTATAGACCAGAGTACGGCTTCCCGGCACCTGGCGCAGGCCGAGGGGGTATTCGCGCCCGAGGGGTGGGCAGTACATGGCCCCAACCCCCGGCAGCCGGACCTGCCCGCCGTGGCTGTGACCGGAAAGCTGAAGTTGAATGCCTGCACTGGCTGCATGGGGCGCGAAGTCAGGGGTATGAACCAGGAGAATTTTGAAGTCCCCGGGCGGTACGGAGGCCACCGCCCTCCCCAGGTCGGGGTCGCCGGTCAGGGGGTCGTCCAGGCCGATGAGCCAGAAATGCCGGCCACCCTTCTCGACGCGGACGCTCCGGTTAACCAGCACTTCCACCCCAAAGTCAGCAAGGGAGCGGGCTATCTTTTCTTTGCCGAAGTGGTGGTCGTGGTTGCCCATGACGGCATACACGCCCAGGGGCGCCTTAAGTCCTTGCAGCGGCAGGGTGCCCACCAGGGCCGGGTCCGCCGCACGGTCCAGAAGGTCGCCGGTAAAAACGATGAGGTCGGGCTGAAGGGAGGAGATGAGCCTCGTTATCTGTGCCACGGACTCCTCGCTGCGGAACCGGCCGAAGCCATAGTGCAGGTCGCTGAAATGAACTACGGTCAGCCCGTTGAGCTCCGCCGGGAGCCCCGGCAGCGGTAACTCCACTCTTTCCACGACCACGCAGCCGGATCTCGCTGCCAGGCCGTAAAGCAGGAGCAGAACCAGGCCGAAAATGACAATTTTCAGAGCGCGCCGCGGAAAAAGACGGCGGATAGCGTTTTCGCGCATCGTCACCTCTCCCAAAGAATCCTCGTACGCCGGCGTAAGTCTCCCGGGCCTACGGCCCCGAACCAATGGCCACAATCCGCCACTCCCCAGGCGTCGGTGGGTCGGGCGGTGCCAGCATGACGAAATAGATTTTGCGACCGCTCGACCGGGGATACGGCTGGCGGGTGAAAAGCCCCGGTAGCGGGCCCAGGCCTCAACCTCATACTCGACGAAGATCACCCGGCCAGCCCTCCGCACACCATAAAACCCGGTCAAAAGCAGGCGCAGGCTGCGCAATTCCCGCTCCCGCATGGCCGTGAAGTCGTGCCACGCGGGGTGAACCCACCTGACCGCGCCGGCGAAGTCCCGCCGTTCCAGGGCACTGAAGTACCCGCGCACCGCCGCCTCGGCGTCCCTGCGCCACGCCGGAACTATGGAACCGGCGGTCCTGCACTACAAACCAGAAAGGGCGCCCCAGCCGCACTGCGCGTAGCTCCTCAGTCCCCGTGCCCACCGCCACCGGCAGGAAGAGCGTCGCCAGCACGATTCCGGCTGCGGCCAGCGGCAAACTCATCCCCGAGATCAGCATCGGAGACAAAAACCGCGATCGCACCCAGTGCCTGACCCTGGCGCGGTTGCTAAGAGGACACATCTTACTTTTATGGGCCCGGATCGTCGAGAGGAAAAAGCTCCAGGAACTTTCCGTGCAGCGGGTTGTCAGGACGAACCCAGAATTCCACCCAGTTCCCATCAGGGCCACGGATGACCACCGGATCTATGAAATAAACAACAGAAAACAATCCTTTTTCAAAACTTCCAGGACCGCCACTAGTTTGGCGCAACAGGCAGTCGGCGACCTGGCGATGATAATTGGAAATGAAGAACAGGTAGATAGAGAGCCCAAAACCCAAAAAAACGGGTAGTGCAGTGAAAAACTTGCTCGTACTTAAGTTTAAGCCGATCCAGTCTGAGGCAGGGTGATCTGTATATGCATCTTCGATTCCTAGGGAGACGACCTTCTCCCGATATAAATACAGAGCGTTTTCCCTGATCTCCCAAGCGCAGTCGCAGTCGCCATTTAACAATGGTCTATCGCGATAAACAAAAACCGCCAAGCCTTCAGGGAAAAGTGTCAGCAGGCGTCGAAACAACGCCTCCCCGACCGTAACTTTATGGGGGATATCAATACTGTAAACCGGGTCAGCGGGGTTTCTTCCCAACACAGGCCTGCCGCAGGATTTTTCCAGTTCCGCAAGAAATAGCTCTGCTTGCGATATACCACTGAACCATCTAAACCATAAATCGCTTACTCGTTCTACAGAGTACCTAAACACTTCCCATTGTCCAGTCACGTTATACGCCCCCTTGCTTCATAAATAATAACACTACCACAATAATAACCCTTCTCGTAACGACCGTAGGGAGCAATGGTCGGCCCACGCTGCCCCCAAAGCGTTTCCCATTCGCAAGTTTCGTGCCCTTTATGGCTACGGTATGTCAGAGTGTCCACTAGGTTGCACGCATCTCAATATTGGATAGGTAGGATACAAAGTCGCTGGCGCAGAAACTGCCGATTGCCGATAGGAGCGATACCGAGAAGGACAAGAATAAATGGGGAAAGCGAAACCCTCTTCTCCACGACCTTCACTCCCTGGCTAGCTGCGATCCACTCCGCAAGCCTGCCAGCCTCTCCGTTGACCAACTGAGTCTTCTGTTCCGGTGCCTGAATCTCTGACCTGCCGGAATCCGAGTCTTTCTTGAGAGCGTGGTAAAAGGCATCGACAACGCAAAGAAACGCCGAAAAGGGCGGCGAAACCGTGGCTGCCCGGGGCGGCAGCAGGAACTCCCAGGTGCCGGTAACGCCCGCGGCTAGGGCGCCCAGCTCCAGGTGCAGCATGGCGATGCCGCAGTCCAGGCGCTTGGGAATATTGTAGGTGTCGTGCAGGTTGTCCACGGCCACCGTAATAGTGTTTTTCCCCACCTCGAACCGCCAGGGTTGCCCCCTCGTTTAAATTGCTAATTTACCTTTCCGGATAAACGGCGCCGGCAGTCAGGGTGCCGGAGATGACCACCGCCTCGATGCCCGCCCCCGGGAAAACGCCGGCGCCGGCCAGGTAGAGCCGCTCCACGGGGCTTTTGACCGGCGGCCGCCACTGACCGGCGGCGGGGCCGTAGATGGCGCCGCCCGTCGTCCAGGCATAGCGGGCGAACGTGGCCGGGCTGGCCTCCTCTTGGAAGACGATGTGCTCCCGCAGGCTGGGCAGCACCCGTTCGGCCAGGGCGACCAGCTCGTCGCCGAAATCTCTTTTGCGCCGGGCATAGTCGGGCGTCCGGCGATCCCAGGTTGTTGCCTCCGCCCGGGGGACCAGGGTCACCAGGGTGATGGCGGCGTGTCCGGGCGGCGCCAGGCCAGGGTCCACCCTGGAAGGAATCATTATGCCCAGCCCCCGGCCGTCTTCGCTGTGAACCAGGGTGACCGGCTCCAGGTCCGGCACGAAGTCGACGCCCAAGAAGACCGCGAAGGCCGAGGTGGAATATTCCAGGCCTTCAATGCGTCGCACAAAGTCAGGCGGCAGGTGTTCCCGCCCCACCAGTTCCAGGAAGGTCCTGCGGACATCGGCATTAGAGATGACGGCCCCGGCACGGTGGTTCCGGCCGTCGGCCAGGATTACTCCCGTGGCTCGGCCTCCTTCGAGGAGGATGCGCTCTACAGGCGCGCGCAGGAGCACCCGGCCGCCGTGCGCCTCGATCACTTCCGCCAGCGCGTCAGCAAGGGCCTGGGAGCCGCCCACAGGGTAGTAGCCGCCGTCGAAATAGTAGCCGAAAAGGGGGGCCATCTGGGCAACGGTGAGCGTTTCCGGCCGGTCGCTCAGGTAGCCCGTCAGGAGGAGCAGGAGCCGTTTCAGAGATGTATCCTGGAAAAACCGCTCCAGCATGACCGTGTAGGGGATGTCCATCCAGCGGAAGGCATACGGGTGGGTGCGCGGGTAGGCTAGCATCTCCTCCGGCGTGCGCGGCGGGCACGGCACGCCGCCGGTGCGCTCCACGCCGGCGTAGAGGTCGCGGTAGATGCCCTCCATCTCGGCGAAAAAGGCAGCTATAGCCTCCCGCTCCGCGGGAAAGCGCGCCTGCAGAGCCCTGACCAGTTCCTCCGCCGTACCGGGCACCTTGAGCCGGAAGCCGGGCAGCACGTATTCGTGGCCCATCCGCCGCCATTCCAGCCGGTCGCCGATTTCCAGCCGGCGTAAAAGATTGGTCACCGGGCCGCGCGGACCCAGCCCGCTGACGTCGTGTACCCCCGCATCGAAGACGTAGCGCAGCCGCTCGCCGTCCCGCCGTACGTGCCGCTCCCATGAGGTGCAGAAGCCGCCCGGCCGGTGGTGCTGCTCCGCCACCAGCACTTTCAGGCCCCGCCGCGCCAGAAGGGCCGCCGCCGTAAGGCCGCCGATGCCTGCACCCACGACGATGACGTCGTGTTCGGCTTCACCGGCCGGCCGCGCAGGGCCGAAGACCGGGTCCGGCCACCGGTACGGCTCGCGGGCAGCTATCTCCTGCGCCAGAATGCGCCTGGGGTACCAGCTGGGGAAGAAAAGGGAAAAAGCGATGCCAGCCCCGATGGCAGCGTTGGGGACGGCCACGGTGAGCCAGAGGCGGGCCTCCGGCCAGGCAAGCGCCAGCGCCCCCAGCACGGCATTGAGGGTAAAAATCGCGCCCCAGACCGCCGTAATCAGGGCGTTGGTGCGGTAAAAGAGGGGATGGCGCCAGTATTCGCGCGGCCAGTCCTCGCGGGCGTACTGGTAGGTGAAGGGACTGCCGGCCAGGAGCGTCCCCCAGGCCATCAGCGCCAGGGCAGCGCCGGCCAGCACGGCACTGCAGGTCTTAAAAAGTGGGGAACCAAGGACGACAGTCACCGCAAAATGGGCGGCAAAGAAAGCAAGCGTCACCAGCTCCATCGTCTTGACCTGCCGCTGCCGGAGGCGGTAGGCGTTTAAGACCAGCACGGCGGCCAGGCCGGCCGTCACCGCCTCCGTCCAGAGGCCGTATCCCGAGAGCGCCCAGTACAGGATCCAGGGGACAAAGCCGATGAAAATCCAGACCGTGCCGGGTATTTTTTTAGCCATGGGCCTTGTCCTCCTGCATAACCGCGGCCAGCGCGGTGTCGCACCAATCGACGACCATCTGGGCGAAGCGGCGGCCGAATTCCAGAGTAAGGGACCAGTAGCGGGCGTCTTCGCAGGCTCCGGTAAGGGCCGCGTAGTGATGGATCAGCGGGGCAATGTCTTCTTCATAGCGCCGCAGGAGGCCGGCGTAGTGCGCGCGCCACATTCTCAAGTGGGCGGCCAGGACCGCCGGGTCCACCTGGCGGCCGAAAAAGACCTTGACCAGCAGGGGATCGCGCAGCTGCGGTATCTCCGGCGACGCAGCCAGCCAGCGCCGGAGTTCCTCCCGCCCGGCCTCGGTAACGCGGTACACCTTGCGGCTCGGTCTGCCTTCCTGGTGCTCGACGGTCACCGCAACCCAGCCGCGTTCCCGCATCTGGTTCAGGATGCGGTAAATCTGGGGCAGGGTGGCGTTCCAGAAAAAATGGATCGATTGCTCGAAGGCGGCCTTGAGTTCGTACCCGGTAGCCGGGCGGTAGCTGAGGAGACCCAAAAGGGCGTGGGGTAAAGACATGGCCTTAACTCCTTATCAAAGAGGTTATATATATAACTGTACACATATCATATCACGCAGGTATTCGCTGTCAAGTGCGAGGTGCACTGCGTAGATAATGCGGTCACTTGTCATTCCGGATAATCACTTATAGAATGGAAAAAGGGAACATGAGTTTTTACAACGGAATATCAGGTGCACCTCAAGTGGTTACGGATCTCCGGGTCTGGCGGCCGTAATGAAGGGTGCAGACGGGGCCAAAGGCACTACGATCAGAGATATTCAAAGCCTGAGTGCTTGGGGGGGCATTAATGTTCCTGCGGGCTATTCAGTTTACCGGAAAGCGGGGTGCAGCCGGGAAAGGTTATCCTTTCAACATCCCGGCCTTCCGGAATGTAAAGACTATTTCCATCACCCGTCCGGTTACATTTTTCATCGGCGAAAACGGCACCGGTAAATCCACCCTTCTGGAGGCAGTGGCTGCCCTCTGCGGTTTTCACGCCGGCGGTGGCAGCCGGAGCCATTCGTTTTCTTACCAGGCCACCGAATCGGAGCTAAAAGAACACATCCGCCTGTCCTGGCGGCCGAAAGTTACTGATGGTTTCTTCCTGCGGGCAGAGACGTTTTACCATTTTGCCTCCTATATAGATGAACTGGCAAAAGAGGAGCCACTTATCCTAAAATATTACGGTGGCCGCTCCCTGCATGAGCAGTCCCACGGCGAGGCCTTCTTTGCCCTCTTCCAGCACCGGTTTGACCGCCGTGGAATCTACCTCCTCGACGAGCCCGAGGCGGCCCTGTCTCCAGCCCGGCAAATAGCCTTCCTGCGGCTCCTATGGCAGATGGAGCAAACCGGTAACGCCCAGTTCCTCATGGCCACCCACTCGCCTATCCTGCTGGCCTACCCCGGGGCAACGATTTACAGCCTGGATTATTCCCCGCTGCGATCTGTGGAATATGAGGACACCGAACACTACCGTCTTACCCGCGACTTTTTGAACAACCGGGCAAGTTTTTTCCGCCACCTGTTTGAAGGGTAAAAAGTTAGGTGCCATGTATTTCAAGAACAGCTGGCTCCGGTCGGCAGTAAACGTGCCAGGGGAGACGCATCCATCCGGCTTTGCCGGTGGCCGGGTCGGTCATTTTCATGTACATTTTTCCGCCCACCAGGTACTGCTCCATTTCCAGCTCCGGCAGCTGCCTGCCCTTTGCGGCGGAACCTCCGGTAGCCTCAAACTGCCACCGGGAAACCTGGTGCATGGTTGCCGGAAGCACCATTTCTATGGTCATTTCCCCTGAGCCGCCCAAAATGGGCACCTGTCCGGCCATCCCGGCGCGGGGCCGCATGACCATACCCATGTGGGTCTGACAACAGCTCATCTCCTCCTCTTCTTCACCCTTCCCGCAACTTTGCTTCAGCCAGAACCGTCCTATGTACCGCTTCCACGAAGGCTTCGGGTTCCGCCGGTGAAAGAAAGTAAATTTCCCAGGAGGCATTGATCCGCACCATCCGGTCCCAGCGGGTGGCGAAGACTTTCGCCGTGCTGCCGTCGGCCAGGGCAAAGACACCGGCATAACCGAAAAGCCCGGCCAGCCACGTCAACCCGACTCCGGGTTTTACACCTTCGACTATTTCGACACGCTTAATCTTGCTTTTGGGTATAACGTATGACGTCACCAGGGCGCGGATAGTTATCCCCTCCGGCGACACCCGGTAGCCGCGAGGCGCAAACGGAAACGGCAAGACCCACCACAGGAGGCCGGCAAACAGAAACAGAAATCCGGTCAACGGGTTAGATAATAACTTCCCCGTCCTGTCGAAAGGGGCGACCTTGAACTCGTGGCGTGTCACAATGAACACCCCCGTTCCCCGTTGAAAAACCGGCGCAGCAGATCCCTCGCTTCCGCCACCTTTTCGTCTGGCAGTGCTTCGATCATATCGTGAAGCTCCTCTCTCCCTCCCACGGCAGAACCGGATTCTGCACCGCCCTTACCGAAAAGAAACGCCACCGCAAGAAGCAGCCCGAAGACCAGCCCCGCCAGGGGAACCAGCACCAGCGTCACAAGAGCAAGTCCACATCTTGCTGCCGCCTTTTTCACTAAAAAAAGTGGCACCGGTTCTTCTCCTTCCGCCCGACACGTTGAGAGGAGCACTGCCGCCGGGGTACGATGCCGGATATGCCGGAAAAATCGCAACCGCCTCAGTTCCCGGTTTCGGAGCGCAGCGTCAGCAAGGTCACCTCCGGCGGGCAGAAGAGGCGCAGCGGCAGGACGGTAGTACCCAGACCGCGATTGATATAGACCAGAGTACGGCTTCCCGGCACCTCGCGCAAGCCGAGGGGATATTCGCGCCCGAGGGGCGGGCAGTACAGAGCACCAACCCCCGGCAACCGGATTAGCACGCGGCGCCGCGGAAAAAAAGGCCGAATAATCTTTGCAAACATCTGCACGGTCAGCGCACGCAGGCCTCCCTCCGCTCGATTTCCCTTCCGCCAAGCACGACCCCCACGACAAAGGCGAGCACGCCAATGATCACAAGCCAGAGCAACCCCAGCGCCCGCACCAGGACGCGCCAGCCGGTCCACGCGCCCGCTGCCACAAAGAACACGCCCACAGCCAGGGAAGCCGCATAAAGCAAAGAAACAACCCAGAAGAAAAGGTACGCCGCTCCACCCACCCTCTGGCGAACGTTCTGCGCGTTAAAGTCCGGTGACAGAGTACCACACCAGGCACCCAGAGCGGCCAGTCCGGGCGTTACCAGCAATACAAAGGATGCTACAATAATTAGCCGGAAGTCACGCAGGCCCAGAAGCAGGCTTGCCGCAAGTGTTACCGCCATAAGCGGCGCCAGTACGGGGGCTACCACGCCCATAATTTTACCCTTCAGAATTTGTTCCCCGGTTATTGGTGTACTGCGCAAAAGCGGCCAACTGCGCCCTTCCCGTGCCACGCAACCCAGAGCCAAAGGTCCCACCAGAGCCCAGGAAATTGCACCGGCCACACCCAAACAAACATAGAGAAGCAGTTCTGGAGGCAAAAGAGTGGATCCTCCTCTTCTCAGCGCGGGAGCTATGGTTACCACTACCATCATCACCAGCATGTACATGGCTTCCATCCACTCCCGCAGGTCGCGGCAGATCATGCGCATTTCTTTCCCGGCCAGGGCCCAGAGGGGACCTCTAAGGGATAGAAGGCTTTTTCTCCTGTTGGCCACCAAAACTGCAGAAAGCGGTCGGCGTCGAAGCCGCAGGTGTGTTTCGGCTGCCCCAACCCAATGAGTATAAAACGCTTCCTGCACGAGCAAAAAAGAAAGGACCAGTGCGAAAAGGGAAACCACAGCAGTGAGCCCGCCCCAAAAGAGAAAGTCGGAAAGACTCCCCCGGGAAGCTGCCACTGTTGCTTGCGCCAGCCAGTGTGCCGGTGAGACCTTTGGTTTGGCAAAAGAAAGGCTGTCCGTAAGGGAAATGACTTCCTGTGGCCCCCAACCAGCAAAGTAGCTGGAACCGAGGTAAAAGAAAGCATACATTACGATTCCCAGTAGCGTTCCTAGAGCTGCGCCCAGTTCCCGCACGCGGTAGGGCGGGATTACCCGCACCACCAGCGCCTCCGCCAGCACCGCCAGCGCGGTGGGCAGAAAAAGAAAGAGCAAACTCAGGAGCAAAGCTGCCGGGTAAAAGGACCACCTCGCACCCACCCCTGCCCCGTAGCCACACGCCGCCGGTAATACTACCACCAGGACTACCGGCAGCTGGCTGGCAGCCAACTCGCAAAACTTTAAAGCGAAAATCTGGCGCACGGTAAAAGGGGTGGCAAGTAGCAGGGGCAAGTCGGAGGAGGCATGGAGGGCAAAAAAGGCTGCGGCGAACCCGCTTACCAGGAGGATCAGCAGGCCAATAACGTAAAGAGCACTGAGCAGTACCAGCTCTCCTTCAGGGGCGACTGGCACAGGTGTGGCTCCCGTCAAGACCGGCTGAACCGCTTTGAAAAGAAAACGGCAGGCTCCAAAGACCATAACAGCCAGGGCGCCGGCCATCAGTACCAGCACGGCAGTTCCCACCCGTGCCTGGGGAGAGCGCAAGTAATTCCAGCAAGCTATCCTGGCTTTCCAGAGCAATAGTTGCCTCACGGCAAAACCCCTTCTTCCAGGGAACGAACCACTTCGGCATACGCTGTGCCGCCCGTAAGCTGTAAAAAGAGATCCTCTAGAGAGGCCATATCTTTTTGAGATAGCACTTTCAGCTCATCGATGGTGCCGCAGGCAATAAGGCGGCCCCTGTCGATGATCCCTACCCGGTTGCATATACGTTCCGCAATTTCCATAATGTGAGTGGACATAAAAATCGTCACCCCGCGCCCGGCCAGCATGCGGAGGGTGTCCTTTAAAATCCTGGCGCTTCGAGGGTCCAGCCCCGTCAAGGGTTCATCAAGAATAAGTACGCTGGGGTCGTGAACCAGCGCTGCTGCTACCGCCAATTTTTGCCGCATGCCTCGCGAGTAGGATTGAACAAGTTCATCAGCCCGCTCTTCCAAACCGAACAGATGTAATAATTCGGCAACACGGTCTATTCTCCGTTTTTCGTCCACCCTGTAGAGGTTCGGCCATAAAGGATAGGAATTCCCGTCCGGTGAGCTTTTCGTAAAGGAAGGGTTCGTCGGGGACATAGCCCAAAATGGCCTTGGCCCGGAGCGGCTCTGCATGAATGTCGTAGCCACCAATAAAAGCGCGCCCGGCAGTGGGACGCAGCAGTCCGGTCAGCATGCGGATGGTGGTGGTTTTGCCCGCCCCGTTGGGGCCGAGAAAGCCGAAAATTTCCCCGGGTACCACCTCCAGATCCAAACCGTCTACGGCGGTAAAACGGCCAAAACGCTTGGTAAGCCTTTCGGTTTTAATCATCCGCGTCTCCCTCTTTTCATCTCCCGGTACGCACCTTCCGTGTAAGGCGGGCAGCCGCGGCCAGCAAAAGGCCCAGGCCGCCCGCCGCCACCGCCACCGCCGTCGCAAAACGCCACCATACCACCGCAAAGGGGCACTCCCACGGGGAGAGCAAGCGGGTGGTCCACACGTCACCCGGCGGGCTGTAGCGGCTCTGGTCCTGCACCACGAACCAGAAAGGCCATCCCAGCCGCACTGCGCGCAGTTCCTCAGTCCCCGTCCCCGCCGCCACCGGCAGGAAGAGCGCCGCCAGGATGATTCCGGATGCGGTCACCAGTAAACTTAATACCAGCACCACCTTTTTCCCCCACAGCCTCAGCACCTCCCCACTCCGGCAGCCTTCAACTGCGGCCCGTACCCCCGGACGCGCCGGGCAGTACCGCTAAGCCGCAGTGCCGTTAAGCCGGGTCCGCAGCGCACCGCAAAACCTCTGCGGCTCCGCCGGGGAGAGAAAGTACGGTTCCCGATCCGTTTCCAGCACCACCATCTCGTTCTTCCAGGATGTGGCGTAGACTCTGATCCATCCCAGGCGCTCCACCTTGAACCGGCCGAAATAGCCGAAGAGCCCCCACGGCGGATATGAACCAAACCGTACGATGGCGAAAGGCGGTCCGGCAAAACGCTGCGTCGCAACGTTCTTCACTTGCGCGTAAGGCACAAACACCGGGCGAAACAGACGCCTGGTGATCCTTATTCCCTGCTCGTCTAAGATGTAAGCCGCGGGAGCAAAGGCAAAGAAAACGGCTACAAGCAAGGCCGCTATCAACGCTACAATACCCAGGCCAGTCAAGGACTCCGGCAGTTCCGCCGGGTCGGATACGCCGACTGCTACGCCCACCAGGGAAAGGACACCAGGGGGAATAATCAGCAGCAACAGGGCGTTTCTGGTCTCCGGGTCGGCAGGCGCCAGGGCGAATTTCTCCTCTGCCGGGTGCAGCTTGGCCACAAGCATCTCTCCCTTTATCCTACACATTCTTTTCCGTGCAGCTTTCCCTCTCTCCCGCCAGCAACCTCATAAAAATCTCCACCAGCTGCGGGTCAAACTGGCTCCCTGCATACTTCTTCAGTTCCTCCAGAGCCTCTTCGTGCGACATTGCACCGCGGTAGGGGCGATCCGATGTCATCGCGTCGTAGGCGTCGACT
>Ga0224486_100388_pt1 | contig 14499 bp, 12 predicted proteins | sample TexhydDE_CT_test_FD_172013 | JGI IMG/M metagenome (GOLD analysis project Ga0224486, IMG submission 172013) | Fracking water microbial communities from deep shales in Oklahoma, United States - hydraulically fractured wells DE_CT_test ...
TATTAAGGGTGATAAAATGAAGATTTTACATACTTCAGACTGGCATTTAGGGAAGGCTCTTGAAAATTTTTCGAGGATTGAAGAGCAGGAGAAATTTTTAGAGGATTTTGTTAATATAGTTGAGGAAAATGATGTGGATTTGGTTATAATTGCTGGAGATGTTTATGATTCTTTTAATCCTCCTGCAAAAGCGGAAACCCTTTTTTACAACACTTTAAAAAAGCTTTCTAATGGAAATAGGGTGGTTTTGGTTATAGCAGGGAATCATGACAATCCTGAAAGGCTTTCTGCTGCCAGCCCTCTTGCCTATGACCAAGGTGTTATACTTTTAGGGATACCCAAAAGCATTGTGCCTACTGGGGATTTTGGAAAGTTTAAAATTTTAGACTCTGGTGAAGGCTTTTTTGAAATAGAAATAAAAGGAGAAAAAGCGGTAATTATAGCTTTGCCGTATCCCAGCGAAAAAAGGCTAAATGAAATTTTTACAGCGGAATTGGATGAAGAGAAAAGACAGAAAAGTTACTCTGAAAGAGTTGGTGAAATTTTTAATGACCTTTCTAAAAAATACAGAGAAGACACCATAAACATTGCGGTATCTCATATTTTTGTTGCAGGAGGGGAGGAGTCAGGTTCAGAAAGGCCCATTCAGTTAGGAGGAAGTTTTACAGTAGAAATAAGGCACCTGCCACAAAAAGCGCAGTACATAGCTCTTGGACACCTTCACAAACCACAGAGAATTTCTTCTACTCTTCCTGCTTATTATTCTGGTTCCCCTCTTCAGTACAGCAAAAGTGAGATGAACCATTCTAAATGTGCTTATTTAGTAGATTTAAAGGCAGGAGAACCTGCACTTGTGAAGGAAATATATTTTAAAAATTACAAGCCTATTGAAGTGTTTAGGTGTAATGGTATAGAGGAAGCTTTAGAGATTTGCAATGAATACAGGGATAAAGATATATGGGCATATTTCGAGATTAAAACTGAGTTTCCACTGCCTTCTTCAAAGATAAAAGAAATGAAGAGCATATTACCGGATATAGTTGAAATAAAGCCAATTTTGCCAGAGGATGAGATGGAAATTGAAGACTATGAGATAGATGATAAAAGTGTAAAGGAACTTTTTGAAGAATTTTATTTAAAGGAAAACAAAGTTCCTCCAACAGAGGAGGTTTTAGAACTTTTTATGAGTATAATAAAGGAAGAGGATGAGGAAGATGAGACCTCTGAAGCTTAAAATTGCTGGGCTTAATAGTTTTGTAGAAGAACAAATTATTGATTTTGAAGTCCTAACAGAAAAAGGACTTTTTGGCATATTTGGTCCCACAGGAAGTGGAAAATCCACTATTATAGATGCAATTACTCTTTCAATGTACGGAAAAATTCCCAGAAATAGCAAGGATTTTATAAATACTCAATCTACATCTATGTCTTTGACATACCAGTTTGAAATAGGTGTTGATGGGACAAGAAAAAGGTATATAGTTGAGAGAAATGTAAAAAGGGACGCAAAAAGCGGTGGTTATAAAACTACATTAGCAAGACTGCGGGAAATAGGGGAAAGTGGAGAAAGAGTTTTGGCAGAAAAAGATAGGGAAGTTCAGCAAAAAATAGTGGATTTAATTGGACTTACAGCAGAGGATTTTACTCGTTCTGTAGTGCTTCCACAAGGGAAATTTAGTGAATTTTTAAAGCTAACAGGCAAAGAAAGAAGGGACATGTTAGAGAGGATTTTTGGCTTAGAAAAGTATGGAAGCAAATTACTTGTTAGAATAAGAGATGTAAAGAGAGAAAAAAGTAATTTATTGAATGAGGTAAATGCGAAGTTAAGTCAGCACGAAGGTGTTACTAAAGAAGCATTGGAAGATTTAAAGAAAAAGTTTGAGATTTTAAAAGAAGAAGAGAAAACTTTAAAAGAACAAAAGGATAAATTAGATAAAGAAAGGGAAAAACTTAAAGGGATATGGGAAAAACAGCAGGAGTTAAATCAATTTTTGCATAAGAAGGAAGTCTTAGACCGTAAGTTAAAAGAAATAGAAGATAAAAAGGAAAAGTTAAAAAAAGCGGAAAAGGCATTATCAGTAAAACCGTATATAGACTCTTTAGTGGAGACAGAGAAAAAACTCATTTTAAATCAAAAGGATGTGGAAAAGTATTCTAAAGAGTTGGAGGAGGCTGAAAAATTACTTGAGAAGGTAGAAAAAGAATATGAGGCTTCATTAAAAGAAAAGGAAGAAAAAATTCCTCTCATAATTGAAAAGGAAGAAAGGCTTAAAAGGGCTTTTAAACTGAGAGATGAGATAAAAAAGATTAATAGTGAAAGGGAGAAACTTGTAAAGGAGTATAAAGATTTAAAAAAGCAGATAGATGGGATAGAAAGAGAAATAAAAGCCCTGTCCGATTCTATAGATATAGCAAAAAAAAGCTTAAGTGAGAAGGAAAAAAGAATTAATGAAATTAAAGTTGATTCGAATAAAAGGGAAAAAATTTTTGCTGCTTTTGAGATTCAGAAAGAGTTTGAAAGGGCAGACAAAGAGAAAAAAGAAAAGGAGAAAAGAATTTTAGAATTAAAAGAGCTAATAGGTAAGCAGCAGAAAGATATTGAAAAAATAGATAATTTATTGAAACGAAAAGAAAAAGAAATACAAGAGGTTGACAATAATATAAAAAACCTTGAAATGCAAAAGCCTCCCACAAATGAAGACCTTTTGGACCTGCAAAAAAGTTTAGAAAGAAAAAGAGTAGAAATTTTAGAATTGAAAGAAAAAGAAAAGTTAAAAAATGAGGCGGAAAATAATTTAAAAGAAATTTTAAAAATAAAAGAAGAAATAAATAATGAGATAAAAGAGATTGAAGAGAAATTAAAAAATAAAAATAATAGTTTGGAAGAAGTAAAAAAAGATATAGAGGAACTTGTAAAAAACAACATGGCAGGTGAACTGGCAGAGGGATTAAAAGAAGGTGTTCCCTGTCCTGTTTGTGGTTCGATTCATCATGTAAGATTGGCACAAAAGGTAGAGGAAGACTTAATAAAAGAAAAGCAGGAAATAAAGGCAAACTTAGAAAAGGATATAATGGACTATCAAAGTAAGCTTTTTAAGTTAAAAGGTGAATTATCAGGAATAGAAGTCAAAGAAGAGATGTATAAAAAAGAATATGATAAACTGTGGGATATATTAAAAGACATTAACCTTTTAAAGTTAGAAGAAGAATTAAATAAGATGGAGTCTGATTTTATACAGTGGAAAGAAAAATTAGAAAAATGGAATAAGAGTAAGGAAGAATTAGAGACCTTAATTAAAAAATTAAAGGAGGAAAAAGCAAGTTTAGATTTAGAACATACAAGATTAAAAGAAGGTATAAATAAAGATATTAGCCTTTTGAAAGAGTTTGAGTCTTCTCTTGAGGCTATTAGTATAACTTACAGTGAATTAGAAGGTCAGTTAAGAATATCAAGGGAAGAATTGGGGATTTCAGATTTTAAAGAAAAAGTGGAAGAAATAAATCAAAAAGAGAGGGAAATAGAAGGCCTGAGGAATGAAATAGAGAATTTTAAAAATACGATTGAAGAATTGACAAATAAAAAGGAAACCCTTTCAAACAATCTCAATGCTCTTTCAATAAGGAAAGGACAGATAGAGGAAATAGGTAAGGAAAAAAGTAAAAACCTTCGGGAGAGGCAGCAGGAGTTTGATTCTTTATCAGAAGGTAGAGACATAGAAGAATATTTAAAAGAGATTCAGTATAATAAAGAAAAAATTACAAAAATGGAGAGTGTTTTAAAAGAAACTTTAGAAAAGGCAAGAAAGGATAAACAAAATATAGAGAGTAAAAAGATATCTGCCTGTAAGAGTCGGGACCTTTTAAATAATATGTTTAGGGAACAAAGTGAAAAATTAGAAAATGCTCTATTAGAAAAGGGATTTAAGGATAAAAAAGAGGCTTTGGAGTATTTATTAGACAGTGAAAATATTAAAAAAATTGAGGAAGAAATTAAGAATTTTGAAAATGAATATGTATCTGTAAACAAAAGTATAGACAGACTGATGGAGATATTAAAGGGGCAGAAAATTAATGAAGAAGAATGGAATCAATTAGAAGAAAGCATTAAAGGGTTGGAACAGGTCTTAAACGAAAAAAGGAAGGAAATAGGCGCTACAGAAAAGGCTATTTCAGATATGCAAGAGAATTTGCAAAAAGTAGAAGAATTTACAAAGCAGAAAAAGGAATTAGAGCGTGTAGTGGATATATTAAATGAATTGGACAATCTTTTTCAGGGAAATAAATTTGTAGATTTTATTGCCGCAAGACAGCTTAAATATATAACCTTTTTTGCATCAAAAAGGCTTAAGGAAATAAGCAGGGGAAGGTATGCCCTTGAGATTGATTCAGACAACAATTTTGTAATGAGAGATGACTTCAATGGCGGAGTAAGAAGGTCTGTAGATACTTTATCTGGCGGTGAAACTTTTTTGACATCCCTTTCTTTGGCTTTGGCTCTTTCTTCTCATATACAATTAAAGGGAAGAGCACCTTTAGAATTCTTTTTCTTAGATGAAGGTTTTGGAAGTCTTGATGCGGAACTTTTGGATATAGTGATGACCTCTTTAGAAAGGCTTAAAAAAGACAAAATGGTAGTGGGCATAATAAGCCATGTAGAAGAATTAAAAGGCAGAGTACCTGTAAAACTAATTGTTACACCACCTGCCGTCTCTGGCGAAGGGAGTAAGGTGAGAATAGAATATACATAGAGAGAAGGGGATACCTTCTCTCTAAAACTGTCTTACAATTTTCTCAATTGCATCGAGAGTTTTTTCAATCTCTTTTTTACTTATGTAATAATGAGTTACAAATCTTACTGCAAAATCATTCCCGCCGTTTATTAAAATTCCATGCTCTTTTAGTCTTAAGGATAGTTCCTTACCTGTCATTCCTGTGCCTGAAATGTCTGTCATTACAATATTAGTCTGCACTGTTTCCAGGTCGAGGTTTATTCCCGGTATATTTTTTAATCCTTCTGCTAAAAATCTTGCATTGTCATGGTCTTCCTGTAGCCTTTTTGTCATTTTTTCAAGTGCTACAATGCCAGCAGCTGCAATAAAACCTGCTTGTCTCATTCCACCACCTAACATTTTGCGGTATTTTCTTGCTTTTTCAATGAAATCTTTTGTGCCGACGACTACCGACCCAATAGGGGCGCATAAGCCTTTGGAGAGGCAAAACATTACACTATCTGCATATTTGGCTATTTCTCTTACATCTACTTTAAGATAAGTAGCGGCATTGAATATTCTCGCACCATCTAAATGAACAGGTATATTATGTTTTTGAGCTATTTCGTATATTTCCTTCATAATTTCAATTGGAGTTACAGTGCCACCAGCTCTGTTATGAGTATTTTCAAGGCAGATAAGACTTGTGACGGGGTAATGTATGTCCTTTGGCCTTATGGCCTTTTCTACATCGGCAGGATTTAAGACACCTTTGTTGCTTTTCAAAGCTTTTGTCTGTACGCCTGCAAGGTATCCCACTCCTCCAACTTCATAAGTTATGATATGGCAGTTTTCTTCTACAATAATTTCTTCTCCTGGATGAGTGTGAGTCATTATTGAGACTTGGTTACCTTGTGTACCGCTTGTTACTAGCATTGCTGCTTCTTTTCCCAACATTTCTGCTGCCATTTCTTCAAGTTTTCTCACTGTAGGTTCTTCGCCGTAGATGTCATCACCTACCTCAGCTTTATACATAGCTTCTCGCATTTCTTGTGTTGGAAGAGTTACTGTATCGCTTCTCAAATCTATATATTTCATTTTTATCCCCCTATCAACTTAAGCTTACTTCCATTATATCACATCTCATAAAGATTTCATTTATCAGCAAACTAAAGCGACGACCTACTTTGTTAAAGAGGTCGTCGCTGTCGAAAAGAAGGGATATTTTATGAGTGACCTTATTTCAAAGGCTTGTGTACAAACCACCAGTCAAAAGCTTCAATTTCTTTTGATTTAATTTTTTCTTTTCTTTCATTTGCAGAAGCTTCATCAGTGGATGGTGGGACTATTACATGGTCTTTAATTAAGTAGTTATTTGGCCATTTTTCAGGGAGTGCCACGCCGTATTGGTCTGCTGTTTGCAATGCTTTTAATGCTCTTAATATTTCATCTACATTTCTTCCAACTTCTTGTGGATAATACATTATAAGTCTTATTGTTCCTTTGTCGTCTACTATAAATACTGCTCTTACAGTATTGGTACCTTTGCCTGGATGAATCATTCCTAATTGGTTAGAGACTTTTCCTAAGTCATCAGCTATTACTGGGAAAGGAATAGCTATGTTTGTGTTGTCCTTTATCCACTCTACCCATTTTATGTGGGAGAAAACTTGGTCAACTGATAGACCTATTAATTCAGTGTTTAATTCTTTAAAGTCATTAGCTTTCCTTGCAAATTCTACAAATTCTGTTGTGCAAACTGGTGTAAAGTCTGCTGGGTGGCTAAAAAGCACAAACCACTTTCCCGCGTAATCCTCAGGCAGTCTCTTTACTCCTTGAGTTGTTACTACCTCCATAGATGGGAATTTTTCTCCTAACAATTTCATTCTAATTTCCTCCATTTTTTAAACCTCCTTATTTTTCTCATTACATTTTTTGCATATGCCATAAACATTTATGTCAACATTTCTAATTACAAAGCCTTTTAATTCTTCTACATTTATAATTTCCTCTGATACGGGAAAATCATATACGTTGCCACATATTTCACATTTAAAGTGTCCGTGAAAGTAAGTGTTTATATCATATCGCAATTCTTTTTCTTTCAAAGATAAAGCATTTACAACTCCTTTTTCCATAAACAATTCCAATGTGTTGTAAATACTGGTTTTTGAAAGGGTTGGTATTTCGCTTATCAAGTATTGATAAATGTCATCAGCTGTTGGGTGTATTCTATTGTTTAAAAGGTATTCTAATACTTTTATCCTTATGGTAGAAGGCTTTATATCATGTCTCTTTAAATAATCTTTTAATTGCTCTATTGTATAAGTCATTTTCATTACTTCTTTCTCACGATTATTTTGCTGCGTAGTAGCATCTTTTGGGAGACATTATCAAGTCCTCTTTTTTTAGCTCTTTTATAGCTTTGTCTACTTCTTTTTTGTCTAAATTAGCTTTTTGAGCAATATCTCCTGGTCTTAAAGGTTCAGAGGATTCTTTTAAAGTTTTTAGTACCAACTCTTTTACTTCCATTTATCTCACCTCATTTGTATTAAATTTAATTTTGTATTGATTTCAATTTTATTATAATATTAATTTTTAGTTTTGTCAACAGTTTTTTGTTTTATTTTTTCCTTCATGAGAAGAAATTATTAAAAAATGAAGCAGTAATCTTCAAAAAAACATTGACAATTTTAAAGGAAAAGTATATTATAATAGTAGAATGCATTCGGTTGCATAAAAGTTCTTGACATTTCTCCCCGATTTGATTAATTTTCAAAATTAATCAAATTCTTTTTTTAATGTGGGATGCATTCGATTGCATTTACTAAAAAGAATAGGAGAGGTCTTACAAATGTCCGAAATAAGATATGACCTTATAACTGGTAAAAGGGTAATTATAGCTACAGAGCGAGGTAAAAGACCTCATGATTTCAATGTAAACTATGAGGGAAAGAAAAATAATAATACTTGCCCTTTTTGCCCCATGAATGAAGAGATGACTCCTCCTACTTTAGTTGAAATTAAGGATAAAAAAGGGAACTGGTTAGTGAGAGGATTTGAAAATAAATTTGCAGCCGTGAATAGGGATTTAAAGAGCTTTGAGGTACCATCCCTTTATAAAGCAGAATATGGTTATGGTGTAGCAGAAGTGATAGTAGAGTCACCAGAACACGATGTAACTTTTGGAAGTTTATCTTTAGGGCAAATGCAAAAAGTTTTTATGGCAATAATTGAGCGTTATAAAAAAATTGCTCAAGACGATAAAATAAAATACATTCAGGTGTTCAAAAATTTTGGAGCAAGAGGAGGAGCTTCCTTAGAACACGGGCACTGGCAGATTATAGCTATTTCTTTTATTCCAGATGTAGTAGAAAAAGAGGTAACAGGTACACAAGAATATATTAAGAAGAAGGGCAAATGTCCTTATTGTGAAATTGTCAAATATGAAAAAGAAGAAGGTAAAAGGATAATAGCTGAAAATGAGAGTTTCATTATTATAGCCCCTTATGCATCTCAATATCCTTATGAGTCATGGGTAATACCCAAAGAGCATCAGGAGCGATTTGAAGAGTTAAGAGAAGGAAATATTGCAAGTCTGACTGAAATTTTGAAGCCTCTTATAGAAAAGTACGAGAAAGAATTTAACTTGCCTCCATATAATATTGTGATTCACACATTACCAATTTCTGATATAAGAAATTATCATTGGCATATTGAAATTATTCCAAGGCTTACTGTGGCAGCTGGTTTCGAGTTAGGGACAGGAGTTTATATAAATCCTGTGCCACCAGAATTGGCAGCATCAGTTTTAAGAATAGAATGAAATTCTATTGAAAGAAGTGGTCAAATGTATATTGATAAAACCTTCAACTTTGAAGATATACCTACAAAACTGAAAGATATAATTAAAAATATAGATAAAGACAATTTTAAAAAGTTTAGGTGGTTTCAGGAGAAGGCTTATAATATTTTAGATATATTTTTATTTGATTATGCAATATTGTCTAAAAAGGAAACTGAGATTATAATTGCAGCTATTATAGCTTTTGTGGTGAAAGCTCCAACGAGTAAGAAAGAGATTACTTTGCTTTATTATGTGCCTTTAATTATAACTCCTTATTTTAGGAATAATGATTTAATAGATATTATTGAGAATCCAAATTTAAAAGCTTTTATATACGATGGAATTGACGATATAAATTATGTTAAGTTTTTAAATAAAGTGTTAAGTGAAGAAACAGTTATAAAATTTGAGTCTGGTGCCCAATTAATTCCTTATAATCTTAAAAAAGACGATATATACAGTTCAAGAAGGCTGAGCAATAAGTCTAGTAATAGTTTAACATTTTTGCAAAAAGATGAAATAATAAAGACTTATAGAAAATTTGTAAAAGGAGTTAATCCTGACCTTGAAATGACTTTTGAACTTAAAAATGCAGGTTTTGGAAATGTTCAAGATATAAGAGGATATTTTTTATATAAAGACAGGAACAGAGAAAGGTACACTGTTGCTATAATAGTGGAACACATTAAAAACATGGGAGACATGTGGCAATATACCGAAGAGTATTTGTCTTCTGTAATTTCTACTTTATCCGATTATGATGAAATTAAGGAAAGTTACGTAGAAGGATACTTGAGCAATTACCTTGAAGAGGTAAGAGGGATAGCAAGGATAATTGCCGATATGCATATTAAATTGTCTTATATTGATAAAGAAGATTTTGCTAAAAGAAATGTGGAAATATCAGATGTTGAAGAAATAGTAAAAAGTATAAAAAATAATTTTACTAAACTTTTAAATTTTGTAAAATTGTCAACTTTCGATGAACAAATAACTTCAATGATAGAAGAGATTGTAAAGCAACAAGATTTTTTAATGAGCAAATTAGAAGAATTTAAAGATACTGCTGTTTTTGGCAAATATATAAGATGTCATGGAGACCTACACTTAGAGCAAATTTTAAAGACTGAAGAGGGATATGTGATAATAGATTTTGAAGGGGAACCGACAAAACCTATTGAGGTGAGGAGAAAAAAAATATCTCCATTAAAAGATGTGGCAGGCATGATACGCTCTTTTAGTTATGCTGCTTATGCTGCTTATTTTAATTATCTTAATGCAAAAGGTAAGTTTCGGGATGAAAAAATAGAAAAAGCGCTATTATGGTGGGAAAAAGCTGTCACAGAGACCTTTGTGGAAAACTATTTGGAATTGGTGACAAGGGAAGCACCAGACATTGTACCAGAAGGTAAAAACTTTGATAAGGCTTTAGCTATTTTTAAATTAGATAAAGCTCTTTTTGAAGGAATTTATGAGGTAAATAATAGACCTTCTTGGTTTAGAATACCTTTAAAAGGTATTTTAGAGTGTATTGAGGATTTGAAATTAGAAAAGCACAGATCGGAGGTAAATTATGGATAAGTTAAAAGTTACAATGTTTACAAATGAATACCCACCTAATATTTACGGTGGAGCTGGCGTTCATGTAGATTATCTTGTCAGGGAACTGTCTAAACTGATGAAAGTAGATGTGAGATGCTTTGGTGACCAAGATTATACGGCTGATAATGTAAAAGTCCGTGGATATAAAGAGTGGGATAAGTTAAAGGAAAATTCAGATCCAAGATATCAGAAAGTTTTGGGGCCTTTTTCCATAGATTTGGCAATGGTGAAAGATGAGATAGACTCAGATATTTTACACTGCCATACCTGGTATACTTTCATGGCGGGCTTTTTAGCTAAAAAATTGTATGATAAACCCCTTGTAGTTACAATTCACAGCCTTGAGCCTTTAAGGCCATGGAAAGAGGAACAGTTAGGAAATGGATATAAGCTAAGTTCTTGGATGGAAAAAACAGGAATTGAAGCCGCTGATAGGGTTATAGCAGTATCACAAGGATCGAAAGAAGATATATTGAAGTATTACAATATTCCAGAAGAAAAAGCTGAAGTTATATATAACGGCATAGATTTGAACCAATACCAGAAAACAGATAGAAATATTGCTCGCAAAAAATATGGAATTGAGGGTAAATACATTCTCTTTGTAGGAAGAATATCAAGGCAAAAGGGCATTACTTATTTAATAGATGCAGTAAAGTATCTACCTAAGGATATAAAGGTTGTACTATGTGCTAGTTCTCCAGATACACAAGAGGTTTTAGAAGAAGTAGAGCAAAAGGTTAAACTTTACGACAATATTATTTGGATAAATAAAATGGTAGAAAAAGAAGAAATTATAGAGTTGTACAGCAATGCTGAAGTTTTTGTTTGTCCTTCTATTTATGAGCCTTTTGGTATAATAAACTTAGAAGCAATGGCTTGTAAAACTCCTGTTGTGGCAAGTGCTACAGGAGGAATTAAAGAGGTTGTAGTTCATGAAGAGACAGGATTCCTTGTAGAACCAGGCAATTCTGAAGAATTGGCAAAATATATAAACATACTTTTAAATAACAAAGATTTAGCTGTAAAGTTTGGAGAAAATGGGAGAAAACGTGTTGAAGAGATGTTTAGTTGGGAAAGCATCGCCAAAAAGACTTATGAGATGTACAAGGATGTAATAGAGAAATATAAAAAATAAATGCGCTAAGGCAGGGGTGACAATTTCCCTGCTTTGTTTTTTTGTGTTATAATAAACTTAAAAAAATAATGGATGGTGTGGCCATGGAAGGAGAATCTTTTCTTTATAATTCGGTAATAATTTATGGCTACATAGCGCTTTTTATAGGGCTTATGATTGAAGGAACTGGAATGCCGGGACCAGTGCAAATATTATTTTTCGCTGCAGCGTACTTGGTTTCAAAGGGGGAAATGAACCTTTTTTATGTTATAGTCATCGCTGCATTAGGAAATGTGACAGGAAATGTGATAGCTTATTTGGTAGGCTATTATAAAGGTAGGCCTGTTGTTGAAAAGTACGGTAAATATCTAAAAATAACAGTAAAAGACCTTGAAGCTATGGATAAATGGTTTGCTAAATATGGAGGATTTACGGTTTTATTAGGTAGGCTAATAGGACTTCCGCGGACCCCGGCTATTTGGGCCTCGGGAATAACGCGTATGAATTTTACTGTGTATGTGGTGTTTTCTGCTATTGCTGATTTTATATGGTCTACTTTTTGGGCAGTAGTGTCTTATCTTGCTGCAAAACAATTGATTAACATAAACTTTTTCGGAAAGAGCCAACCGCCTTGGGTGTATTTTGCTTCCACAATAGGCTTTATGATATTTTTATATGTAGTTTGGAAGGTACTCCTTTGGATGAAAGAAAAGTATCTAACGTAACTATTAAGAAGATAGCAAATGTATCTGATCTTTTAGATATAGAGGATATATGCTATGAGTTTAGAGAATGTGTCGGAAGTTTATCCTTTATTAAAAGGTAAGAGAGTTTAGGGAGTCACAGGTTTAGCGTAAAAGAATTTAATAGGGTCACTGTATTTAGGTACCACTATTTTATCAGAAGTTTGTATGTCTACTTTAATACCATAAAATCTTAAAGTATCTACTATTCCGCCTTTTAAATTAAGAGCTGCTTGCAATGTGTCAGGGTCTCCTATTGCTTTTATTACGTAAGGAGGAGCATACCTGGTAGAGTTTATGATTATCGTTGGACCTACGCATCGTATTTCAGATGTTGCAATTATTCTTTGGTTGTTTATAGCTATTGCTTCAGCTCCACCCGCTTTCAATTCATTTACAATACTTAATAAATCTTCATCATGGACTAAGTACAAATTAGGGTCTTCCCCGTCTCGAGGCTGTAAGTCGCTGTCATTTACCGTTACTATAACTCCTGGGCCTACCATATCTGTAAGTCCTGCTAAAATTTTGTATTTTTCAACATCCTGCTGTAGATTTTTTAAAGCGGCATCATCTTTTGATGCAACATCTTCGTACTCTTTAAATCTTTTAGTGAGTTCTTCTAATTGCTGTTCTAAATTTGCCTTTTCTTCTTGAGCTTTTTTGAGCTGTTGAGTAAGTTCTTCTAATCTTGCAGAGTTTGTAACTGAAATAGAGGTAGGAGGTTTATCGCCGCCTTGTACAGTTTTAAATTGCATAGAAATCATGAGACCCATTGCAATAAATACAAGTATCAAAGATAAAGTTTGCAATGCCTTTCCTTTCAATTTCTCCACATCCTTTCTCTATATAAAAAGACATCTTCGTCTTGCTTTTGGTTTCAGCTTATATGCACTTTTATAAATAACTATGATACTCTATAAATACTATAACATGGAAAATGTTAAAATTTATTAAGAAATTATTAAGTTTTTATTACAAAAAAGTTACAAAACCTCTGACATTTTTCATATCAGAGGTTGTCATTTTTTATTTTATTTTCTATAGAATTTTTTAGTGACAATATTTCTTCTAATTCTTTATTGTATTTATCTATTTTCAACATGGTACTTCTATATAGGCGTATATCTTCTTCGTTTTTTTGTATACATTTTTTAAGGGAGTTTTTTACAGTTTCAAAAAGCGTATCATAAGTAATGTAATTATGCATTTCAAGGTCGGAGATTGGAACTGCGATTAATTCCTCCCCTTCTATTTTATAGTGATAAAAAATGTTGTCGGGTTTTAAAACTATTTTTTCATCTATGCTTTTATCGTAAATTATTATACCTTCTCCTATTTCAAAAGTTTTTCCGCTATAACTTCTAAGTTTTATATTTTCGACTCCTATGTATTTTTTTATTGACAAAAGTATGTTTTTTATTTCTGAAATGGATTTTACAAGCACTTCTTGCATTTTTTTATTTGCCATCTCTTTATCTTTTTCACTTTTTATGAGTTCTTCCATCAAAGACTTTATTTCATGTATATCTCCCATAAAATATCACCTCTTTCTTAATATTCCACAGAGGAATCATTTTAAACGTTGAATATTTTAAATTATTAGAGAAAAAATAGTAATGTAGACAAACTTTCGAAATTAGGATATTTTGCAATCGGTGCGACTTGTGACAAAGCGGCAACAAAACTTAACAAGACCGAGGGTGGAGGCAGGGCCGTAGCCACGGATGGCGTAGGCGGGCACTAAGGCAGGGACGTCGATTGTGCCCGGTACCCTGCCGGAACCCGAAGGTCGAGTTTAGTTTTGTCGCTTTGGAACATCGGAGTGACGATGCAAAATATCCTATTTTAAAATTTTTTGACTTTGTCAACAAACCGAAGAGGGGAAACCCTCTTTTTTTGTATATAAAAAGTCACAGCGTGAAAATATAATAATTAAAATAATGATTTTTTAGGGTGTGATGGCTGTGAAAAAGACAGCACAACAAGAGATTATACTAAATTCTTTTGTTGAAGCTCAAAATTTGGAAAAAATATTATTGGACAAAGTGAGAGAATATGGGAAAGAAGTGATGGACAATCAAACAAAAGCATTGCTAAAACAAATTGAAATAATGGTCAAAAACCACAAAGAGGATATAAAGAAAGCAGAAAAAACTATGCATATTGGCTCGCTTTCCAAAAAGAACATGTCTCAAGAGCCTTTAGACATGCTTCAAGATTTACTAAAAAATTTAGTCAATATTCAGACTTTTTACAACGAAAGTGTCGTAAATATAACTAATCCATATGTAAGGCAATTGTTTACTCAAATGAGGGATGATGTTATGAGATTTATTTCTATTCTTCAAATAGAGATTGAAAGTCTGGAATCGAAACCTTCTATTCCAAATAACACAGTTTTAAATACACCGGAGATGAGTTAATATGAAAGTGGCTATTATTGGTGCTGGTGTTTCAGGGCTGGCTGCGGCAATTACT
>Ga0224486_100392_pt1 | contig 14356 bp, 11 predicted proteins | sample TexhydDE_CT_test_FD_172013 | JGI IMG/M metagenome (GOLD analysis project Ga0224486, IMG submission 172013) | Fracking water microbial communities from deep shales in Oklahoma, United States - hydraulically fractured wells DE_CT_test ...
ATCGATGAATTAAAAGTTATAATCGACTTTATGACAAATACAGAAAAGTACAACAAAATGGGTGCAAAAATTCCTAAGGGTATATTATTTTACGGACCACCAGGCACAGGAAAAACTCTTTTGGCTACGGCATTAGCTGGTGAAACCAATTCTACTTTTATCAGTGCTTCCGGTTCAGAATTTGTAGAGAAATATGTAGGAGTAGGTGCAAGTCGCATAAGAGCTCTTTTCGCAAAAGCAAAAAAAAGCGCTCCCAGTATTATATTTATAGATGAGATAGATGCTGTGGGAACAAAGAGAAACACTGATAACAATTCAGAAAAAGATCAAACTTTAAATCAACTGTTAGTAGAAATGGATGGTTTTAATAGCAACGAAGGGATTATAGTCATAGGAGCAACTAATAGAATTGACATGTTAGACGAAGCCTTATTAAGGCCTGGAAGATTTGATAGAACCATACACATTGGAGCACCTAATATGAAAGCAAGGTTGGAAATATTAAAGGTACATACTCGCAATAAACCCCTTGACGAAAGTGTATCTTTAAGTGAATTAGCTCGAAAAACTCACGGTATGACAGGGGCACATCTGGCTGCTATGTGCAACGAAGCAGCAATACTGGCTGTAATGAAAAACAAAAGTAAAATTGGAAAGGAAGAGTTTGAAGAAGCATTAGAGCGCGTAATCGCAGGTCTTAAAAAGAAAAATCCTTCTGTATTAGAAAAAGAACGAAATATTGCTGCATACCACGAAGCAGGTCACGCTCTTATTGGAAAAATTTTAAACGTAAATACTATAGAAAAAATTTCAATCGTTCCTCGAGGTGAAGCATTAGGATATGTATTAAACTTTCCAAAAGAAGATGCCTTTTTACTAACAAAAACAGAGTTGAAAAATAAAATAACCATGCTTTTAGGGGGTAGAGCTTCTGAGGAAATAATATTCAATGAAATTTCAACAGGAGCCGAAAATGACTTAAAAGAAGCTACAAAAATTGCTTATCAGATGGTTTGCAATTATGGAATGAGTGAATTGGGAAACAGGGTTATTGACCTTCATATGTTAAAATCCACAGAAATTGTCGATAAAGAAATTGACAAAATTATAAATAGCTGTTATACACTTGCCAAAAAAATATTGCTGGAAAATAAACATAAAGTTATTGCAATAGCCGAAAAGCTTTTAGAAAAAGAATCAATTACAAAAGAAGAATTAGAAACATTATGGGAAGAAGAAAATACCTTATGCGTATGACAAAAAAGCCTATTTAAAAACAGGCTTTTTTGTCATTTTCACTACTCCATATACTATAGCAAGTATAACTATAAAAGTAAAGAAAGTATTTCTGAAAATTACAAACACAGCATCTTGAAAAAATTCTAAAGGAAACATTTGTATAAGTCTATCTGTTTCAACGTTTAATAGCCATAAATCATTGTCAAAAAATACAAGGTGAAAACCAGTAAACCAATTATCAAAATTCAAAGTCACCGCCAGCGCAAAAACCAACAGTAGAATTATTATAAATATTGTACCTTTTAGAAGATAATCAAAGGCTTTATAAAAGGATTTTGCAAAAAGAAAGTATGTAAAAATGAGTATAAAAACTATTATCGATATATTTCTTGTTAAAAAACCCATTTGAAACAAATCTTTTACATCTTTCATATGAGCTAATTCTCTATCATTAAACATTCTCTGCATACTGCCATTAATTTTTGCCATTACATCTAAAGTTTCTTCTTTATCCATTAAATACTTCTGCATTATCTGGGTTACTTTCATAAGTTCATCAATACTCATGCCAGTTACTGACATTACATTATTTTTTTCATATTCCTCTTTATAAAAATTACGGTTAAAAGCCACATATTGCAAACTAGTAAGAAAAACAGCCAAAAACAGTGAAACCACCATGCCGCTAATAAGGAAGGTATGAATAATTTTCCTCACCATTTTAAATAACATCCTTTGCGCCTTTTATTATAGCCTCATAAAAATTTTTTTGGTTTTTTAAATCCTTGTAAAGCTCTATTTTTTTCTTTACTGTATGCATAAAAGATAACTTTCTACTCCGTGAATTATCAAGCTCAATGGAGTTTTTTATATAATGCAAGACTTCTTTTTCAAAATTCTGAGGCACAGGAATAATTCCCATAAGTCTTCTCATTCTCGCTTTTCTATACTCATTTTTCATGTTTCTTGAAATATCTTCAATTAAAGAAATGACATTTTTTATTTCGCCTTTTATCAGAGCCATATCTATAGGTTCTTCTTCTATTTGACCATCCTCGAGTACTACCTCACTGGTATCATTTAACAAGTTTTCGTACTCTGAAAGCGTTTCAATGTCTTCTAATATACCCTCATCTATAATTTCCATAATCTCCAGATCAGAATAATCAATTTCTCCTAATAGTAGATTATACCTATACAATTCAAAATACCAATTTGAAATTACATTATCACAGGTTTTGATATTTTTTTCTATTTCTTTGTAATCTAAAGAATTTTTATTTAATTTACCATAAAAATCTATATACTCCCCAATAAAAGGCTCTTTTTTAAATAAAGTTTCAAATTTATTTTCTGGCAAAAATACTATCAATAATCTATTTATAATTTTTAAAACAGAAAAAGAAACCTCTCTTAGACTTTGAATACTTTTTATTAACTCTATACTTTTTTTAAAGTACGCGTCTACTTCTTCCCGAGTCATTTCTTTAAAATCCAGTGACTGTAAGTACTCAATTTTCTTAGCAATAAGAGGGAAAAATTCGCCGTAGCCTTCTATTAATTTTCCATAAAAATTTTCCTCTATATCTATTACATTTTCCAAAAAAGCTTCATAATTTGGATAATCCTTCTCCAATCCCTTTGTTAAATATTCATAAAAGCGTTTTTTAGACATAGCAAAAGGAATGCTGGATATTATTTCTTTTATCCTTTCTTCTTTTTCCTCTTCAACCTCATTTATAAAATTAATAACATTTTCATAAAATTCTTCCTCATCTATTAATTCCTCAGAAAAGAAATCTCTTGCTCTATCACTTACCACTTCGTTAACATATCTCGATTCTACATAATATCCATACAAAACATCTATAGCATTTTCAAAGTACTCTTTATATTTTCTAATCGTCTTTTCTGTATTTCTTTTCATTTTTTCTTCCATAAGGCTGAAATATTTTGTATTATTTGCTATATTCTTAACAACCTCCAAAATGTTTTGTGTTTCTTTATCCAAATACGCCAAAGCATTTGCCACATTTTTTTTCCTAAATAGTACATGGTATAAATACACCGTCTCATTAAAAAGCTCCAAAATGCTAATTATTTGTACTATTTCTTTTTGTTTTTTTATTATTCTTTTTAACAACAAAGAAATCTCATTTGGTGTCTTCGGAATTTTATTTAGTTGTTCCCGCAATTCTCTTACTTCATCTTGTTGCATTGTTACACCTCTCAGTCAATTATCTTTAACATTCGCGACAGGTCTTCTACTAAAGAATACTCTTGTTCTTCCTTAGTTACAGCCAGTTGAGCTACAGTGTTGGCAAGCAAAAAATTTGTTTTCTCTTCTATATTAGTCAAAATTTCTTTTATTTCAAGCAAAACATTGTTAAAATCTATCTTTTGCTGTTGGATTTCTACTAGCAATCTATTCACGGAGATTTTTAAATTTTCGGCTTGTCTTTCTTTTGATGAAGCATTTTCAATAATCTTGTTCATTCTTTTTTCAAACTCTAATCCAATTTTTTCTATTCTCTCCTCTAATGTTTCTTTTTCCTTTTCTAACTGTGAAATTTTATTTTTATAGCTTAAAATTTCCCCTTCTTGCTCTTTTATTTTTTCAGTAAGCCTTTCTATCTCCATTATATTCTTTTTTTCCTGCAGAATCAATTTTTCCTGTAATTTTTCAATCTCTTTCAATAGTTTTTTGTTGATTTTTACTGGTTTATCACTACCCTCTTGCCCATCAATATTTTTTTCTATTTTTTCTTTTTCTCCTTCAATTAAATTTGATAAGTCCTGTAATATTTTTTTATAACTCTCTCCTTTGGAAAATAGAAGTGCGGAAAAAATAACTTCTGGCTTATATAAACTCAAAAGCTCTGGTACTTTCTCCTCTATTTTTTCAAGAGTCAAAGGCTGTATCTGCCTTACCAAATCTGCATAAATTTTTTCCCATTCTTTTATAAACATTTCTTCCTCTATATTCCCTTTCAAAATCTCTTCTCTGAGAATTGGAATTATCTTTTTAGGTGGAGAAGCACTTTCTATTAATCGAAAACCGGCCAACTTTTTTTGTAAATTAGTATTTTTTTTGAAAGGTTTTATAAGCACATCATAGGGGAGAGTAGATAAAAAAATATCTATATACTTCTTTTCTGTCACATTTTTAAATTCCAACATATTTTCACCTTCTCACATTCTAATGAGCTTGTCTGTTTTTTTATAGTTCTCTTCAATGATTTTTTGTGCTAAATACCTAATCCTAGCACTATTGCTTTCCATTGCATCCCTAAATATTTTTTCATCAATTATATTTTTTAATCCTTTCGCATTTTTGCCTAAAATTTTATAAATCAAATACTGTATTTCTTCCTTTGCAGTGTTTTTTAATTTTTGTATTAATTCTTGTGCTATTTCCTCGTCGAGATTTGTTTCTATTATTTTTAAAGCGTTTATACAAGCATAACCATCATCATTTTTAATAATATACTTTATCCCTTCCGCAATTTGCCTATTTATGTCACTGTTCCTAAGCCCCTTCAATCTTTTAATTTCTTTTATTGCATTTAATAATTCCTCTACAGAAAAACCTGGTTTTACAATATAATAGAATAAATTACTTAGATATTTTATCTCTCCCAACTGAACCAAAGCCGAATAAGCATTAATAGCCAAATAATTATTTTCTAAAAACTGTTTTATCATAGGTTTTGCTTCTAATATTTGCAAATTTGCTAAAGAAGTAATGGCACAAGCCTTTAACTCTAACGATTGATTTTCTTCTTTCAAAATTTCCAACATTACATTTGCACATCTTTCATCTTTCGTATACCCTAACCCAATTACTATATTCATTTTGTTTTCTATGCTAGGATCATAATAAGCCTTAAGTAAATACTCTGTAGCAATGCTCGTCCTCATTTTCCCTAATGTTATCGCAGCTTTTTGACTATATCTCTCCTCATATAGCAGCTCTGCAATATTTTCAACTGCCTTTTCCTTTAGATTCGCTATAACATTAGAATATACAATATTCAAGCTGCTATTTTCATTGTCCAAATATTTTTCTATTATCTGCTTTAGTGCTTCATCTCCCAAGCCAGCAAGCTTTGTTAAAATTCTAAAAGCAAAATTTCTTTCTCTGCTATTAAATCCATTAAGAGAATTAACCATATTCAATATATGAGGAATGCATTTTTTCTCTCCCAATTCTATAAGAGTTTCTGCTGCTATTTCCTTTAAATTATCATTTTCTAAAAGTGTAATTAATTGCTCATAAGCCCTTATTTCTTTTATTTCTCTAAGCGTTTGAAGGACAAGTTTAATTTGTTCTTCCCATTCCCATTCTTGCAAAATAGTGATAAGAGCATCGCGGGCCTCTAAGCTGTTATTTGATATATTTTTGAGAATTCTCACCATTCTTTTAAAAATTTCCTCTTGTCTTAAATCCAAAGCCTTTGTACTATATACTATCATCTCAATTGGATTTTGCCCTTCTGATAAAATATTTCTCCCTAATTCAACAATGTCTTTTTCTAAAGAAGTTAGGGCAGATTGGTTAAGAGTAGATAGCAATTGAATTTTTTCTCCAACAAGTTTTGCATTAGTTTCGCTAATATAATATTTAAATAGTTCTCTTTTAAAGTTTTTATCTTTATCTTTCAGCCTTTTTGCTCCCAAATATTCCATTCCATCATCCATCACCTCTTTAGAAACATTTATAAAAAAATCTTTATTCTCCAAAAGCAACTCCTTCCAGTCAATGCTCATAGTTTTCACTCTCCTCGCCAATAGCCACTTGAACTCTTTGCTCTGTAGAAGCTACTACCCATGCGCCCAAAGTCAAAATCCTATTTCTATCAAAACTTATTTTTAGAGAAATAGGTGTGCCGGGTTTTATTAACTTTGAAAAATTTAATTGGACACTTTTTAAACGCTTCATCTTTGGATCCCATAAATTTTTCCCTGAAAATACATCCAAGCGCATCCCCGTAGCATTAGTTACTCTTAAAATCTTGTCATACTCTCTTTCATAAGGTGCTTTTGTACCTTGTGAAACAATCAAAAAAGGTAACCCATTCTTTATATCAATGTATATGTTGGAAGCCAGAACAGGCTCAATTTTGATATTGTTATTTCCTTTATTCAGTTTTTCGCTTAAATAGTGGTAAATTGCTGCTCCCCGCGCAACCGAAAACATAGGATGTAAACTTATTAAAGCTTTTTTCATAAATAATTTCTCTATGACATTTCGCACAGGCTTATAATTGCTCATACCTCCTGTCAAAAGTACATCATCTATATCTTGAATCATAAGCCCCGCTTTTTCCAAAGTATCTAAAATAGGGTCTACGACATTATATCCCATGTTTCCTTCTTTAACCAATAGAGGTCTTATACACTCCTCATATTCCTTATTAGATATTTTAAACTTATAAGGTTTCCCTTTTATAAAATTTTCTACAATATTTTCATATATTACTTCTTCTCCCACTGAAATACTAAAAAATTTTCTTGCCTTTTCCATCTCGCAAACCATTCTGTTATATACATGCCTTTTTTCATTTTCACTATCAAATAAATCCCCCATTTCCTTTGAATATTTTTCCAAAAGATAAATGCCCCCTATTAAATCAAAATTTATTCCTCCTACCAGAGTATGGGAAGAGATAGCTATTTCTTCTACAATGAAGTCCTTATCCGTCATTTGGACTTCTAATATCGAGACATCACAAGTGCCTCCTCCCAAATCGAATACCAACATTTTTCTCGGTTGTGAAAAGTCTAAATGTCTTTTGTTTTGTGGCAATTTCTTTTCCGTATTTATAAAATCAAGAAGTGCTGCTGTAGGCTCAGAAATAAAATAAGTATTTTGTTCATCAAATCCTGCCATTTTTGCAGCTTTTTTTGTTGCTCGAATTTGGTCGTGATTAAAAGATGCTGGCACAGTTATAACTGCATTTACTACTTCTTCACCAATTTCTCTCTCCAAGCTCTGTTTAGCTTCCTTTAATATTAAAGCTGCTACTTCTTCTGGTGAAAAAAGTTTTCTATCAATTTCCCAAAAATAACCTGACGTTCCTATATAATTTTTACTGTTATAAATAACTCTCTCCGGTTCCTTAACTTTCATAGACTGTGCTATTCTACCCACATACTGATTTCCACTTTCATCTACATATAAACAAGAAGGCAATATTTTATCATAAATGTATTCATAGTCTTCATTAAACTGTCCAATATCTATGACCCGAGGCAGTAATTCCCCTTCTTGAGATATTTCCAAAATTGATGCAACCGTATTCGTAGTACCCAAATCTATTCCTACATATCTTTTCATAAACTCCCCCCTATTGAAGTTCTATTATTTCTCCTTCTTTTGGTGCAAAAACTTTTATTCCTTCAATTCTTTTTAAAATTGTTTCTATATTTATTTCACTCTTACTTTCGTATCCCCTGTGAATTACAAAAACAGCAGATGGAGCCATCTTTATAACTGTTTCTAATAGGTCTACCATATTTGCATGATTTAACATTCCAATTTGATAATTTTTTAAACCTTCAATTTCTCTATTATTAGTATCGAGATTCATAATACAGCCCTTTGAAAAATTTTTTATTTCAGAAGCATATATAAAAGATGCACTTCCCTCTTTTAAGTCATTTGAACTGGCGAGAATCACGCAATTGCCTAGGGCTATTTCCTTTTTTATAAAATCTTTTCTATCAGTGTATAAAGTATTTTCAGCCACATTTAGTATTCCATTTCCATATATGGGCCCAGCAAAATTTTCATATAATTTACTAAAATATGCTATATCTCCATCTACATACACATTAAAAGGAATATATGAAAAAGTTTTTCTAAAAAATAATAATAGGTCTTGCCCTTTACCAATAGCATATACAGGTAAAAGTATTCTCTCTTCATCTTTTAATAGCTTTTCTATCGACTTAAGTATCAATTTATCCTGTAAATACTTATTTTGAACACCAAAGTTATTGCCGTAACCATAAGTAGCTTCAGTTATTAAAATATCTACTTTTAAATCGGGAAGAAATCTAAGTCCTTTATTGCTTTCCACATCTTTTAATGTAAAATCACCTGTATAAAAAATTTTTATCCCCTCAATCTCAAGATACACAGCTACAGCCCCTAAAATATGCCCCGCAGGAAATAACTTAAGTTTTACTTCTTTATTTTTTATTCTAAAACTACTTTCTTCTTCTGTATCAAAACTTATAATCTGGCTGTCAAAATTTGTAGTCTCTTCTTCTATTTTTACCTCCAATTTTGTATGTCCCCGCAAAAATATTTGCTTCAAAATTTCTTTAGTAGGTCTTGACATTATAATCGGAGAGTTTAAACCTTTTCTTAATAATTCTACAATTCCCCCAGAATGGTCTAAATGGGCATGAGTAATAATTACCAAATCAATATCTTTAATATCTATAGGTAAATTTTTTATAGAATTGTAATATAAGGTTTTATCCTTAATCAAAGCTCCCGCATCTAGTAAAATATTTATTCCCTCATAGGATACCAAATAAGAGCTAGCACCAATATTATCCCCTCCCCAACAAAAAAATTTAAAGTTATGGATGGAGTTAAAATTTTTTCTGGTTTTATGGTAATATTCATTGATTAATTTCGAATCTTCTGGAAACAAACGATAAAGTTTAATATTTTGTTTTTCTTCTTCACTAATAAGGCCATATTTTAATTTTAGCCGCAATATATATAAATCTTGAGGATTTAATTTATAAGCTTTATCTAAGAATTGGTGCCATTTTATCTCACCAATTTCTTCGTATATTTCAGCTATAAGCCCGTATATTTTCGGCAGCAACAATTTATCTTCTACTTTTTTCTCCATATAAAGTAATTCTTCCAAAACTTCTAAAATCCTTCTTTTATTTTTAAAAGAAAGTAACAATAAATAAAATTTTATCCATTGGTCTTCCCCACTATAATTCATTAATGCTTCAAAAAGGTTTTTTGTTTTTAAAGATTCTTCTACCAAATCTAAAAGAATCACACTTTTTATAAACAAAGCTAAATTATGTTCATCAATTTCTAATTCGCTTTTTAGCTCAAAAAAATGCTCTTTTGCCTCTTCAGGAATACCTATATAAATTTCAAGTATTATCTGCCACAACAGCAAATATTCATATAATTTTTTGTCCAATTTCTTTACTAAACTTTTTTGCTGAAAAACATACCAATAAGCATTTATATAATCCTCCTTTTCTATAAATTCTTTTAGGTTGTTATCGTATACATTATAAATATTTAAAAATGACGTATCTCGCCACCTCCCTATGTTTCTATTTTAATACCTTTTGAGTAAAAATTCTACACAAAAACTAAGTCTGGATTTTGTCCAGACTCAAAAATATTAAAATTTATTAAGTTTTTTTGCTTCTTCTGCCACTAAAAGAACTTTATCAAAATCACTACCTATAGAAGCCTCTACACTAGCTGCAATTGCTCCCTCCACTAAAGGTGCATCGGCAATTTTTACTTTCCCTTCATATTCCTCTCCCAACAGTTCTATCGCCATTTGTGCACTCATTACAGCACTTCCAATATCAACTAAAACTACTACTCCTTCTCCCTCGTCTACTTTTTTAATTTCCTCCATTATCTCTGTAGCATCTGTTCCCAATCTGCCATCTTGTGTTCCGCCAGCTATCCCTATAGGAACTTTTCCACCTGTCATTTGGCTTGCAAGTTCATAAATCCCCTCTACTATTTTTCTTGAGTGAGAGACTAACACTATTCCAACCATTTTTTCCTCCACCATCATGATAAATTGACAACATCAGAAAAAGACTTTATCATCAAATATGCTGATGTTGCCCCTGGATCTAAGTGTCCAATACTTCTTTCTCCTAAGTAACTTGCTCTTCCTTTTCTTGCAGAAATATTCTTAGTGTATTCCATTCCCTCTTTTGCAGCATTAGCTGCTCTATTTAATGCTTCAGGTAATGCAATGTTGTTCTCTAAACTCTCTTTTAAAGCTTTATATGCAGGTTCAATAGAATCTATCATAGTCTTGTCTCCTGCTTCGGCTTTTCCTCTTTGTTTGATGCCATCTAAAGCAGCTTCAAAGATTTTAACTATATCCTCTTCAGAAAGTTCATTTTTACCCTGAACTACTTGTCCAGCCCTCATAAAAGCTGTACCATATAAAGGACCAGAAGCTCCTCCCACCGTAGATACAAGAGTCATGCCTATAGTTCTTAATATTGTCCCTATATCAGTAGTTTCAGGCAATGTGGTCAATTTTTGCTTTACGGCATCAAATCCTCTATCTAAATTTATTCCGTGGTCCGCATCACCAATAGCAGCATCCAACTCTGTAAGGTACTCTTTATTTTCTTTTATAACCTCTACAATTTTGTCCACAATTTTTAGGACATCATTTTTTGTGATAACCATCTTCTACCTCCTAAAAATTTATAATTGTTTGAAAGCAGGTGTATCAGCCTTTGCATCTAACAATGTTTTAAGTTCTTCATCTAATTTTAATAATGTTATAGAAAATCCACTCATTTCAAGAGAGGTCATAAATTCTCCTACGTATGTTTTGTAAACTTTGATCTTTTTATCCTCTAAAATTTCTGCTACTTTCCTGTTCGCAACATAAAGTTCCATTAAAGGAGTTGCACCAAGCCCGTTTATCATAACAGCAACCTCGTCATTTTCTTTATAAGGCAGGTCATTTATTATTTTCTCCATTAAATGTTCTACTATTTCATCTGCAGGTTTTATTTTTTCTCTGTGAGTTCCAGGCTCTCCATGTATTCCTATACCAATCTCCATCTCATCTTCTGCAAGAGTAAAGCTGGGTTTCCCTGCTGCTGGAACAGTACAGGGTGTTAGTGCCATTCCCATTGACCTTACATTTGCAATTACTTTCTCAGCTACTCTTTTTACTTCTTGTAAGCTAGCCCCTTCTTGTGCCTTTGCACCAGCAATTTTGTGAACAAAAACAGTTCCAGCAATGCCACGTCTTCCCTGCGTCCAAGTGCTATTTTCTACTGCAACATCATCGTTTACTATCACTTCATCTACTTCTATTCCCTCCATCTGTGCCATTTCTCTAGCCATTTCAAAATTCATTACGTCACCTGTGTAATTTTTAATAATCAATAATACTCCTTTTCCTCCATCCACCGCCTTAATCGCTTCATAAACTTGGTCAGGCGTAGGTGAAGTAAAGACAGCACCAGGGCAAGCCGCATCTAACATTCCATAGCCCACATATCCTGCATGAGCAGGCTCATGGCCACTGCCGCCACCACTTACAAGTCCAACTTTTCCTTCTACAGGTGCATCTTTTCTGACAATTACATCTATGTTGTCAAGCTTTCTCAGGTAAGATGGGTGAGCAGCCAATAATCCCCCTATCATTTCTTTCACGACATCATTAGGATTATTAATCAACTTTTTCATAATTTACCTCCTCTTAATTTACTTTTGTTAGTTTTTAAATGCAATTTACGTGCCAAATAAATTGTAGCGAACAGGTAATAAAAAAATAGCCTTCAAAGGCTATTTTGGTAAAAAGTATCAACTATTTATTTCTTTTGGTATTATCTATCAACAAGTCCAAATTTCCTTGCTTTTGCAGCAATAGTTTTATGGGTAAGTCCTAAAACTTTTCCTGCTTTATTAAAGCTTTTATATCTTTGTATCGCAGCCTTTATTATTTTATACTCATATTCCTCCATTGTAAGTAGCTCACTATTTTCTCCAAGATAAATAATATCATCATCTGATACAGTAGTAGTTTCATTTCGAATATATTGGGGCAAATCTTCATAATCGATGTAATCAGTATCACTTAATGTTATACACCTTTCAATTATATTTTCTAATTCTCGTATATTCCCAGGCCAATCATAATATATCAATGCTTGCATAGCTTTTTTCGTAACCTTTTTTACATTTTTGTTTAGTTTTTTGTTCAGCTTTTCTATAAAATGTTCGACAAGTAGAGGAATATCTCCTCTTCTTTCCCTTAATGGAGGCAAAATCACAGGTATAACGTTTAATCTATAGTATAAATCTTCTCTAAAAGTCCCCTCTTTTATTGCTTTTTCTAAATCTTTATTTGTCGCAGCGATTATCCTCACATCTACTTTTATAGTTTTTATTCCCCCTACTCTTTCAAATTCCTTTTCTTGAATCACTCTCAAAAGCTTTACCTGAATCTCAGGTGGAATATCTCCTATTTCATCAAGAAATATCGTTCCTCCATCTGCTAATTCGAATTTTCCTATCTTTTGAGTTACAGCTCCAGTAAAAGCTCCCCTTTCATGCCCAAAAAGTTCACTCTCCAATAGAGTCACAGGAATAGCCGCACAATTTACCCTTATAAATGGTTTATCCTTTCTCTTACTAGCGTAATGTATCGCATTAGCCACCAGCTCTTTCCCCGTTCCGCTTTCCCCTCTTATGAGGACCGTTGAATCAGTTTCTGCAGCTTTAGAAGCAATAGTAAGAGCGTCTTTTAATTTTCCGCTATTGCCTATTATTATGTCAAAAGCTTTGTCAAGTTTTCTATCTCTTTTCAGCTCATTTTCCAAATATTCTATTTGAGGGAAGTCATAAAATACTATAACCGCCCCTTCTATTTTTGTACCTGTATAAATAGGTGTTATATTTGTTAACACCACATTTGTGCCTATTTTTAGTTTTTTATTCATCTCTTCTTTGCCAGTTTTTAACACATCAGCAATTTTTATATCCGACATCACTTCTTGTATTTTTTTCCCTATAGCCTGGTCCATATTAATCCCTGTAATACTTTCAGCTGCTTTGTTAAAAATCATTATTGCCCCATTTTCATCAGTAACTATAAGTCCTGAGCCAATAGAATTAAATATTTTCTCATAGGCTATTGAGGTATTTTTTAAAAGTTCATAAGTAGTTTTTTCTTCCTTTTCTTTCCCTAACTCGTTGTAAAAAAAGCCTTTAAACTCTTTTATAGCATTGTCCACATTTGCTCCTTCTACCACTACTTCTATTTCTTCTCCCCGAGAAGCAAAAAAAGTCACCATTGATAACATACTATTTGCAGGAATCAACCTATTGTCATTTATCTTCCTTAAAAATATGCTTACATTGTTTTGTCTGCTTATGTGACTAACCTTTTGAACAATATGGGCAGCAATCTGAGAATGGATACTCACAGGAGTTCTTAATATTTCCCTTCTTCCCTCCATTTTATCACCACGCAAAAACTTATTTTACATAGAGGTTTCTTGTAGCAATTATGTCAACCCCCGTACCTAAAATGTTCTTCACCACTACATCTCCTATTTTTACAGGAGCTTTAACCTCTACCTTAGCCAATTCAAGCATTATTTCTTGTATCTTTTCTTTTGGAACAGGCTCTTTTGTCCTAACAGATAAGAGTGGAAGATGTCCCCCTATTGCTCTCACACTTGTAGTAATAGTCCTTTTAGGCATAGTAACTTCATTTTTAGCATATTCTAATCCTCTAGAACAAGAATATCCCTTTACGCTTTTTATCTCCCCTCCTTCCATTTCAACTTGTATCCTGCAGCCCAAGGGGCAAACTATGCATGTAATTTCTTTTAGTTCCATTTTATCCCTCCTCAACTAAAAAGACAATACCTTCTTCAAGATTTGCATTTTTTAGTATGTCTTTACTTAAATTTACATCAATCATTTCACCAGGGGTTAAGCGCTGCCTTTTTTGTCTTAGTAAATATTTGTCTCCTGACTTTACTGCTAACATAGCATTGTTATAAACGTTAACAGGTCTCATTCTGAATTTTATCCTTTTTTCTATGTTATCTACATTTATCTTTTGCGGAACAACATAACGTATGCCATTACCAGCTTTTACGGCAATATTGCTTTTTCCAAATTCACCTTCTCGAATAAATCGTATTGCTGAATTAGCTGCCAATCTCGCTTCTGCAGTAACATTGTCAACTAAGTCGTGAACTTGAAGGACATTGCCACAAGCAAAAATTCCAGGAACACTTGTTTCTAACATTTCATTTACAATAGGTCCTCCTGTTATAGGGTCTAGCTCTATACCGGCCTTTTGAGAGAGCTCATTTTCAGGAATCA
>Ga0224486_100393_pt1 | contig 14332 bp, 8 predicted proteins | sample TexhydDE_CT_test_FD_172013 | JGI IMG/M metagenome (GOLD analysis project Ga0224486, IMG submission 172013) | Fracking water microbial communities from deep shales in Oklahoma, United States - hydraulically fractured wells DE_CT_test ...
GACTGTGAATACGGTAATATAAAGAATTTTTAAAAATTTTCAGAAGAATTGAAGGTTTTTAGCATTTGATGTCGAATACAATAAATATCATGGAAAATACATCAACTACTACAGTTACAATTGAAGAGTTAATGAAAGAGAACAGCCTTTTAAAGCAGGAGATAGAGGAGCTTAAAGCGAAACTGAGGTGGTTTGAAGAACAGTTTCGCTTAAGCCGGCAAAAGATGTATGGGCGTTCGAGCGAGAAGACGAATTCGGGGGAGGGGGAACAGCTCAGCTTTTTCAATGAAGCGGAGAAGGAGGGGTTTGATTACTGCAATAAGTTATTTGCAATTGAGCGGGAGCTTCGAGATGTTACACCCGAGGAGAGGTATGAAGAGCGATTGAAGCGGAGTAAGCCGATACTGGATGAGTTTTATTCGTATTTAAAATACCATATGCCAAGGGTACTGCCTAAGAGCATGTTAGGTGGGGCTATTAGGTATTGCCTAAACCAGTGGGATAAGCTTACAGCATTTTTATTGGATGGTAGGCTGGAGATAGACAACAACATAAGCGAGAGGTCAATAAAGCCGTTTGTGATAGGAAGGAAGAACTGGCTTTTTAGCAATACGCCAAAAGAGGTAAGAACCAAGGCAACGATTTACAGTATAGTTGAGACTGTCAAGGAGAATGGGTTAAATCCGTTTGAGTATTTGAAGTATTTATTCGAGAAACTGCCAAATATGGATATAGAGGATAAGGAAGCGCTAGACGAGGTTTTACCATGGTCAACCACTCTGCCGTGTTAAGGAGCTAAAAGCTCCCTTACACAAAAATATTTACACTCCCAGGGAAAATTTTACACAAGAATTTGGACTTGATCAAAAAAAGAAGAGTTCAATCACCTTAAAGGTGATTGAACTCTTCTTTTTTAAAATTACAAGCTTTCTTTTCTTTTAGCCCACAACAGTAATCCAGCCCCTATAACCAGCAACATAAGTCCAATAATTAAAACCGCGAAGGTATCCAACCACCAACCTGTTTGTACAATCTTCTCTTTTTCTCCTGGCTCATCCCCTAGCTCGTCTCCGGGCTCGTCTCCTGGTTCATCTGGCTCATCCCCTAGCCCATCTCCTGGTTCATCCGGCCCATCTCCTGGCTCATCCCCTAACTCGTCTCCTGGTTCATCCGGCTCATCCCCTGGCTCGTCTCCGGGCTCGTCTTGAGTTAAAACCAACTGCATGATACCAAATTTTGAAGCATCCATATAAGCTTTGCCACTCCTGTCATTCCAAGTGACCACATTATCACGTACGCCATCCCCATTAGCATCATCATTTACTTGCAAATCAAAACCAATGATTGAACCTTCACTGGACGAAACTGCATCTAATTCAATAGCAGCCTCTACAATATATCCACCCTCTACCACCCTAGTGGCTGTTATAAAGTGTTCAGCAGAGGCATTACCTCCAAAGGTTTGAACATTGTTAAAGTTGACTCTAAACTGCCCATCATCGGCTTCATAATATGATGTTTTGTTATTATTTTGATCAACAAAAATCTCTATAGAATCCTGCTCCCAAGCATTAGCACTGAGATCGCTTAAGCTGGCATCCTCTACTTCTGCAAACACATATAGATATTTCTCATCCCACATAGTGCGGAATGTAGCTTTGGCTCCTTCACTTCCCTGTATCCAGGTATCAGTTGTATACATCTGAGCTTTCTCCCATTGAGGATCTAGCTGTGCATCCACAGCAGCAGTTCCATAAATTGCTTTACCAATTTTAACCTGTTCAACCAGCGTTAAAACTCCCAACCTGGAAACATCATTATCCTGTTGATTGCTAAAATCGTTCCAGGAGAAAACGTTATTATCATCCTTAACACGAATATCGAAATAAATCTGATCCTTTAAATTCACTCGGCTATCTAATGGGATGGCAATTTCCATCATGTAACCTTCTTCTTTTTCAATTACAGCAAAATTTGCACCCTCTGAATTAGTACCTCGACGCTGCAGCGTTGCTTTCTCAACGCTTTCTCCCCTGCTCCAGAAAACTTCTACTACATCAGATTCCTGTAATGTTTTATCCGAAACGTCAACCAACACATACAAGTGCTGTTCATCCCATAACGCCTTGAATTGAACTGTAAAATTGTCAGCGGATTCAAAAGGTTTCCAGCTTAACGTATACCAAACCGGATCCTGTTCCCCATCAATTACGGGTGTTCCATATGGAATACTTATCTCCTGATTTAACGCCGGAAGTTTAGAAGGATCTACAATGGCCCAGTATGCAGGTTTAGCTTGTAGATTGATGTCAAATACAAATGGTGCGTCTTTACGCGGTATAGGACGATTATCCAACCAGGTGTGGTCATCGCCTATACCCCAGAAAGTAACATTGCTGATATGTTCACTTAACCTTTTGAATTCATCAAACAGCGTTTTATAACGGTAAGCCTGGCGAATAAGAATGCTTTCAGGGATATCTTCATAGCTGGCATAGCTCTGAGCGCTGTCAGTATAAATGCTGACATCCAGCTCTGTAATAGCATTGTCTAACCCCAGGCTAGCAAATTTCTCAATAGATTCTGCAATCAGTGCAACATGTGGTTGATCTATATTAATGTGTGTTTGATGCCCTATACCGTCAATTTTAATTCCTTTCTCTCTTAAATCCAAAACCATCTGGTATATCAAATCCCTTTTCTTGGGGTCATGAGTGTTGTAATCGTTGTAGTATAGTTTAGCATCTGGATCTAGCTTACGTACAACTCTAAAAGCAGTCTCAATATATTCGGTCCCCGTTATCTCGTACCATGGACTTCTGCGGTATCCGTCCGGTGCACTGGGGTCTATCGCTTCATTGACCACATCCCATGCATCGACCTTATCCTTGTATCTCTGTACTATAGCAGTTATATGATTTTCTAAACGTTTCAATAGTAGTTGTTTATTGGCTTCCCTTTTTTCTGGATCTGTCTCTTTTGTCATGTCATTCCCATTTTCATCCAGGAAAAACCATTTGGGCGTTTGCTGATGCCACACCAAAGTGTGGAACCGCACTCCCATACCATGTTTTTCAGCAAAATCAAATATTTTATCTGCATTGGTCCAATTGAATACTCCTTCATATGGCTGAATATTTTCAGGTTTCATCACATTTTCCGCTACTATAAAGTTGTAATGCATCTTAAGTATTTCGGCATGACGTCCTTCAAGGTGACTGGGCTCAACTGCAGCTCCAATTGTAAAATACTTACTAAACACTTCTTTTAACGCCGGAATATCAGTTTGAATGGGTGGTGGTTGCGGACTTGATATGGCCCTAATTTCTACCTTATCAACATAATAAGAGTCCTGCGGATTTTGGGCTTCGATATACAGTATTAGTTTATCCATATCTGCGCCAAAGCTGTAGTTACCTCGAAGTTCAACCCATTCAGTATTATTCGAAACTTCCCTGTTGCTTATCCATTTATACTCCGAACTTCCTCCCTTTACCGTCTGTTCCATCGTCAATACAATTTGAGTCTTTCCCGCAGGCTGGTTTATAAGCTTTACATAAGCCGAGATCTCATACTGAATTCCCTTTACCAGAATACCTTTTACATCCAGCTGTGTACCATGCCAGTTCGCAGTTCGCTCAGTTACCTTTAAGCTATAGTTTCCTTCATAGGATGCTTCATCTGTAACTTCGACTTTAGCAGCCCCTCTTGGCCCCCATCCCTGTGATGTTCCGTCCTCAAAATCGTAAACATAGCTGGACGGTGTTTGAGGTGGTGATACCTCAACCTGTGTCCTGATTTCTATACTGTCAATGTAATAGGAATCGGTTGGCCCCGAGCTTTCTATATAAAGTATTAATTCGTCCATATCCTTATTAAAAGTGTACAGCCCTCGCAACTCCACCCACTCATTACTTGAAACTACCTTTTGTGCAACGGTAGTCCAATTTCTTTCTTCTTCTGTTGCCTTGTTCTGCATGGTTATTTTAATAGTACGATCGCTATCAGGTTGATCGATCAGCTTTACATAAGCGGAAATTTCATACGTTACTCCCTTGTTTAATATACCTTTTACATCCAGCTCTGCACCATGCCAGTTTTGAGTCCGCCCAGTCACTTTTAAACTCTTTTGCCCTGTGTAGGCTTCTTCACCAGTAATTTCAACTGTTGTGCCGCCTCTTGCCCTCCAACCATTTAATTCACCATCTTCAAAATCATATGAAGCTACAACCGTCCATTGCGGCGGTTCTTCAACAGGAGGTTTAATCATGGTTATCTTAAAATCGTCAATTAAATAAGATGCTGTTGGGTCTTCCTTTGCATATACGTAAACATAGGCCCCCGTAGTGTAACTGCTAAAAACATATTCGCCCTCTAATTTCACCCACTCGGAATCGGTAACAAGAGCATCTTCGCACAACCGGAGCTCTGTATCTCTCGTGCCAGCACGATCCAACACAGCCAGATACATATGAGATGGCTCTACACCCTCGGCAAACCTAACGTAAAGCTCAATATGATAGGTAGCGCCCTTTTCTAAATAATTCGTAATCTCAATGCGTGGCATATGCCAGTCTTGAGTCCGTTCAGTAATTTTTAGGCTGTATTCTCCGGAATGAGCAGCCTCGGTTGTACGAGTTAAAGTACCCTGTCCCCCTCTTGTCACCCACCCATCATAACCGTCTTCAAAGCCATGTTCAACGATTACAACAGGCTCAAACTCTTCCTCATCTTGCTCATTAGCCTCCACCTCAAAAGCAATGCTCCCTACCATCGTCCATGTTAAAAGGCAGATCACTAATATACTCCCTACCAACTTTTTAGTTTTTACGAACATTATAACACCCCCAATAAATTCAACTTAAATCCATAAAAGGATAAGAAATCCTCCTTGACAGTCAACAACTTCATGAGCATTCTCTTCCTTTTATCGTCAGGTTCACTTCAATTCATCCCTATTTTGGGTCTAACATTCAAAATAGTATTAATTTCACCCCCCTCAGGAATTATTTCCAAAGCCGCAGAATAAAGTCAACTCTACAGTCGGTTATTCTTTAGTAATAAACTCCAAGAACATCTGCTTCATATAATCCATCAACGACTGGATATAATGGATCTTCAGACAATAGTGTACATATCTGATCAGCTACCTGTACAGAATTGATTGCTTCTTCAGTCATGTAAGAACGCGTGCATTCTTTATAAACATATCCTCTTTTTCTAAATCAATAGTTTATCTTCTTTGTTTTTAAATTTATTTATCCTTAATTTCGTAATAAATGTAATTATACTTCCTGTTTTTACATACAGAGACTCGGCATTAAATTCATTAATTTTTAAATTTGAGTGCAATGGATAGGTTTTTCATCGCTAAGCGCACTTCTTCTGTGAAATAACTAAGTGATACATTAAAGGCTTTTCTAAACAACTTGTTGTTAACTTCACTTTTAGATAAGAATTCGATTTCCTCATCTGAACTTTCTATCAATTCTGGTACATATGATGAATAAATCTCAGAAGAATTTATTCCTCCTATAGCATCAGCAGACAAAATCGACAGAGTAAAGATGATGCACACAGCCAATAAAATGCTTATAGTTTTTTCATTTGTAAAATCCCCTGTCTCAATAAATTTTAAAAAATGGAATGTTGACCGCTGTAGGGTGCAAGCTGCACGTCTTTGCGCCTGAGCCCCTCGATCGTGACGGTCATGTATCCCTCCAACGTCTAAGTTAAACGAAAAGTGTTGCGATAACATATCTAGTGGCGTCATCAATGATGCTGTGCAGCATAAGCTGGAGGCCTTTATCCTCCAGCTAGGCATAGGAAGAAACATCGATTTACCACAGCATGCCCGTCTGGAGTTTGCTCGGCCGAGATTGGTGAGTTTTCGGACGACAGCGTACCCGTGCAGAACGAAAACCATCTCCCAGCAGGATGCGGCACACCGAAAACACGCCTAAGTGGATGTTCTCGTATTTGGCTAACAGTTCAACAAAATTAGTGGCATTATTTCTGAAGTAGGCGGTCCTGATAAGAGGAACTGCACAGGTTGTTTAAATGAATTGGTCAAGGCGTAAGCAGGCTTTCTTCCCGATTGACGTAAACCATCGCTTGTGCACCTCCAAAACGATACTTGACATTGAGCCGATATGCTTGACGGGCACTGATACCCAATGTATAGGCGATATCCTGTACCATGAGATAACCATCTAACCACTTTTAAATAATCAAACACACGTTTGAGTTCGGACTTTCCCACGGTGATCTACTCCTCGCTCATACTGATATTTTACCGGAATGATTTCAACCTGATAATTTCACAGAACGACAACATAGACAAAATACTCATTGTCCCTGCGTAAATGTGGAAATATAAGAGATACTGTTACGAAACAGATCCGGCAAACAGCGTTACTCGAGTTGTAAAAAAAAGGAGGAGAGAGCGAACGAGATACGTTTAGCGGAATACAACGATTGATCAGGTGTTTACCGAGCCGAAGGAGAAGCGTAACATGCGATGGACGAGCTTGAGAGGACTGGAGGAGGTCACCATGCAGGCAATGTTTGTTTTCGCTGCCGTAAAGAAGAAGATGGCGAGCTGGCTGTGAAGGTGCTGTGGAAGTCCAGTCCCCATCTTCGGTAGGTTTGCATTTTAATTCAAATTTTAATCAATAGGTTCGACTACTTGACAATCATTCCTTGACGCCGCCTACTAACATTCCTTTGACGAAATATTTCTGCAGGAATGGATAAACTATTATTACCGGCACCGAAACCACAATCATCATCGTCGCTCGGATGGCATACGGAGTCACCTTTTGGAAACCTCCCTGAGCAGCAGCAGCCTGAAAGTCAATTCGTTGTATGCTGGCATTGGAAAACGCCAACACTTTCTGAAGCTCGTACTGCAGCGTACTTAAATGCCCCTTGGATGAATTGTATAGAAAAACATCAAACCAAGAATTCCACTGCCATACCCCAGTAAAAAGCGCTACCGTTGCCAACACCGGCGTACACAGAGGCAATACAATATTGAAGAAAGTGCGAAATTCTCCTGCCCCGTCAATTTTTGCAGACTCCATGAGGCTAGACGGCAGATTTTCAATAAACGTACGGATGACAATCAGGTTAAACACTCCAATTATATTCGGCCAAATATATACCCCGAAAGTACCTATTAGGCCGAGGTTACGCATCAGCAAATAAGTAGGAATAAGCCCCCCGTTAAAATACATTGTTAATATGAAAACCACGGTAACAAATCGCCGCAGCACATATTCCGGTCGACTAATGGTATAAGCCACCATAGCCGAACAAAATACGGTCAATACCGTCCCAATCACCGTACGCAAAACCGAAATAAATGCTGCATTAATTATATTGGCCTCCTGAAACACAAACTTGTAGTTTTCAAATGTCCATTTCCTAGGCCACAAATAGATGCCACCACGAAGTGAATCGGTTGCATCATTAAGCGACACTGCAAGCGTATTTACCATTGGATACAAGGTCACGACCACGAGTAAAATCAACAAAGTGTAGTTAACTATTTCAAAGATCCAATCGCCTGGCGACATGCGGCGAACCCTTTTCTTAAGTTTTTGTATCCTCCCTTTAGTCATACTGCCATGCCTCCTCAATAAAGCCTAACTTCGCCTAAACGCTTTGCAATATTGTTTGCTGCAAATATCAATACAAAGCTCACTACTGTCTTGAAAATGCTAGCCGCTACTGAAAGCGAATAATTATACTGTTTAATACCATAATTTAATACAAATATATCAAGGTTTTCAGAATAGTCAATATTCATCCCGTTTCCTAACAGGTACTGAGGTTCAAAGCCCGATTCCAATAAATATCCGATGTTCATAATGAGCAACACTATTATGACATTGCGTATCCCAGGAAGAGTAACATGCCACATCTTCCTAAAACGACCCGCTCCATCTATCTCAGCGGCCTCATACAGACCAGGATCAATCACAGCTATAGCAGCCAAATACACAATCGTGTTCCAGCCGACATCTTTCCAGACAATGCTTGCGCCGTAAATGCCCCAGAACCATTCGCCTTTACCCATAAACAAGATTTCCTCTTTGATCAGGCCGAGGCGCATCAACAAATCGTTGACAATGCCGTCTAATGCGAGGGTAGTTTGGATAATACCTGCCGCCACTACCCAGGAAAGGAAGTGCGGCATATAACTGATCGTCTGCACCACGCGCTTGAACGTCAAATTGCGCACTTCATTGAGCAGTAAAGCAAGGGTGATCGCCGTAGTAAACCCAAGTACTAGATTAATTAGGCTCATGACGATCGTGTTGCGCAACACGAGCAGGAAACGATCATTGCCGAACAGAAACTTGAAATGTTCGAAGCCTACCCACTGTTGCTCCCAAAAACTCCTGCCTGGTTTGTAATCTTGAAACGCGATCGTCCATCCCCAAATCGGCAGGTATTTAAAAATAAACAGCCAAATGACAAACGGCACGGACATCAGCACAAGTGCTCGCTGCTGGACGAGTAGCTTGAAAAATCGCTTTATCCCTTTCGGTTTCTGTTTTACGGCCACAGGCACTTTCGTGAGCGTAAGGTTGTTGTCCATCCCTGCTCCCCTCCCTTGCATCAATCAACTGCTCAGAGATAATAAAGCTTTAAAAAGGGCGAGTGAAAGGCCGGCTTTATCGGTGATCTGCAAATTAAGCCGGCCTTTCGCCGCCATTGTATATGCAAGATCCCTTACTTCGCTGAAGCTTTTCCAACAATTTCCTTGATTTGTTGCGTAAACCACCGTTCATATCCTGCAATATCGAGCTTGTTAAGTGCGGCAGTGTATTCCTCCCATACCTTATCGAAATCTTCGGGCTTTGACAAAACCAGCTTAGGTATATACTTTCTCTGAATATCTGCCTTCTGCTGTTCGAACAGCTGTTGCTCTGGCCCTCTCGGGATACCCCATGCCGGATACCACGGACGAGGATCAGGCGGAGTAAACAAATCTGCATAGGTCCTTATACCATAAGCCTTAAAAAATTTCTTGTCAGCTTCGGTCAAGCTAAGTTCGAATATTTCTGGCTGCCTACCGGGCACAGCGGCATTGCCATCCGAAAGCGTGGAACTTGTGCCCCAATGCGGCCAATCCCAACCAAACATGGTAAATCCGTATTCATCGTTAAACTTTTGGTCCATCTTGTCTATCATTTCCTGGGTCCTGTACATACGACCGTTTTTATCCCGCAAGTAAGTTTCGCCTTCTACACCCCATTTTACAAGTATTTGTGTCTCTTCCTTTAGCAGGTGATCCACAAACTCAATCACCCGCTCAGGATCTTTACACTTGACGGTAATCCCCCACCCGCGGTTCTTCACAAATGAAACCGGATCAAGGTATTGGTCTTTAATGGTTTCATCAAAAACAATCGGAAGTGGGAAGTACCGGTACCCGTCCTCTGCTGGATTAGCCTTGGCAGCATCGCGCAAAGCAGCCTGTGCGTTCCCTATCTGCCAAGCTTGGTCACACATTCCTAGCACTCTGTGCGACGTCAGCTTAGCAATGTACTGGTCGTAGTTGTCTGTGAAAGCCGCTCTGTCAAACAAGCCTTTAGCATTGACTTCATTTAACTTCTTCCACCACCTTTTATCCCACTCGGTACCTGCATATATACGCGCTTCATAGGTCTTTAAGTCGACCATAACCTCTCCATCGTTGGGATATCCCGCTAGATGATTTGGAGCATTGGTGGTAGCAAAGAACCTCCAGTCATCCGTCAGAGTTGTAAAGCCAATTAATTTTTCATCCGGATGAGCTTTAACGAAATTTTCAATAACCTCAAAGTATTGATCTACTGTCTTAAGCCTCGGGAAACCAGCCCACTCAAGTACACGGCGCTGTATCCAAAACGCAGTCATATTGGGACCTGGATCTGGTTGAAATTCTCCGACCTGTGTGGAAAACACGAAAATAGGAATTGTTCCATCATCCCATCTCATTCTCTCTTTGAGTGGCCCATAAACCTTCTTTATGTTCGGATATTTGTCGTTGTCAATATAAGGCGTTAGATCAATAAAACCACCCGCTTGTACAACAGCTTCGATTCCATCGTCAGGTACAAGTACATCGGGATAATCCCCAGATGCGATCATCGTCCCGATCTTCGTTTGTAGCTCCCCCACAAGATACTCAACTTTGAAGTTTACCCCAGTCTGTTCCTCAAGAATTTTCCCAATCCTTGTCTCATTCATATACATGTCTTTTTTGCCCTGAACTGCAACAAACATCGTAAAGGTTACTTTCTCTTTAGGTTTTTCTGTCACTTCACTTGTCTCTTTGCCCGTCTCTTCACCTGAAGATGAAGATGGTGGAGATTCAGGCTCTCCTGTGTCAGTGCTTGTTTGGCGTCCACAGGCCGCCAACACGAAAGCCAGTACCACCAGGAAGCACATTATAGATATCAACCATCGTTTTTTAATCACAGTTATACACTCCCTTCTCCCAAATTGCTTCATGTAGCTAAGCACAGTATAGCTTGTAACCTTATAGTTTATCAACTATACAAACTTTAGATAAAACTTTAAAAATTTTATGATTCCATAGATAATGCATCCGGAACTTTGGGATCCATCTCAACCGGGATGGTAATCTGCACCAAAGTTCCCTCCCCTTGCTTGCTGTCAATGAGCAGCTGAAACTTATCATCATACAACATTCTGAGGCGATGGATCACATTGTGTATACCGACCCGTTCGCCCAGCTCCTCTTTTCGGCCCAGATACCTGTAAATCCGCTCGACCTGTTCCGAGGCCATTCCAACCCCATTGTCCCGTACGGAAAATAGCAGATAATTACCATCGAGCTTGATGGCAATATCAATCTTTCCACCATCTTTCATAGGTTCGATGCCGTGAATACTGGCATTCTCAACAAAAGGTAAAAACACCATTTTAGGAATTGTTACATTTAGGGCGGCAGGATCCACTTCTATATAGTAGTTAAGCCGATCTCCAAAGCGGTACTTCTGGACTTCGAGAAAACAGTTGATAAATTCCAGCTCTTCTTTCACCGTAATATAACCTTTGTTCCATGTAAGGGATGACCTTAACAGTTTGGCCATGTTGTGAATGATTCTTGCTGTTTCTATCTCGTTTTTCATCAAACTGCGCATTCGTATAGTTTCCAATGAATTAAATAAAAAGTGTAAATTGATCTGGCTTTGCAGCGCGTTGAGCTGAGCCTTGAAGTGTTCAATCTCCAAATTTTTTCGGCGAATATCGGCGATATACACATCGTTGATCAAACTCTTGATTTGCAAGATCATGCGGTTGAACTCGCTTTGCAGTTCTCCGATCTCGTCGTGCGTTTCCGGGACTTCGATAGGTACGAATTGCTGGTTTTTTACTTTTTCCATATGCCGGAGGATGTTGATGAGCCGCACATTCATCGAGCGTGTGACCCAGAAAATAATCGCCGTGGAGTAAAGCAGGTTGATCAGAGCCATCCAGATGATGAACTGCCGTGATTTGTGCACTTCACGGAAAACCTCGTCCTCCGAGATGATGCTGACCAGTTTCCAATTATTCAAATACTTGTTTCCGGAATAGGTGGTAACTAATTCAATGGAATCTTTGGGAAGGTTGAGTTCATAAAAAAAAATGGCCTCCGTCTGCCAGTTGACAGCCGGATCCGTCGTGTATTCGATTTGGCCCGATTCATTGAGCAAGTAGACATGACCGTTCAGATTGAGGTTGGAAAACACCTGCTCTATCGCCTGGGTGCGCAATTCGATCTTCACGATTTTTTCCCATTTGCTCTCGCCGAAAAAGTTGAAATAGTTCATCCGACGCACAACAGCAAACGTGTCACGAACGTCGTCGTTCGGTCTGAAACTGTCCTCCCGTTTAGTCCGGGTCAGGACGACAGAAAACCCTTTCGCCTCCGCCTCCTCCAGCGCCCGGTACCAGTCAGAATTGCGGGTCTGGTAGGACAGATAACCGATCCCTCCAGCATACAGTATCGTCGGGTTGTCTAGGTAAATCTTGATATTTTGCATGAAAGTATAAGAGGGAATATAGTTGTTCAAAATTTTCCGCAAATAGGAATCGTACGCGGCGATATAGTCGATCGGGCTCTTATATTCCCTTTCCAAGATTTCATTCAAGATGTAATCCGTGTTGAACACCGATGACACCCTCACCGCGTCGTCGATCGCCCTCCGAAATTCGTCCTTTACCTGCTCAAGGGCGCGCATGATATCTCTCATGCGCTGGTTTTTCACATTGTTCGTTGTGACCTGGTAAAACACGACATTGGTGAGAACAATCGGCAACAGGACACAAAAAACATAGATGATCATCATCTTGTTGCGCAGACGGATGTTGTCAAGGTTAAACGTCAGTTTCATGCCCTTCGCTCCTTCCCACCCGCTCAAGCCACTGATTGCGGTATTCCGTCGGTGTCATTTGCTCAATCTTTTTGAACTGGGTGACGAAATAATCGGGATTGTTGAAGCCAACCCGTTCTGCAATCTCATAAATGCACAAATCGGTTTGGCGCAGCAGCCGTTTCGCCTCGTTCACGCGGAGATGCAACAAGTATTCATGGAGATAAGTGCCATACGTCTTTCTGAAAAGCTGACCCAAGTACACCGGATTCATATAAAACATGGCGGCCAGGCTTTTCAGACTGATGTTTTCGTGAAAATGCGAATCGATATAGCTCTTGATCTTGTGAATGGAGCCCTTGGCTTTCTCCTTGCGGACGGTGGCGATGTAGCTGGCCGCTTCGCTCATGAACGCGAAAAAGAGGTGCCGGAGTTCCCCCAATGTAATGTTCCGGTCATGCCAGCCGATCATAGGTTGAAGGGACGCCAATTCGTCCTCTTTTCCGTTTAATTCCCGAATCAGCCGGATCACGCCAAAAACACACTGGTTGATCGACGTCTTGACCGCCTCGGGAGCAAAACGGTATTCCCGGAAAGCGTCGAAAATCCGCTCCACAGCCTCGCCGATCCGGGCCGTATCGTTTTCTTCGACGCTTTCCATTAATCGTCTGTGCAGGTTCGGATCCAGTTCGATATATTGGAGAGGCTGGCCCGACACTTTTTCGTAAACGACCGGTCCCTCAGGCTGGACGAATTTGTACTGCAACGCCTCTTTCGCCGTGGCGTATGCTTCGCAAAGCTGACCCACATGTTGAACGGGCGCACCCACATATACGATGACGGTTTTGCCGATCGCTTCGGACAAGCGGGTCTGTAAAGCAACCGCAAAGCGCTCTGCGCTTCCAAGGAACGCGGAAAGGATCTTATCGGTCACGATCATGCCGTATTGGTTGCTGCGATGTTCGTACAGAAAAACGGGTTCCTCGAATCCAAGCATCGCGGCAATGGCGCGGCCCAACCGATCGTGAAGCTCCTCGTTAGGAAAAACGCCGCTGGCGCTCCCCTTCCAGGAATGATCGTCGTTGATCTCGATAAACACATAAAATAACTTCCTCGCTTTTTGGATGCCAAGCGCCTGTTCCCACTCCTCGATGTTTTTATGAGTTGCCTCTCCCTTGATCAAAGCTTCAAAAATAGCACTTGCCCAAATGACATCGGTTTTCTTCAAAATCAGCCGGTCCTTGGCAATTTGCCGCCTCAGGCGCAATAAAATCGTCTGCAACTCATCTTGATCCACCGGTTTCAGGATAAAATCGGACACGCCGTAACGCATCGCTTGCTGGGCATATTTAAACTCATCATAGCCGCTGACAATGATGAATTTGGTCGCCAAATGGCCCGCTTCGTTTACGCGGCGGATCAATTCCAGGCCATCGAGCACCGGCATGCGGATGTCGGTGATGACCAGTTCCGGACGGTTTTCCTCGATCATGCGGAACGCATCTTCTCCGTTGTCCGCTTCACCAACAATTTCGTAGCCGCAGCTTCTCCAATCGATCAGATTCCGCAATCCCATGCGTACAAACTGTTCATCGTCGACCAACAATACACCGATCATACCCATCCCCCATTTACGCAAGCGTTTACAATTGTTTTCATATGAAAATTGCAATATTAAATGCAACACTTTTTAAGAAAAAGTATGATATAGATATCCATTTTTTACCTCTATGCTTTTGATAGGAATATATCATGTTGTTAAGGGAAGGGTGGAGATTTTCGAGCGTAAGCGAGAAAATACTATCCGACCTTGACAACATCCCTGCCATTCTGCCTTTCATTGCTTGCCCTCTCCCATGATGAGTATGGATGGGCAAAATATGCTTCACTCCTGTACCTTTCTAGAATGCTGGATAATTCACTGAACTCCGAACCATTGTCAGCTGTTATAC
>Ga0224486_100395_pt1 | contig 14260 bp, 6 predicted proteins | sample TexhydDE_CT_test_FD_172013 | JGI IMG/M metagenome (GOLD analysis project Ga0224486, IMG submission 172013) | Fracking water microbial communities from deep shales in Oklahoma, United States - hydraulically fractured wells DE_CT_test ...
CCCAGCAGGTAATCCGTCGAAACGCCGAAGAAATCGGCCAGCCGTTTGAGAGACTGGTTGTCCGGCGAGCGCCTGTTTTTCTCGTACATGGCAATGGTGCTCTGCCCCATATGTAACAGGCGGGCCAGTTCCGCCTGGGACAATCCCCTTTGATTACGCAAATAGGCCAGCCTTTCGCCGAGGGAAGGCATGTTGGTTCACCCCGATCGTAATTTAACACGTTTTGTGAAGTCGGGAAAGAAAATAAAAAACGGATTTTCCGTTCAAGCGCATAATGTGATAAGAAATAAAAACCTTCTACTAATTATTTACGTTCGGCGCAAATTTTAACCGGTGGACCCTTGACAGCAATCGCGAATTGTGATTATAGTAATAGTCAGAGGGTGACGGCAGCCGGCTGGCACCGCGGGGTTGAAACGGGCCGGCCGGTGCTGCAGCCGGGCAGGAAGGGGGGAGGTTTTGTTCTTTCAACACCAGCCGAAGGGTGAGCGGGGTGAGAAATGAAAAGATGTACCAGTTGAGGCTCAAAATGGGCCTCAGCCAGCGGCAGGTAGCCGAAGCTGTGGGCATCAGCCAGAGCTCCTACGCCATGATTGAAGGCGGTCACCGCCACCCCCGCAAGGAGGTGGAGAAGAAACTGGCCGACTTCTTCGGCGTGACCGTGGACGAGCTTTTTTTTGGCCGGGATAATCACGGTTCGCGATTGGAGGAGCCGGAAGAAGGAGAAGAAAACGAATAAGCACAGATGATATTATACGATAGCCAGATTTGATGTCCCGGTGGAAGGCGAGCGGGAAAACGCTGTGGAAAGGCTGCAATAAGGAAAGGTGGTAATAGCGCGCGATGAAGTCGAGATTGCTGGCAGTAACTCTGGTCTTCAGCCTGCTCCTGGCCCTGGCCGGTGTGGCCTACGCCGGCTTTTCCGATCTGAACGGGCACTGGGCGCAGAAACAGGTGGAGGAGTGGGCTGATAAGGGCCTGGTGCGCGGCTACCAGGACGGCACCTTCCGGCCGAACAATGCCGTGACCAGGGCAGAGTTTGTAGCCCTGGTGAACAGGGCCATGGAGGTGGAAGGTAGCGGCGCAGAAGTCAGCTTCAAGGATGTTAAGTCCGGCGACTGGTTCTTCAACGATGTGGCCGCGGCGGTGAGCGCCGGCTACGTGGGCGGCTATGAAGACGGGACCTTCCGGCCGAACCAGCCCATCACCCGCCAGGAGGCCGCTTCCATCATCGGCCGCCTGCTGAACCTGGGGAGCGGCGATGCAAGCGTGCTGGCCAAGTTTAAGGACGCCGGCCAGATCGGCAGTTGGGCCCGGGGCAGTGTGGCCGCTGTGGTGGCTGAAGGCCTGATGGGCGGCTATGCCGACGGCACCTTCGGTCCGGCCAGGTCCATCACCCGGGCGGAGACCGTGGTGGTGCTCGACCGGGCGGTAAGCGGTGAGACGCCGCAGGTGCCGGGAGAAGAAATAAAGGTTACCGGCGTTAAACTGGACAGGGATACGCTGAGCCTCAGCGTGGGCTCCACGGTGCAGCTGAAGGCCACCGTGTCTCCGGACAACGCCACCAATAAGGAAGTGACCTGGTCCACCAGCGACGAGAAGATCGCCACCGTGGATGACCAGGGCAACGTTAAAGGCGTGGCTGAAGGCAAGGCCACCATCACTGTCACCACCGCGGACGGCGGCTTCCAGGATACCTGCGAAGTGACCGTGGTGCGCCGTAGCAGCGGCGGCGGTGGCGGCGGTGGCGGCGGATCGACCACTGTTTCTGTTACCGGCGTGACCCTGGATAGGACCAGCCTGACCATGACCGTCGGTGAAAGCTACCAGCTGAAGGCCACCGTGTCCCCGGACAATGCCACCAACAAAAATGTCACCTGGAGCAGCAGCAACCCCGACGTGGCCGCGGTGGATAACACAGGTAAGGTTACCGCTGTGGCGGCAGGTTCGGCCACTATCACCGTGAAGACGGTGGACGGCGGCAAGACGGCCACCTGTGTGGTGACGGTTAATCCGGCACCGCCCGTATCAGCTCTGCCCGTAGAGATTAAATCCTATGTGACTCTGACCGACCCGCTAGGCAACACCGTGGTGGTGGCCGAGATCAAGCCGGAGTATGCCGAGCAGGTCGATACGGTCACGGTAAAGGGTCAGGTGATGAACCGGCGCCCCGGCACCAATGAGTGGCAGAAGACCCTGGAAGGCAGCGTCACCGTGGTGGACGCCGACTTTAAGGTTACCCTGAAGCCGGCGGTGGATGTGATTGCGAAAGCCGATGCCGGTTTGGGGTTGTTCGGCGACACCAACGTATATGTATGGCTCAAAAGCGGGGTGACCGCCACCAGCGTTACCGCCAACGGTCAGCCCATGACCTTGAGCGGCGACTTTTACAAGGTCACTCTCTGGGGGCTGAATAAGGGCGACACGGTAACTGTGAAAGTAACCACGGCTCAGGGCGTACAGACCCGGGATGTTACCGTGCGGGAACTTTAATGAAAAAGGGGAGAGAGCCGTAAATGAACGCTAAAAAAGCGCTGCGTGTTCTGGCACTGACCCTGGCACTGGTGTTCATGTTCAGCGCCGTGGCGGCCGCAGCAACTCCCAGTATTATCTACTATAAAAATGCGGAGGGCAAGGTGGTGCAGGCCGACTACCAAGCGGCTCTGGACCGGGCTGTGGCCGGGAACACCGCCCTGCTGGATGCGCTGAAGAAGGCCTTTGTTGACGCCCAGGACAACTTCCGCGACATCATGGTAAAAAACGACGACGGCTCGGTAGTTGACTGGAAGAAAGCCCTGGCTGATAAAAAGTCCTACCAGGAAGCCATGGCGGACAGCAACTACGCCGGCACCGAGCCTGCCCATGAACTGGAACTGGTCCTTGATGAAAGCGGCAGTGCTGTGGAACAACCTGCGTGGCCCGTGGAGATGGAAGGGCTGCCGGTGATCAGCTACAGCGGCCTTACCGAGAAATATTATGCTACCATCACCATCAAGGCCGAATACGTGGATAAGGTGACGGCTGTCACCATAGCGGGTCAAGCGGCCACCAGGCTGCAGAACGAACCGAATAAGTGGCGTGCGGAAGTGCCCGCCGGCACCACTGCGGAATCCCTGGCCGGCAAGATCGTCATCACCGTGCAGGAACCTCCCGCTCCCGGCCAGTGGCCTGCGGAGATGGAAGGGCTGCCGGTGATCAGCTACAGCGGCCTTACCGAGAAATATTACGCTACCATCACCATCAAGGCCGAGTACGTGGATAAGGTGACGGCTGTCACCATAGCGGATCAAGCAGCCACCAGGCTGCAGAACGAACCGAATAAGTGGCGTGCGGAAGTGCCCGCCGGCACCACTGCGGAATCCCTGGCCGGCAAGATCGTCATCACCGTGCAGGAACCTCCCGCTCCCGGCCCTGTGGGTGCCATCAAGGAAATACTTGCCAAGCTGGATGTTGTGTTTGGTCAGACCTACGTTTATGTGTTCCTGAATGAAGGCGTTGAAGCTGCTTCCGTTACCGCCAACGGCCAGGAGCTGCAGTATAATGCAGAGAAGCAGAGATGGGAAGGCGTTTTGAACAACCTGAAGGTGGGAGACCCCGTTAAGGTCGTGGTCACCACCACCGAAGGCAGCAGCGACGAAGGCACCGCAACAGTGGTTGCCATGGGATCTTAAATGAAACTGGCCAGCCATTGCGAAGGGGTGATGGGATGGTGTGAGGGTGTTTCATAACAAATAACTGAATTGTTGATGATTGTAATGTGAAAAACGTTCAGGAAATCAAAGGAGGTTATGTCACTTGATGTCTCGCGTTAAGCACCTGCGGGTTATCGCCATAGCCGTGGCCATGGTGTTCCTGTTCTCCAGTGTGGCCTTTGCCGCCGGCATACCGAAGTATGTCTATTTCCAGCACGGCAGCGACATGGTAAAGGTGGACTACGACAGGGCCAAAGAGGACGCCATGTTCGGTGACAACACCCTGTACAATGCCGTCAAGCAGTACGTCGGTGAGGCAGAACTAACCGGCGCGCCGGTTATTGTGGAAACCGACGACCAGAAAATCCTGGACTATCAGAAGGCCCTTGGTGCGGGCAAGCTCTTTGCCGACATCGTCAATGACCCCGCTTACCAGACCAGCAGGCCTGAAGCCGGCAAGGAACTGCGTGTGGAAAACGGCCAGGCCGTGATTGGCGACATCCGGCCGGAAGTTGTGGAGATCAGCTCCATTACGCCCACTGATACCCTTGGCGTGGTGGAAATCGTGGCCGAAGGCACCACCGCCGAAGCCCTGCAGGCCGCCATTACTCCTGACTGCACGGTAGTGGCCAAGGAAGGCGCGCCCAACACCTACACCGTGACCATTAAGAACGCCGCCTACGACCAGGAGATCACCCTGCAGTTTGCGGCCGGGTTCCAGCTCAAAGCGGGCGTGAATAACAAGGTCAAGTGGGCTTCGCCTCTGCCTGCAGTTCTCACCTTAGATGCCCGGGCCGGTGACGACGAAACCATTACTGTCAGCGGCACTGTGAAGAACGCCGTCAGCGTGAACATCAGCATCACCAACGCCGGTAACCAGGAAGTTGCCAGCGCCACCGGCGTGGCCGTGGCCGACGGTTCCTTCACCTGGAAGAGCGACCCCTTGGCCGCCGGAAACTACACCGTGAGTGTGGTGGCTGTGAAGGACGAACAGACCTCTGAGGCGAAGACCGCCAACGTGACCGTGAGCAATGTTGCGCCTACAATTGCCAGCGTAACAGCCATAGATGGCACTCACGTAAAGGTAGTTTTTAGCGAACCAATAAGACAGGCCGGAGCCCAGAATACTGCCAACTATGATGTCAAAAAATTGAGTGACACTTCTTGGAACGACGATCTGGCGGCTGCCGTACTTCAAGCGGACAAGAAAACGGTTATTCTTACATTAGGCAATTCCCTAGTACCATCGCCCAACGGATTCGTACTGGTAATTGTGCAAAGTGGTGCTGAGCACATTGCAGACCTGCGCGGCAACGAGGTAGTCGCCGGCTCCGAGATGATCTTCAGCGGCATTGGGACTTCAGACACGGTGAAGCCTGAAGCCCTCTCGGCATCCTACGATCCCGCCGCCGGCAGGCTCGCGGTGCGGTTCAGCGAAGCCATGAGCACCGCTACTGCTAACTTCGTTAAGACAGGGTTTAGCCTATCCAATGGCGCCTCCACCGTCACTCTGGGTGTCAACGAGACTGGTGACTGGTCGCAGGGAAATACGGTGCTGACCATTACGCTATCAGCCTCCAAGAAGGCCGAGGTTAACGCTCTTGGTGCCAACATGACCCTGTCTATAGCCGCAGACGCCGTCAAGGACGTGGCCTTGAACGGGATAGCTGCCGTAAGCGGCATACCTGTTTCGGCCCAGGCGGTGCTCAGCGCGGCCAGCTACGACGAGGCCACCAACGAGTTGACCCTGACCTTCTCCAGGGCCGTTGATGTAAGCACCCTGGTGAAGGGCGAGTTCACCCTGGACGGGACTGGTGCCACGAGGACCTTGGGTGCCGCCGATACGGTTACTACTACCCAGGACGGCACTACCGTGAAGATCACCCTGGCCAAAAATGCCGCCTTGGATGCCTACGAGGGCGCGGCGGTGACCGGCCGGAACGTGGACTTCTCGGCCGCCTCCGGTGCTTTCGTTGACGTCAGCGGCCTTGCCGTGGCGGCAACCAGGGACGTGCCACTGAACTACGTCGAGGATACCACCAAGCCGGTTCTCGTAAGCGCTACCTTCAACGCCTCCAACAGCCGCCTTACCCTGACTTTTAGCGAACCGGTGCAGGTGGATACGTCCGACAACAGTTACCAGATTGACAACACGAAGATCCATTTCACTGAAGGTGCCTTTGCGACCGGACAGGCAAACTGCGAAACCTATACAAACGATGGTGTCGCCACATCGGCCGCCACGGTCGTGTTCCATGATACTAGCAACAACCTTACCTCCAACTCCAAGATTTACTTCGACGCGGGCGCTGTGAAGGATGACGCTGGCAACGAAATTGCCGAGGTAACTCAGGCAAATGCGGTCGTCATCTCCTTCCTGGATCAGACGCCGCCAACTGTTAATGCAAGTGCAACTCAAGTATCCGCCAATACGGTTACACTAACCTTCAGTGAGCCGGTTGACCGGGCCAGCGCAGAGAACGTGGCCAACTACACCATTACCAAGGATGACAACCCGTCGGTGACCCTGACCGTAACTGCCGCCAGGTTGAACGCCGCCGGCGATAAGGTAACCCTGACAGTCAGCCCGGCCGGCACCATCGGCTACACCTACAACATCAAGGTCTCCAACGTGAAGGACAGGTATAACAACACCATGGTCAACGCCAATATGGTCGGGACCGATATCGCACAGTGGACTGTGGACGGTACGGGTGACACCACCGGGCCGACTGCCGGTGCCCTCACCTACACCGACGTTGACGGCTCCAAGTCCATCACCGCCGGCGATACTATCGAGATAGCCTTCAACGAAGTGCTGAACGTCGACTTCAGCAAGGTTACCGCTGCCGACTTCTCCGTCAGTAACAATCATAACCTGGGCACCAATCCGACCTTCGCCTACGGCAGCGGGAACGACCGGGTGAAGATCACCTTGGGCGCCAACCCGACCATTACGTGGGGCGATACCATCACGCCGGCTGCTGACAACGACATTAAGGACCTGGCCGGTAACAGTGCGCAACAACATGCATCTGAGCAATTAACGAATCCTGGCACCGCGCCTAAGATTACCAGCATCTCTTACGCTGACACCAACGCCAGCGGCGTGGTGGATGCCGGCGACAAGCTGACCATCACCTACGACCGGAACATTACCCTGCCGAACGGGATTAGCGCACTCAGCGCAGACGACTTCACCCTGTCGGGTGGCCTGAGCTTCGGTAGCAGCCCGTCCTTCGAGGTGCAGGGCGGCAACCAGATTGTCGTCACCTTGGGCGGTTCCGGGATCGCCGTTGACGCCTCTGTCGGTACGGATGATGCCATTGACGAGGCGGAGAGCAGTGATATCGCCGACGAGTGGGGCGTGACCCAGGGTGCTGCGGACGATACCACCGCCAGGGTGACCTCGGCCGACCGCACCCAGCCGACCATCGTGTCGGTCGTGTTCAACGACGCTAACGACAATTTGATCATGGATCAGGGCGAGACCATCGTGATCACCGTCAGCGAACCCATTGGCAAGACCGGCGACATCGGCAACGCTGGCGGGCAGATGATCAACCTCTACAACGGCCCGACCGCCAATCCGCTGTCGGATGCCGGTACGCCCGGTAAGAACCCCAACAGTTTGGTGACCGTGTCCGGCAATAAGATTACCATCACTCTGGACGACGGAACCAACAATGATTGGACAGGCGAAGCAGTGAACACCACCACGACCTTCAACCTGAGTGGCACGGTACCGGAGCTGCGTGATGCGTCGGGCAATGTGCTTGCTCCTGCTGCAGGGTTCGGGGTAACCATCAGTATCCAGTAGCATGTAGCTGTAGCTAGTAAACGGTAGCTAGTAAACGATGCCAGGCACTTAACTTATTAACTTACTGATAGGTAAGTGCCCGTGGCCGGCGCCCCGGTGGGTTGAGCCCCACAGGGGCGCCTTTCATTAACTTGAAGTGGATGGTGCCAGGCACTTAACTTATTAACTTATAGTTGAAGGGTTGGGGGGCCCCTGTTACAATGAGTGGCAGGGGGTGAATTTTTTGGGCAGGAGACCAAGAATCGAGTTTGAGGGCGCAATGTACCATGTAATCCAGCGGGGCAACAACAGGGAGTTTATATTTAATGCCGGGAAATGGTCCCGTGCTTGGTAAAGAAGTTGTTTCGGGAAATATGCAACAGGGGGGAATGATGCTTGCCCGCGAAAAAATTCCATTATCATTTGCTGGCGGGTTTATTGTTTTTTCTAATGCTTATGGCCATTTATGCACCCGGGGCGGCGGCCCAGACGTCGAAGAGTGTGCAGGCTTACCGGTTCGGAAATGAGCAGGTGCCTTCTGTGGCCGGCCATGCCTACGCTTCAAAAGAAACTGTCAGCCAGTTGATTGAAGAACGGCGCCAGCGGGAGAAACAAATGCCCGCCCGGGACTACAGCCGGGAGATTATTGTGAAATGGCAAAAGTCATCGGACAGTGTAAGCAAAGAGGCGCTTCTCAAAAAATGTGCTGCCGAAAAAATCCACGAAAAAGGGGATTTATCCCTGCTCCGGGTAAAAGACAGGGAGAAGGCCATTGCAGAATTGAAGCGGAGCGGGCGCGTAGAGTATGCGGAGCCCAATTATCCCCTGCATATGATGTACGTCCCAAACGATCCCCTGTTTTTTGACCAGTGGGCACTGCACACGATCAATGCCCCCGGGGCATGGGGTAAGCTGGCGCCAAATCAGGAGCCGGTGATTGTGGCCGTGGTTGACACGGGCATCGATTTTTATCACGAAGATCTGCAGGGGCGCATCTCGCTTGATGGAGCCTGGGATTTTGTATTAAACGATTCATACCCGCTGGATTTGGACGGGCACGGTACGGAAGTGGCCGGTGTTATCGCTGCCGCCACCGGCAACGCCACCGGCATTGCCGGTACCGCCGGGCGGCAAAATGTACAGATACTGCCCTTGAGGGTCTTCAACCTGCTGGGGCAGGCGGATACATATCTGGTGAGCCAGGCCATTACCCACGCCGTTGACTGCGGGGCACAGGTGATCAACCTCAGCCTGGGCGGTCCACAGTACTCTCAGGCAGTGGCCGATGCGGTTGATTATGCCTGGGAGCGCGGCGTGGTGGTGGTGGCCGCCGCCGGCAATGAAGGCGGTCCGGTGTCCTACCCGGCGGCTTTGCCCCATGTGATCGCCGTGGCCGCCAGCGATGAGGGCGACGGGGTGGCCTATTTTTCAAATCACGGGCCGGAAATTGTGGTAGCAGCACCGGGAGTGGATGTTCTATCAACCGATGCCTTTTATCCCGAATATACCGTCGTCAGCGGAACGTCCATAGCGGCGCCCTTTGTTTCGGCCGCTGCGGCCATAATTAAATCGCAGCTGCCCGGTGCCGGGCCGGATCAGGTGGCGGAGATAATCCAGAAGGGCGCCGTGGATATTGGCCCGCCGGGGAAAGATGACTACGCCGGCTACGGCCGCCTGGATCTGGATCTGGTGGCCGCGCAGTTGGCGGGTGCGGGCACCCCGGGCGGGGGCGGCGGTAGCGGTGGGATCGATATGGAGCCGGGCCAGATTTTGCAGATTGACTTCAGCCTGCCGGTGAAGATAGATGGGAATACCTCCTCCCACTTCCACCTGCTCACTGCCGGAGGTGCCGAGCTGCCCTGCACGCTATATTTTGTAGGCGAGGTGAACACAGGTGAAACCGGCGGCTACACCACCTTCTGGCTCAAGCCCCGCGATGCCCTGGCCGCTGGCCAGACCTACACCCTGCGGGTGGATGCCGGCCTGACCGCCATTTCGGGGCAAAAGCTTGCCAACTATAATTTGAATATTGTTGTTAAAGCTGAAGAGGATAATCCAGTTACCCCACCGTCGGGTGATGAGGGTTATTCCGGAGCGGATAGTGCCAGGCACTTAACTTATTAACTTATTGATAAGCGCGTGCCCGTGGCCGGTGCCCCCTGGGCTTGTCCTTCCGGGGGCGCCTTATCTTATCGCCGCGACAGTGGTAGGGAACAAACCGTCCCGCAGGACGGCCTGTGACGGTCGAAAAATGGCCGGCGAAGGGAACCAGCTGAGCGGGCTGTCCGGAGAGGCCGTTTTGGGAAAAACTGAGGGCAAGGTGAAGGCGATGAAAAAACTCATTTTCACAGGCCTGATGGTACTGGTAATGTTTGTGGTCAATATTTCTTTGCCATCCTGGGCAGGCAGATGTGCCTGGGCACGTACTTTTGATGGAAAAGCAGGGGTTAGCCAGTCCGGGCAGGCAGGGCAGCAAGATATAAACCAGTTGCTGTCCGTAAATTCCGTTGCCAGTGCGGCGTACGGCCAAGTAAAGGCAGTACCTCAGGGGGATCGTTTGCTCCGGCCCACCCTGCCGCCCGAGTTGAGCAAAAAACTTTTCGGGGATAAGCTTAAGACAGCAAAAAGAGAGCTTTTCCGAACGGCAACAAGTGAGCTGCCCAAGAGCCCATGGGACTATTTAAGGCCGGGTCCCTGGGACCCGTACTGGGACATTCCCAGTGATGATCCGGAAATAACCGGCCTGGTGCAGGAAATAACCCGCGGTTTGACCAGTGATAAAGAAAAGGCAGCGGCCATTTACAAATGGGTGGTTCAGAACATTAAATATGACTATAGTTATTCAATTTACGAAGCGCTGCCCACTTTACACGCCCGCAAGGGGGTCTGCAACGGCTTTTCCCTCCTTCTGGCGGCCATGATGCGGGCAGGCGGCATACCGGCGAAATTTGTTACAGGTGCTGCTGACGGTGTGGGCGGGTGGCCCCGGCTGCCGGAGAAGACAAATCATGCCTGGAATGAAATTTATATTGACGGTAAGTGGTACAGCGTGGATGTCACCTGGGATTCATGCAGGTATCATGATTTAATGGAACACCAACCGGAATATCCTTTTGATTATTACCTGGAACATTATCAATATTATCTGATTGACGAAAAGCAATTCTCTGCCGATCACCATAAAATCCTGGTCAATGCCGCCTGGTTTGATTACCAGGGGGAAGAGCTGGACCTGGAACTTTCCTGTTCCGAGGCGGGGGCAAAAATCTTTTACACCCTGGATCTCTCCGAGCCAACCAGCAACTCCACTCTTTACTCCACCCCGCTGCACATCACCAATGGAACCACCATCAAGGCCATTGCCGTGGTTCCCCAGGGGGTGGTCAGCTATGTGGAAATACCTTTTATTCACATTAACGAAGGGGTTAAATTCTTTGACTCCCAGCGCGGCGTCCTGGTGGACATCCCCTTAGACAGGGAGTCTCAACAAATATACGCCTACTTTCTGAATGGCCAGAAGGGCAATTATATACCCGGCTTTATCATTGCGGCAGAGTCGCTGAATGAGGTTGCGGTATGGTCTCAAAGTCCTTTGGGGGGCTACTGGGGTAGCTCCAAAATAGGACGCCGGATTTTTGACCTGAAAGAGGGCGGCATGCGGGTCACTATTTCCAAGGGAGGCGAAATGTTGGAGATTAACTTTACGGTCTATTCCCTGCCTCCCGGTTTCCAAATGCCCCAGCCGCCCCTGGCCAGTATTTCCCCTGGCCAATACGACCGGCCCCTGGATGTGAGCCTGGACTGCCCGCGCACGGAAGACAATCCCTGGAGCGCCATTTACTACACCACCGACGGCAGTGTTCCCGGGCCGGGCACAGCCCGCCTCTGGGACGGGAAGCCCGTGCACATAGCCGCCGACACGACCGTCAAAGCGGTGGCGGTGCTGGGCAACTGGGATTACGTCAGCGACGTTGCGGAGTTTAAATACGAAATACGCCTTAGCGACTATTACGCGGTGGCCGAAGACACGGCAGCCCTGGCCATCGGGTTTGCCCCGGGAGACAGCAGCACCAGCGTCACCCGTGATTTAACCCTACCGGTGCAGGGAAAATACGGCTCCACCATCCGGTGGCAGTCCGACAGGCCGGAGATCATCTCTGAAGACGGAAAAGTATCCCGGCCGGTAATGCCCCGGTGGTTGGTGGAGAGGTACCTTTCGGGAGAAAATCCAATTATCGAAGAGCGTGTAAGTTTAACGGCTACCGTGACCAGGGGAAATGCAAGCGATACGAAAGAGTTTACTCTTGTTGTGCCGGGAAGGTGCAAGCTGGCAGATACCTGCTGGGCGCCGGTGGGGGCCATAGGAGATGGTACCGGGTCGTTGTGGGGAGTGGCTGCCGGCGGGAACCTCTGGGTAGCCGTGGGCGATCACGGTGCCATTTATACCTCTCCCGATGGGTTTAGCTGGACCAAACAGGATGCCGGGACAGGGGAAATGCTACGGGCCGTGGCCTTTAACGGCCGGATGTGGGTGGCCGTTGGAGAGCACTTCCTTGTCTCCCGGGACGGGGTAAAGTGGGATGTAAGAAGAGCGTCCGTTGTCAATCCTAATCTGGTGGGAGTTGCAGGAAGCCCTTCCCTCTGGGTGGCCATTTCACATGACGGCCTCATCTTTACTTCCCCGGACGGGTACGTTTGGGAGTGGCGGGACCTGAACGAAAAAGGGCCGCGTACATTCAATGCCGTTGCCTGGAACGGGAAGATGTGGATAATAGCAGGCGATGATGGGCTGATCCTTACTTCCTCCGACGGGCTGAACTGGACGGAGAGGATTTCCGGCACCACGGGCAACTTGCGTGATGTGGCCTGGGACGGCAGCCAGTGGCTGGTGGCGGGGGAAAACGAGATGCTTACCTCTGCCGATGGTGTGGTGTGGAAGAGATATGATTGCCTTGATGCGCCGGCACATATTGCCTGGGGCGGTTCTCAATGGGTGGGCATTCCCTCTTTTTCTGGCAACGGCATCCTAACCTCACTGGACGGAACCAGTTGGGATCGGGTTATAAAAGACCCCACCGGCTTCCCCTCTGGCCAGGTAAATGACATTGCCTCCTGTGACCATCGCTGTGTAGCGGTTGGTGAGCGGGGGATAGTGCACGTTATTGATTCCGTTGACTTCCCGGATCCCGGCCTGGAGGCGGCAGTCCGGAATAGTTTAAATAAACCGTTGGGTGCCATTACCAGGGAGGATATAAAGGGTTTACAGCAATTGGATGCCAGTCAACGCAATATTGCTGATCTCGCCAGGCTTGAGTTTGCCATTAACCTGGTTTCCTTAAATCTTGCCGGGAACCGGATTGATAGTATCCGGGAGATTGAAAATTTACAGAACTTAAAATACCTCAACCTTGCCCACAACAATATCCGGGATATAAGTCCTCTGGTTAAAAACAGTGAACAGGGCGGTTTAGGATGGGGCGCGGTGGTGGATCTGCGGGATAATCCCCTGGATCTGGAAGAAGGGTCGCAGGCTTATCAAGATATTGCCAGGCTGATCAGCAGGGGAGTAACAGTAAAATACGGCAATGACCGGGAAGAAGACGATGCCCGGGAATGGGCTCCACAAGTAAATGTGCCGCCCAATAAGGTGTGGACTATTAAATTCAATATGCCTGTGGATCCAGGTACCATAACCATTCAAAACATAACTGTTAAAGATACCAGCGGTAATGTAGTAAATGTTACGATAGAAATGGGCAATGACGGCAGGTCGGTTATAGTTAAGCCGCCGCTGGCGGGGTACACCCCGGGCCAGGTTTATACCCTGCATATTGGCAGGGATATTAAATCCACATCCGGCCTACATTTGAAGAATGCGGTAAAAATGCAGTTTATAATTGGTGCCAGGCACTTAACTTATTAACTTATCGAGCCCCGGTCCCGCGCCGGCGGGGCTTTTTCTTTTCACTGCCGGTGTACGATTCAGAATCGGTCCAGTTCCGCCTCATGTCAATCTCCGGCCGGATGTGGTATAATACAGCCACAGGAAGAATGAACCCGTGCCGGACAAAAGACAGCCCCACCACACCCACGACAGGGGATACAGGGAACTTCTCTCCAGCAAGCGGGCGTTTCTGGAGTTGCTCAAGACCTTTGTCCGTGAGGAATGGACGAAAGACATAGACGAAGACAGTCTGGTGCGGGTGGAGAAGTCCTATATCCTGCAGGACTTCAGCGAGAAAGAAGCAGACATCGTCTACCGTCTGAAAGCGAAAGGGAACGACGTGATATTCTACGTCCTGCTGGAACTGCAGTCCACGGTGGATTACCTGATGCCCTTCCGGCTGCTGTTGTATATGGTGGAGATATGGCGGGACATTTACCACAACACGCCGGAGAAGGAGCGGAGGCGCAAGGGATTCAGGCTGCCGGCCATCGTTCCTGCCGTCCTCTACAACGGCAGGAGGAGCTGGACGGCCTGCAGGAACTTCAGGGAATACCAGGCGGGGCACGAGCGGTTCCCCGGTTACCTGCTGGACTTCTCCTACATCCTTTTCGACGTCGTCCGCTACAGCGAAGAGGACCTGTACCGGGCGGCCAACGTGGTGTCCAGCGTGTTTTACCTGGACCAGACCGTGGATTCCCTGGAGCTGGTGGTCCGGCTCAGGAAGCTCGCCGGCGTACTGAAAGGGATGACTCCGGAGCAGTTTCGTCAGGTGACGGTGTGGCTGAAGAACGTCATCAAGCGCAAATTGCCGGTACACCTGCG
>Ga0224486_100396_pt1 | contig 14203 bp, 13 predicted proteins | sample TexhydDE_CT_test_FD_172013 | JGI IMG/M metagenome (GOLD analysis project Ga0224486, IMG submission 172013) | Fracking water microbial communities from deep shales in Oklahoma, United States - hydraulically fractured wells DE_CT_test ...
ATCCCTGAACAGCAAGGGGATAATGGCAACAGTAGTTCCCCATGGAGTACTCTTTCGGGGAGGGGCAGAGGGCAAAATCAGGGAAGGGATCCTCAAGGATGATCTTTTCCAGGCTGTCATCGGCTTCCCTCAGAACCTGTTCTATGGGGCCAGCATACCGGCAGCTGTTGTGATCCTCAACAAGAGCAAGCCTGAGGAGAAAAAGGGCAAGGTTCTATTTATCGACGCCTCTGAAGGATATGTCAAGGACGGCAACAAGAACAGGCTGAGGGAAGAGGACATTGAAAGGATTGTAAGGACCTATCACGACTTCAAGGATGTTGAAAGATATGCAAGGGTTGTTGACCTTAAGGAGATTGAGGAGAACGACCACAACCTTAATATAAGCAGGTATGTTGATACAACAGAGGAGGAAGAGGAGATAGACATCCACCTTGTCCTGGAGAGCATCAGACAAAGGGAAGAGGACCTTGCCCAGTCCAGGGAAAAGCTCAACTCCTTCCTTCAGGACCTTGGCTTTGAAAGGATTTAGGGTGATGGATATGGCTGAAATAAGGGAAGGATATAAAGAGACAGAGATAGGGGTTATACCAGAGGATTGGGAAGTAAAGAAACTGGGGGAAGTTGTTGATGTTAGAGATGGAACACATGATTCACCTAAGCAAGTAATGGATGGGATTCCACTAATTACCTCCAAAAATCTAAAAGAAGGCAGAATAGATTTGACAGAATTAACATTTATTTCAGAAGATGATCATCAAAACATATCAAAACGATCTGGTGTAGACAATGGGGATATTATTTTTGCAATGATAGGAACAATTGGAAATCCAGTAATTATTGACCTAGATTTCGACTTTTCAATCAAAAATGTAGCTTTGCTAAAATTTAGCAAGACAAATATAAGCAATATACTAGTTAAGAACTTATTAGAATCTAGAATTATAGAAAATCAATTTTTAAAGAACAAAGCAGGTGGTGTACAGAAATTTGTTTCTCTAAAGCAAATAAGACAAACAGTAATCCCCATCCCCCCACTAAAGGAGCAGGAAAAAATCGCAGAAATCCTATCCACTACAGACAAACATATTGAAGACCTGGACAGGCTTATTGAGGATTATGAGCTTCTTAAGAAGGGGATGATGCAGAAGCTTCTAACTGAGGGGATTGGACATACGGAGTTTAAGGATACAGAAATTGGAAGGATTCCCAAGGAGTGGGATCTAAAATCATTAGGCGAATTGGGCAATACATTTAATGGATTATCAGGAGTAACAAAGATAGATTTTGGATCAGGAAAACCATACATCCCATATAAGAACATATTCTCTAATACAAGAGTAAACATGAATTCTATGGACTATGTAAAAGTAAGTGGGAAAAAGAAGCAAAACAAGGTAAAATACGGTGATGTATTTTTCACGACCTCTTCTGAAACACCAGAGGAGGCAGGTATGAGTTCAGTACTTTTGGACGATGTTGAAGAATTATATCTAAATAGTTTTTGCTTTGGTTTTCGGTTAAATGATTTTACTACTCTGAGACCGGAGTTTGCGAGATATATGCTTAGAAGCAAACATGCTAGGAAGGAAATATCAAAGCTAGCTCAAGGATCAACTAGGTTTAATTTGTCAAAGAACAATGTTATGAAAGTACAGATACCTATACCAACGATTTTAGAGCAATATAAAATATCTGAAATTCTTGATGAATTTGAAATCACCATCAACCAACTTAAAGATTCCAAAGACAGCTATACAAACCTAAAACAGGCACTGATGGACCGCCTGCTTACAGGAAAGATCAGGGTAGTCTAGAACAGGTAACATGGAAGCAGTAACAAAATGGGGAGGGATAAGCTTGCCAGTATTGGGAAATGAGTACACCTTGGCTGAAAAACCGGCCTTGGATTATCTGACAGGAAGGTTGGGCTACAAGTTCATACCGGGTGAGAGGCTGACTCCTGCATATGGTGAGAGGGAGTCTCTTCGTGATGTTATCCTTGAAGGGAGACTGAGAAGGGCCCTCCTTAGGCTAAACCCCTGGATGGAAGTAGATTCACTGGAGGCAGCCGTGAAGTTTATCCTCCACAGCGAAAGCCTGGGCATATCATTGATGGAAATCAACGAGCGGATCCACAGGGCCATTGTTGACCTTGACTTTACAGTGGTCCAGACCATTGACGGCCAGAAGAAGCACAGGACAGTCCGGTTCATTGACTTTGAGGACATTGAGAACAATGACTTCCTGGTCACCAGCCAGTATCTGGTTCAGGGACCAGAGTGCGAGATAATTCCGGATATAGTGGTCTTCATAAACGGAATCCCCATAGGGGTGATTGAGGCAAAGTCCCCCTTCAAGCAGGGTGGAGGCGATATGAATGCCGGGAAGAAGGATGGCTTTGACCAGATCCAAAGGTATATGGATATCCGTGACGGGATGGTTTCCGAGGGGGCCCAGAGGCTTTTCCACACAAATTTCTTCAATGGAATAATCAACAAGTACAAAGGCTATGTGGGAACCATATCCTCATCCTACGACTACTACCTGGAGTGGAAGGACCCTTATCCCCATAAACTGGAGGACATACCTGATGTGGACAATAACGGACAGAATATTTTCCTTCTGGGAGTACTTGAGAAGAGAAACCTTTTCAATATCATGCAGCATTTCATCCTCTTTGAGACAGAGGGAGACATTAGGATAAAGAAGATAGCCAGGTACCAGCAGTACAGGGCTGCGATGAAGGCCTTCAAGAGAATGATGGAAGGCAAAACTCCCCTCCAGCGAGGAGGGGTTATTTGGCATACCCAGGGATCTGGGAAGTCCCTGACAATGGTCATGCTGGCAAGGATGATAAGAAGGACAAGAGACCTTAGGGACACCATGATTGTGGTGATCACGGACAGGGTTGACCTGGACCTTCAGATATACAGTACCTTTAAGGGAGTTTTCCCCAGGGAATACTCGGCAGGCAGGAACAACCTGGACAAGATTCTCACAAGGGCTGAAACCGTCCAGGAAATGAAGGACCTCCTTGGAATGGCCCAGGCAAAGATAATATGCACAACCATCCAGAAATTCCAATCGGAGACTGACGAGAACCCGGTCTTTGAGGATGAGGCTGCAAGGACCAGCCTCTTCTTCACAAAGGATGTGGAGGTTTTGACAAACAAGTCCAATGTCATAGTTTTCACTGACGAGGCTCACAGAAGCCAGTACAGTAACCTGTCCGCAAACATGAGGGCAGCCCTTCCCAATGCAACCTTCATTGGATTTACGGGAACCCCCATTGAAAAGGACGACAAGTCAACCTACAGAACCTTCGGAAGGCTCATAGACAGCTATACCCTTTCCCAGTCCGTCAAGGACGGCAACACAGTTGCCATAATGTATGAGGGGAGAAGACAGGACCTGCATATCCTGAAGGACAAGCTTGACGAGGACTTCCAGGACTACTTCAGGAACAGGACCTTTAAGGAGCAGGAGGCCATAAAACAGAGGTATTTCAACAAGATTGGAATAGCGGAGGCTGAGGAAAGGATTGACCATATTGCCAGGGACCTGCTTGTCCACTACAGGGACAACAGCTACAACGAGGGCTTCAAGGCCCAGCTGGTTACGGTGTCAAGGCATGCCTGCACCCTCTACTACAAGAAGCTTATGAAGCATATGCCGGAGGTCTTTGGTGATGATCCAATAGAGATTCGGGTAATCTATTCGGCTGGAAACAACGATGAACCCTACATAAAGGAACACCGAACCACAAAGGCCGAGCAGAGGCTACTCATAGACAGGTTCAAGAAGGAGATTGAGAAGGACAGGCTTTGCATCCTGATAGTCAAGGACATGCTCCTTACGGGCTTTGATGCAAAAATTGAGGATGTCATGTACCTGGACAGGCCTCTTAAGGAACACACCCTTCTCCAGGCCATAGCCAGGGTCAACAGGACCTATGACAAGCCCTACAGGGAGATTGAGGATGGGGTGGAGGTTGAGAAGCAGCGAAAGAAGGAGTTTGGCAAGGTTGTGGACTATTTTGGAATCACCAAACACCTTGAGGAGGCCCTGCAGATATTCGACAAGGGGGATGTAGGGGAACCGATGGAGAGCGTTGAGTCCCTATACAGGACCATGCAGGACTACAAGGAGGCTGTACTCCGCATCTTTGCAGGTGTGGACAAGGGAGACCTTGACCAGCTGATGGATGTGCTAAAGCCTGATAACAAGAGGGCTGAATTTGAAGTGGCCTACAAGAGGTTTGCTGTGACCTTCAACGCACTTATGCCAACCCATGTCAAGAAGGAGGACATTGATGACCTGAAGTGGCTGTCCTACATAAGGGCGGCAGCCAAGGTGAGATTTGAGCCTGAGGACAGGATAGACATTTCCGATTGTGGAGAGAAATCAAGGGAACTGATTTCCTCCCACCTGAAATCCCTTGGGGTATTCCAGTGGATTAAGCCGGTTACCCTCTTTGACAAGAACTTCAAGGAAAAGCTTGGAGGCTCTGACGAGGCCATTGCCTCCACCATGGAACATGCCATCAGGCATGCCATCACAGTCAAGATGAAGGAGAACCCCGTACACTACCAATCCCTTCTGGAGAGGCTTCAGAAGATACTGGAGGAGACAGACCTTAACTGGGAACAGCGAAAGAAACAGCTTCAGGAGTTCATTGACAGGGAGTTCGAACAGGGGGAGGAAAACCTGGCGGCAAAGCTTGGACTTAAGGAAAAGAGAGAACTTGCCATCTTTGAGATGCTTAGATCCGAGATAACCGATGAAAGGGTTGCCGAGGATGTGGTCTACTATATGGATGACCAGGTGTCACTCCTTAAGAGGATGACAGGATCAATAGTTGCGGCAATAAAAAGAAGCTGGGTTGTGGGCTTTCACCATAATCCCACAAGGATAAATGAAATGGAGCAGGAGATCCATTCAACCCTCCTGTCCAACTACTATGACGAGATTGGGGACTACGACAAGATCACCAGGCTGGCGGCAAAGATCATGGATCTGGCCAAGGTTCACTACCATACAGATGACTGGAGCAATGAATGATGAGACTGGAATACCAATATGGAACCGAGAGAATAGAATTTGAGCTTGAATACAGTAAAAGAAGGACCCTGTCCATACAGGTCAACCCTCCTAGGGAGATCACTGTAGTGGCACCTCTTGGAAAGACCGAGGAAGAGATACTCCAGGCAGTAAAGGGAAAATCAAGATGGATTGTCCAAAAGCTATATGAAATAAGGGGGATCGAGCACAGAAGAAGCAGGAAGGAGTATGTCAACGGTGAGTCCTTCCTCTACCTTGGAAGAAATCACTCTCTGGATATTGTGGTGGACAGGTCTGTGAGGGTCCCTGAGGCAAAGCTTTTTAGAGGCAGGTTTGTTGTAAGGACACCTTCAAGGGATGAAGACCATGTGAGGAAAGCCCTCAGGGACTGGTACAGGGACAAGGCCAAGGAGAAGGTCACGGAGCGTGTGGACTATTACCTGGGATACTTTGACCCTAAGCCCAGGAGAATTGTGATCAAGGACCAGGACAAGCGGTGGGGAAGCTGCACAAGGGACAATGAGCTCCTCTTCAACTGGAAGGTTGTAATGGCCCCGGCCCCGGTACTGGACTACATCGTGGTCCATGAGATGTGTCACATGGTCCACAGGAACCATTCCAGGGACTTCTGGCAGTTGCTTGGGAGAATCCTCCCAGATTATGAAAAAAGGAAGGAATGGCTCCGAAACAACGGAATTAAGTTTGAATTATAGATTTTGCCTAGAATTTTGAAGCCCTATGGCTTTCTGATATGAACAAAATAGTGCCAGCTGCTTTTTCCTGAGAAGAAGTCCTCAACATGCTTGACCTTGATGACTTCAAAGGGGTGGAGCAGCTTTTCTATTTCATCGTACCGGACGAAATAGTGGGGTATTATGCTCCCGTCCTCCTCCGGCTTCATGACTGTGTTTGCATCCAGTTTTTCCAGGTCATCCCTCAGATAATCAGGATGGGACTTTGAAATCAGGGTCAGGTATGCTTCTCCACCACTCCCTAGCACCCTGTGCATCTCTGAAACAATCCTGCCCATCCCCACCGAATCCGAGTGGTAGAGGGAATGATAGGCAAGCAGACAATCGAAAGAGGAGTGATTGAAGGGTAAGATCTCATTATTTCCCTTGACAGTCTGAATGGACAGACCCAGCTTGGCAGCCTTCTCACCCAGGATTGCATGTCCAGATTCCGAGAGGTCATAGGCTGTCACATCAAAGCCTTGAGCTGCCATGTGGAGTGAGTGCCTTCCTATGCCAGATCCAAGATCAAGAAATCTCATAAAGCCCATATCCTCCCACCTGCTGCACAGATAGTAGATTTCCTCCGAGGGCTCTGACCAATAGTCAGTGTCAATTTCTGTCCATTTCCAACCCTTGTTCACATCCATATTATCCTCCCTTGAAAAAATAATAAGCCAAGCTTTATTGTTATCAGAATATTTCGTATAATAAAGATACATTATAAAGGAAGGATTGTCAATATGCCCCGAAAGGAGTTGGATTGGAATGACAGTTAGCAGGTTTCTCCCAATAATCATACCAGGCATACTGATTCAGCTTATTGTTCAGGCCTACTACATCCGACATGCCTTAAGAAACAATGACCTCACAAAGGCTAGAAGGAGAACCTTCGCCTTGGCCATTGCAGTCCTGAATCTTCCTGCTGCCGTTGTTTATCTCTTCAGCAACCGCAGTAAGGAAGAAAAGATGACCAATGACTTTGAAGGGGTTGATGTTGATCCAAATATAAGGCAGGGGATATTTGTTATGCTGGTGATTGCATTTGAGATATTCTCCCTGAGGATAATTGCCGACAATGTAGACAATCCATATCGGGGCATTCTGGTGGGTCTGTTGGCCTACTGTTTTGTAATCATGATAATAAACAATTTGTTTATAGACCAAAGCTCCGGAATCCTCTACCATCTTGTACCCATGACCTTGATTATCATGGCTATCCCCATTGAATATCTGGACAACTCATACTTTGCCCAGTTCATTGCACTCCTAGTCACAGCCAGTATAATAAACAGGCTTCCCTTTAAACATGCAAGACCCTACACCATTGGAGCATTTTGTGCATTCTGGATTGGAGGGGCAGCAAAGGCCTTAAGATTCAATGGCCTGGGTGGAATGGATGAGATCATTAGCTATATGTACATTAATGCGCTGATTTTTATCCTAGTTATAGGAGCTTTCTATACCCTCAAGCGTCAGCTGCTTACCAATAATCAGTTGAATGCAGCGCTTGTAAGGGTTAAGGAGCAGGAAGATCAGATAAGGATCATGGGGGCAATTGCTGAACGCAACAGGATTACGGCTGAAATTCATGATACAGTAGGACATACCCTGACCAGTGCTGTAATTGCAATTGAGAATGCAGAAAAGCTCTTTGCCGGTCAGCCGGAAGAGGATCTTGAAAAGCTATCCCTGGCAAAGGACCAGGTGAAAAAAGGGCTTGATGAAATAAGGCTGTCTGTCAGGGCAATACGGGATGGGAATTCAGGTCATTTCTTAACTGCCCTTAAGGAGCTTCTGGAGGAAATGCGACAGAACACAGGAATGGAAATAGTGGAGATAATTGAGATAAAGGGGAAGGTTCCACCAGTACAACAGGCTGTTTTGCTCAGCTCCATCAAGGAGTGCTGCACTAACAGTCTGAAGCATGGGAAGGCGACAAGGGCAGACATACTGCTTCAGGATTTCAAAAAGAGTATGTGCATGACCTTTACAGACAACGGAATGGGTAGCCATGACTTTCACCATGGGTTTGGACTGAGGGCAATGGAGGAGAGGGTTCTTGGGATTGGTGGAACCATGAGGACGGAGAGTGTTTATGGAGAGGGATTTTCCGTTGAAATAACCATTCCCTTGGTTGGAGTTGCTGGAGGTGAAGAGAGTGGATAAAATCAGGGTCTTGCTTGCGGATGATCAGAGGATAATATTGGATGGATTGAAGGCACTTTTGGAGATGAACACTCTTATCACAGTTGTGGACATGGCCGAGAACGGTGAAAGCGCATATGAAAAAACGCTTAAGGTGAGTCCGGATGTTGTCCTTATGGATATCAGGATGCCTAAGATGGATGGAGTTGAAGCCACCCGCCTGATCAAGAGGGATGCACCTGAGACTGTGGTCATCATGCTGACAACCTTTGACGACGATGAGTATATAATAAAAGCCATGACCTATGGTGCATCGGGCTACCTCCTTAAGGACATAGGGAGTGAAAGGTTGATCGAGGCCATAATGGATGGTGTTGGTGGAAGCATCATCCTGCCGGGAAATGTTGCTGCAAAGATTACGGCGAGACTTAGGGAAGATGCTTCACCGGATATTACCACAGGTGATTTCACACACAGGGAGCTGGATATCATCTCACTGATAATGAAGGGAATGACCAACAGGGAGATTTCAGAAGAACTATATCTCTCAATTGGGACTGTAAAGAACTATGTCAGCCAGATTTACCTGAAGATCGATGTCAATGACCGAGCCAAGGCAGTACTGCAACTGAAAAAGATGGGTTTTTAAGGGAAGAGGGCGACCTCTTCTTTTTTAGTGGAAATAGTTACTCTGGCCATTACTGCAGTAACTGTTCATATTACTCGCACAGGATATAGAATGTGCTTGAAAGAAGTACAAGTCACTTCAGGGGGGGATATTATGGATAAGCTGGTTAGGATACTTATCATCATTGTGGTTGGCATGGCTCTGATAAAGGGATTAGGGGAGTTATTATACTTCAGCAACATGCATGTCATTGAAAGGGAGAACCTGCAGGTGGAGATGAGAACAGAGGATTAACTATAGTTGAGGGCCAAATAATAGCTGATGTTGCAATGGAGGGATTGAAGATGTATGGCATTGTATTCACAAGGGAATTGCTGATGATGCTTTTACCCTTGATTCTGGTGCAGGTTGGATTGTTCATATATTGTGCAACAAGGATCTACAAGGAGGGCGTGGAGAATTTAAAGGGATGGATCTGGATACTGATTTGCCTTCTTGTGAACCTCATTGGTCCAATAATATTTCTTATTGTGGGTAGAAAGAGGGAGTATAGATGATTGTGGCAAGAAACATCCTCAAAAGCTTCGATGGGAAAATAATACTGAATGGAATAAGCATGAATGTCCGAAAAGGTGAAATATATGGATTCATAGGTCATAATGGGGCTGGCAAAACCACAACACTCAATATACTTGCGGGTCTTTCCCGTCCTGATGGTGGATATTGCAGGGTTAATGGAAAGGACATCTCCCTTTTGAAATACCCAGGTGAGCTCAAGATTGGATACCTGCCTGAGGAACCAAAACTTCACTCCTGGATGACCGCATACGAGAATCTTGAGTATCTAATGGATGAAACAAATTCAAAAAAGATCCAGGAGCTACTCAGTTTGGTGGGATTGGAGACCTATGCAGATAAGAGATCAGGGAGTTTTTCCAGAGGGATGAAGCAAAGGCTGGGTATTGCTGCCGCCATGGCAAAAGACCCGGACCTTCTGATTCTTGATGAACCTTCATCAGCTCTTGATCCGGAGGGGAGGGCTCAGGTGCTGGACCTGATCCTGAGTTTGAAGGAAATGGGGAGTACCATAATATTTTCAACCCACATCCTCTCTGATGTTGAAAGGGTGTGTGATACTGTAGGAATTTTAAGAGATGGAGTGGTGGCAGTTGAAAAGCCCCTTAGGGAGCTTAAGGGGATTAATGATGGTTGGGTCTATGAAATAACAATTGAGGGTAGGGTTGAGAAGAACCTGCTCGAGAAAATAAGAGGGCTGAATTGTGTTATTGACCTTCTGGAAAAGGAGGAAGGGATCAGGGTAAACACAAATGGATCCTCTATGGCGGCTTTGGACTTGATGGGACTGCTTGTTGAAAATCAGGTTGGAGTTGAGAGCTTCCACAAGGAAAGACTATCCCTGGAGGAGATTTTTCTGGAGGAGGTGGCAAAGAAATGAAAGGCAGCATAACAAAGGAATGGAAGTATGCAGTTAGAAGTGGAAAACTCCTCGTACTCCTTGGAAGCTTCTTGTTTCTTGCCCTTGCAACCCCCTTGATGTATAAATTTGTTCTGCCTGCGATCCTTGAAGCTCAGATGGGTGGGGTATCCAGTCAGGAAATATCAGTCATGATGAACATGGGTCAAAGGGGTGTAATCCAAAGTTATATCGGGGATGTTTTTGAAATAGGCTCCATTGTTGTAGCCTTCTCACTTTGTGGTCTAGTGGCTCAGGAAATCAGTGAAAACACATTGGTGATACCCCTGTGCTCAGGTAAAAGATTCGGGGAAATCATTGTCAGCAAGTTGCTGGTTTTTTCACTTGTTCTCATTCTTGTCCACTGCATTTCAACATTTGCAACCTATGGGTACTCAGGGTTACTGTTCTCATTTGAGATTAGCACGGTTCCTGTTCTGATTGCCGGTCTTCTACAAGGAGTATATATGATTTTTCTCCTTAGTTGTGTACTTATGTGGGGAGTAATATTGAAGAAACCTATACCAACGGGTTTTGCATCACTAGGAACTGTATATGGCTTGCACTTCCTAGGTAGCATATTTAGCATGGAGAAATACTTGCCTTCAGGTCTTATGATGGAGGCAAACCGTATGATCACTGAATCCATTATGGATTTGAACGTTCTGGTTCCAACAGTGGTCATGGTTACTGTCATGACCGTGACAACAATTTTTAGAATGAAGAGGTTAACCTGGAATGGAAGATAAGGGAGGAGTATCAATGGAACATTTGGCTTATTGTGATTCAAAGGCAAAGGAACTTGAAAGGCTCTTGAAGGGTGAAAAATCAATGCTTATAAGAGGGGCTGCAGGCAGAAAGCTCCCCCACGGCAAGGTTAGTGCTGGTGAGAAGGTCTATCTGATCGAAAATGATGGTAGTGGAAGGATAAAGGCCAGGGGGATTGTAAAGGGAGCTTTTCACTCTGGAAAACTGACATCGGAAGAGTCTGAGCACCTGATAAGGGAGAATGAAGACAAGCTTAGACTGACACCGGCACAGCTAAAAAGATGGATGGGGAAGAGATACCTATGCTTTATTGAACTTGAGAATATTGAAGAGGTTGAGCCTTTTTCCTATGAGAGGGCAAGCAATATGGACGATTGGGTAGTAGTGGAAAGTATGGATCAGATTAGAGTCTAAGTATGTGAATGGATTTGAACTTGGAGGGAAAGCCATGGTTAAGATAGGTATGAAGGGAAGACTTGCTGTGGTCCTTTTGATAATGACTTTAGGGACCTTGTCAGGCTGCTCCAGGAACGGGTCAGCCGAGTATAGGCTTAACACTAGGCTGGGTGAATATCTCAGCTCCTTCAATGAATCCAATGGGGATGACAGGATCAACGGAACAATCATAATAACCCGTGGTGGTAGTATTGTGGCAGCCAAGAGTCATGGTGAATCAGACATCAGAAATGGTATTGATTTCACCGAAAACACAAAGACAATGCTGGGCTCCACAACAAAAATGTTTACTGCAATAGCTGTGATGCAGCTTTATGAGGAAGGAAAGCTTTCGCTTCATGACAAGGTTTCTGAATATGTTCCTGGTCAATATAGGGGTGATGAAATAACCATCGAGAATCTGCTTATGCACACATCAGGCATCATGAGAGACCTTGTGGATACAGGTGCAATAAGCCCATTTGATAGTATAGGCTTTGATGAACTTGTGGAGAAAATAGGTGACAGGTCCCTGATTTTTGATCCTGGGAGCTCAATGGAATACAGCAATGCAGGCTATCAGCTTCTGGGAGCTGTAATTGAGAGAGTTTCTGGTGTGAGCTATGGGGAGTATATAAAGTCGAATATATTTGAACCTGCTGGGATGAAATCTTCTGGTTTGATTGATCTGAGGAACGAGGTGGAGGGCCTTGCAGTTGGATATGAATTCGATGGTGGAGGGTTTGTTGAGAAGGAGTTTTACAGCATGTCCCATACCTATGGGTCTGGAAACCTTTATTCCACTGCACATGACATGTACCTTTTCGACAAGGCACTTATGGACGGTAGAATCCTGAAGGATAAATCCTTGGAAGCTATGCTTGCCGCAGGGGTAGAGTCACCTTGCAATTATGGATACGGCTGCTATGTGGGAGAGCTTGAAGAAAGCTTCTGGTTCGGACATCCTGGAAATCTAAACAGTGGATACTTCTCAATGTATGCGAGATTTCCTGAAGAAGAGATTGGAATCATAGTGCTTATGAACACAACATGGAATGACAACAGCGGAATAATGAAGGACATCTGTAAAATTTCACTGGATATGTAAATCTACCCGCGGGGTCAGTCCCCGTGGGTAGATTTACAGAGGTTTTAATACTATGCGGTTTGTTCGACCTCCAGGAAGTCCTTGTTGTAAACCTCCATATCTATTTCCCCCAGTCTCCTGGCAGTCACAAGACCGGCAACCATGGATCCGGACACATTCAACATGGTCCTACCCATATCAATCAGTGGCTCAATTGCAATAAGCAGTCCCACAAGACCAACCGGTAGACCCATGGAGGAAAGCACAGTCAAAGCTGCGAAGGTAGCGCCTCCACCAACGCCTGCAATTCCAAATGAGCTTATTGCAGTTATGATAATGAGTCTCACGAAGAAGGATGCATCCATTGGAACTCCGGTTCCCACTGCAATCATAACCGCCAGCATGCCTGGGTATATACCCGCACATCCATTCTGTCCAATGCTGGTTCCCAATGATGCTGAAAGGTTTGCTATACCCTTTGAGACTCCGAATCTCTCAGTCTGCGTCTCCACATTTATGGGAAGGGTTCCTGCACTTGACCTTGATGAGAATGCAAAGGAAAGCGGAACACTCCCCTTCTTAAGGTATTTTATTGGGCTTAGCCTAAATGCCGCAAGGATCACAAGGTGGATCACAAACATGGTTAGGATTGCTGCATAGGATGCAAGTACAAACTCAAAAAGTCTTGATATCTCTGAGAAGTTGGATGTTGATACAAATCTGCTTAAGAGGGCAAATACCCCATATGGAGTCAGTCTTAACACCATTGTTACCATTCTCATGACAATATCGTGAAGCATGTTCAGAAATTTAGTAAAGGCCTCAGCACTTTCTGGTTTCTTTTTTCTCAGACCTATGGTTGCAAGTCCAAGAAATCCTGCAAAGAATACCACGGAAAGGGTTGCTGATGAGCCTTGTCCACTCATTGCATAGAAAACATTCCTGGGAATGATTTCAGTAATTTGCTCTGGAATGGATTTGGACTGAAATTCATTTAAAGTGTTCTCAAGGCTTTCAGCTCGGGCTGTTTCAGCCTGACCAGCCACAAGATCACTTGAGCTTAGGTTGAATGCACCTGCTATGCCAGCTCCCAAGCCGGCAGAAATGGCCGTAGTCAGTATAAGAACCACAAGAATGGAAGCAGCACTCTTTTTTAGTGCGTCCGAATCCTGGTTGACTATGGAAGTTGTGATGGCCACAAATACCAGGGGAATTACTATCATGTTAAGCAACCGTACATAACCGGAACCAACTATGTTTATCCAGTTGTAGGAAGCTGAGACCACATCCGAGCCTGCTCCAAAGAGTAACTGGAGAGCGCCTCCAAAGAGGATTCCCAAAACCAATGCTGTCAGGACCCTTTTAGTAAAGGACAGGTGTCTTTTTTGCATCTGGGATAGTGCGAGGACAATCCCTGAAGCTGCCAGTAAAATTAAAATAGTGTAAAATGTGTTCATAATTCTCCTCCTTAAGTGTAGTATACTTGAAATGTTACGTGATACGTCCGGAGGGCTTGGAATGACCTTGAGGATAAGTGGATCCTTCAAATGAATCAAAAAAAGCTCCCGCCTCTATATCAGAGGCGAAAGCTAACTTCCACGGTTCCACTCTGTTTGTCCATACAATGGATAAACTCATATTTAGGTACAATCAATACCCTAATGCTGTAACGGGCATACCCGCTGAAATCTACTCGTATTTCAATTCAGTACTCAGAGATGCACTTCGGTCCTTATCAAGCTAAAAATCCTCTCAGCCAAGGGATTCTCTTTCTGTGGCTATCATCAAGACTTACTCTTCTCATCATCGTATTCCGACTAATTCACTAGACATTACATCCAATCACTAATATACCTCATAAATAGAAG
>Ga0224486_100397_pt1 | contig 14203 bp, 15 predicted proteins | sample TexhydDE_CT_test_FD_172013 | JGI IMG/M metagenome (GOLD analysis project Ga0224486, IMG submission 172013) | Fracking water microbial communities from deep shales in Oklahoma, United States - hydraulically fractured wells DE_CT_test ...
CTCAGCCTCTTTTAAAGAATTTACAACTTTATCATATAAGCCAGATTTTTTTATGCTTCCTCCACCATAACAAAACAACACTTTACTGCTATAATTTTTTACTTCACTTCCAACCTGATGTTCTGTTTCCTTACCAAAAATAATTTTTGTAGGGCTTGAAAAAACAAAGTTTTCCATAAAATCACTCCCCCAAAAGTTTTTTATCGTGTTGCCATATGTGAAGTTATCAAGATGTCAAAACACATTAATAAAAATGTCCTTTAGAAAATTATAACACAAAGGGAGAAAATAATGAAATGGAATTCCCCTGTTATTTCTCTTTTCATATTTTGTATTTAATTTAATTAAAGTAAAATTCTATAAAACTTCTTATATACAGTTTTTACCTATAAATTATTTATAAAAACTTTACTTTTTAATTTAAAAAACATACTTAAAAACCTCCTTTCTTGGTATTTACTTTCTTTCATCAGTTTTACCAAGAAAGGAAGTTTATTCAATTAAATTTACATGCAATTTTTTAACATATAAGTTTTTATCTTTTATTTTCTATCTCAGTTATCATATCAATTCTTCTTTGATGTCTTCCTCCTTCAAACTTAGCATTAAGCCAACAATCCAATATCATTTTTGCTAATTCTACACCAACTACCCTACTTCCCATAGCTAAAATATTAGTATCATTATGTTCTTTTGACATTTTAGCTGTATAACAATCACTACAGACAACAGCACGGATTCCTTTCACTTTATTTGCAGCTAATGAAATTCCAACACCTGTCCCACAAAAAAGAAGACCTTTTTCAGCTTCTCCACTTGCAACAGCTCTTGCAACTAATTCCCCATATATAGGATAATCTGTCCTTTCTTCACTAAAGCATCCATAATCTTTATGCTCTATACCTTTTTCTTTTAAATATTTTTTTATTTCTTCTTTTAACTTAAATCCTGCATGGTCACTACCTATAGCTATCATCTAAAATTTCACCCCTTTATAATTTATTTATATATTTGTATTGTATTTAAATTTTTTGAATTCTGGCAAAAGCATAATAAGCAGCCCCTATAACTCCAGCTTCTTTATTATTTAAAGAATATATATACTTCAAATTTAAAGCTGGATACGGCTTCCTGACATGCTGAAAAATACATTCTTCAAAGTAATCTATTGGAAATCCTTTCATATTAACAACTCCCCCTCCAATTATTATATTGTCTGGATCTAAAATGTTTATTTCAGTGGCAATGGGTATTGAAATAGCATCAATAAAATCTTTTAAAACTGGCGAATCTTTATACTTCATAAATATCTCATCAATTTCCGTATCTTTAAAATTTAATTCCCAAATTCGATAAAGAGCTTTTCCAGAAGCATAAATTTCAATGCAGCCAACATTTCCGCATCCACATAACTCCTTACTGTGCAAAACTGGTATATGTCCTAATTCACCAGCAACACCATTTTTCCCAGATAAAAATTCCCCATTAATATAGATGGCGTTTCCAAAACCTGTTCCGATATAGAATCCTACAGTAACTCCTTTCTGATGTATATTGTGTACAATCATATCATACATTAACAGATAATTTACATCTCTATCTAAAAACACAGGTACTTGAAATTCTTCTTCTAAGTGTTCTGAAATATTAATATTATTGAAACCCGCTAAATTTGGCGCTGAGTATATTTTATTTTTATCTTTACTTACAGTAGCAGGAAACCCTACACTGATAGCCATTAATTCTCCATTTAAATAAGTTTGCAAATAATTTTTTATATAATTTTTAAAACTTTGAAAAGGGTTATCGCTCTGTGTCAAAATTGAACTACTCTCAATCGTAAAATTGTATAACTTGCCATTTTGTTCTACAAGACCTATTCTAAAATTAGTTCCTCCTACATCAATACCTAATACAAATCTATTATTCATTTCAATCACCTAGCAGTATGAATTTTAAAACTTGTTTCTATGGTTGCTCTTTTATTTATTAAAATTTCTTAACATAATTTCCCATGCTTTTTCTAAATTCGCATCATTATTAAAAAGTCCAGATGTACCTAGTACAAAAACCTCACATCCTGCTTCTTTAAGCATTTTAAATGTTTTAGCATTACACGACCCATCAGCTTCAATTAAAAAATTATACCCTTCTTTTTCTTTTAATTCTTTAAGTTTTTTTATTTTTTCTAACATTTCAGGAATAAAAGGTTGCCCTGCAAAACCTGGATCAACTGTCATTATTGTAATTTTATCTACTCTATTTATATAATAGTGAATTTCATTGATGTCTGTCGCAGGATTTAATGCTATGCCCACTTTTAATCCCAAATTTTTTATTCTCTCTATTATTCTAAAAGCAAAACCCTTTATAGTTTCTGCATGAACAGTTATATAATCTGCACCACTTTGTTTAAGGACATCAATATAATCAGAAGGATTTTCTACCATCAAATGGGCATCTATTGGTATTTTAGCAATTGGTTTTATTTGTTCTATAAAAAGTGGAGATAATGTAATATTTTTTACAAAATGACCATCCATAATATCTACATGTAAAAAATCTGCTTTTTCATTTAGAGTTAAAAGTTGCTCTTTTAATTCTATCAAATTCATACACATAAGAGAAGGCGAAAAGAAATATTTCATTTTGCTCATCCTTTCCTTGTAGCTAATAATTTATCAAACGCTACAGCTCCAATTATTAAAGCACCCATTACTACTTGTTGATAGTATGTCTCAACATTTAAAATATTTAATCCATTATTGATAACACTAATTATTAATCCCCCGACAAAAACTCCTGATACTTTACCTTTACCTCCAAAAAAACTAGCACCTCCAATTATTGCGGAAGCAATTGCAAAAGTCTCAAATCCTATTCCTGCTAGAGGCTCTGCTGCTCCTAATCTTGCAGTCATCACTACTCCTGCTATTCCAGAACATATACCTGAAATAATAAATACCATAAGGGTATGCAGTTTGATATTTATACCAGAAAACCACGCTGCCTGGCTATTCCCCCCTAAGGCATATACGTTTCGACCAAACTTAGTTTTAGTTGTAATAAAATTTAATATCAATGCCATTGCTATAGCAATGAGAACCGGAATAGGTATAGGCCCTAACCACCCAGCTAATCCTTCTGTAAAAGACTTAGGAAATCCAAAAACAGGCCTTGCATCTGAAATAATTAATGTTATGCCTCTGAAAATTGCTTGCGTACCTAAAGTAATAATAAAAGGATGCAAATTTGTAATATTTACTAAAGAACCATTAATGGCCCCTAATATTCCTCCTACTAAAACCCCACCAATTAAAATTGCCCAAAATACAGGAACACCTGCAACCATCATTTTGGCTGTTATCATACCTGTCAAAGCAACAACTGATCCTACTGATAAATCAATACCAGCAATCAATATAGTAAAAAATTCTCCTAATGCAATGATTATTGTTATAGCTCCTTGTAATGCCACTTGAATTAAATTGTTAACTGTTAAAAAATATTGAGGTGATAAAATTCCTAAAATAATTACAAGCAGTATAAATATACCCAATGTCCCGTATTTCTGCCAAATTGATTTATAATCCAGTCTCATCAAAGTGCCTCCCTCCCTCTTTGCCCGCCTAAGGCAGCAGCAGCCATTATTTTTTCTTCTGTAGCTTCTTCACTAGTAAAAATTGCTTGAATTTGTCCATCTTTAAATACAACTATCCTATCACATAATAACAAAAGTTCTGGAAGTTCAGAAGATACCACTATAATTCCCTTCCCTTCTTCTGCTAATTTCCTCATTATTGTGTAAATTTCACTTTTTGCCCCTACATCTATCCCTTTAGTTGGTTCATCAAATATAATAATATTAGAATTAGCTGCAAGCCATTTAGCTATTACTACTTTTTGTTGATTCCCTCCAGATAACTCAATTATATTTTGATTTATCGAAGAACACTTAATATTCAGATACTTTTTTTGCTCAGTTGCATATTGCTTTTCTTTGTTTTTATCTATCAATCCCCATATACCATAAAACCTCGATGTTTTTAAAAAAGGTATAATTGAAATATTTTGCTTAATATCAAAATTAGGAAAAAAACCCATTTCCCTTCTGTTTTCTGGAACCAATGCTATACCTTTTTTTAAAGCTGCATAAGGATGGTCTATAAAAATTCTATTACCAAACAAATATATTTCTCCGCTTGAAATCTTCGCAGTACCAAAAATAGCATTCATTAGCTCGCTTCTGCCTGCACCAATTAATCCTGCAAAACCTAATATTTCTCCTTTGTATAACTTAAAACTCACATTCTGCACTTTTTTATCCGCCCGTGTTAAATTCTTAACTTCAAATATAACTTCTGTTTTTTTAAGATACGTATGAGTACTATCAAAGTATTTTGACTTAAGTTCGCGCCCTACCATCATATTAATTAACATTACTTCATTCACATCTTTTACTTCTTTTGTCCCAATATATTCTCCATCCCTCAATACTGTAACTCTATCTCCAATTTCAAAAATTTCTTTTAATTTATGCGAGATATAAATTATCCCTACATTTTTCTTTTTGAGCCGATTAACAATCTTAAATAAATTCCTTGTCTCTTCCATCGTAAGCGAAGATGTTGGTTCATCCATGATAATAATCTTAGCGTCTTGAGCAAGAGCCTTTGCAATCTCAACAAGTTGTTTTTCTGATATACTTAGTTCCTCCACTAGAATCCGAGGATCTTTATTTAAACCTACTTCTTTTAAAATATTTTTGGCTTTTTCTCTCAATTTTTCATAATCAATAATTGATAGATTCAGAAACTTCTTCGTAGGTAAATTACCTACAAAAATATTTTCTTCAATGGAAAGAGCATCAACTACACTTAATTCTTGATATATTATACTTATTCCATTTTCTTTTGCTTCTTTGGGAGAAAGTTTAGAATACTCTTTTCCATTTATTATTATCGAACCAGCAGTTGGCTCATAAATACCTGTTAATATTTTCATTAAAGTAGATTTACCAGCTCCATTTTCTCCTAATAAAACATGTACTTCTCCCTCAAACAATTCAAAATTAACATTTTTTAATACTTTTACTCCAGAAAACTCTTTACTTATGTTTTTCATTTCTACTAATAATCCCATAAAGCCTCTACTCCCATAATTTTAATTGTTCAATGGTAATATCATGCTCCAAAGAGGTCTCGAGATTATTTGACATCGAGACCTCTTTGGTATTATTTTGTTCTTACACTCCTGGACAATCTTAAAAATATTACATATATTTCTCCATATATTTTTATTTAGTTGTTTTATTTAGTTATTAATTGTGAATCAACTGCAATAAAAGTTGGTTCTATATCAGGAGAAATTTTAGGTTTTTCTTTCAAAGCTTTTATCAATTCTTTTAAGCTTGTCGCACCAATCTTAGCAGGATCCTGAGCTACTGTAGCTGTCATTTTCCCATCTTTTACAGCTTGTACAGCCTCAGGAATTCCATCAGTACCTACAACTAATATCTTACCTGCCTTTCCTGCATTCTCAACAGCTTGTACTACTCCAAGTGCCATTGTATCATTTGCGCAATAGAAAGCTTTTATATTCGGATACCTTTGCATAATATTCGTCGCAACGTCAAGAGCTTTTGCACGGTCCCAATCAGCCGGTTGGCTTGCTACTAATTTTATATTTTTTGCTGATTCAAAAACTTTTTTAGCACCTTCTTTCCTAGCCTCTCCACTTGCATTTCCTGCTTTACCTTCAATTATAGCTACTTCTCCACCTTCAGGTCCTAACTGGTCTACTATATATTGGGCAGCTTTTTCTCCTACTTTAACATTATCAGTAGTCACAAATGCTATTACACTTCCACCTGCTTTTTTAAGTTCATTTAAATCAACTTTTTCATCAATGTTAACTACATATATCCCCTTCTTATTTGCTTGAACAATTGGAGAAATCACATTTACCGGTGACAAAGGTGCAATCCCAATTGCCTTATAATTCTTATTGAGCAAATCTTCAAACAAATTTAATTGCCCTTGTAAATCATCCTCAGATTTTGCAGCATAAATATCGACCTTTATTCCTTGTGATTTTGCTTCTTCTTCAATACCTTCTTTCATTTTAACCCAAAAAGGATTTGATAGAGTTTTTAAAATAATAGCTATTTCAGCATTAGAATTTTGTTCAGGTGCTTGTTGAGTATTAGAAGTACTTTTTTCCGTTGATTTGTTTGTACAGCCAGCTGTTAAAAAAACTATTGCTAACATCCAAGCAAAAATAACCACTAGAATTCTGTTAAATTTTTTCATAAATAATCCCCCTTCATTTTTTAATTTAGAAAATTAAATTTTGTAACTATATGGGTAATCGATTACCCATTGGTTAGAAAAATATACACCCCCTTTCGCGCTTATTACATTCATCCTTTTAGGTTGTTTCTCTTAAAACAAGCTCCACAGGTAATATATAATTAGTTGTTTTGTTTGTTTTCCCTTCAATTAAATCTAAAAGCACTTTTGCAGCAGTTTTACCTAGTTTCTCTGGATTTTGACTTATTGTAGAAATAGCAGGATGACTATATTTTGAAATTGAAATATTATCAAAACCAATCACTTTTACTCGATCAGGTATTGCAATTTTTTCTTCTTTTAATGCAGCAATAGCACCCATCGCTAGCCAATCGGTACACGCAAATATACTATCAAAAGTTAAACCTTTTTTTATGCTTTCTTTTACAGCTTTTCTTGCTTCCTCAAAGTCAACTTTCTTTACATTTACTATATATTCCTCTCCTAAATTGATGTTGTATTTCATTAAAGTATCTCTGTATCCTAGATATCGTTGAGTAACTGTAGATAAATTTCTAATATCTTTAAGTATCATAATATTTCTGCAACCACGTTTAATTAAAGCTTCTGTTGCTAATACACCACCTTTATAATTATCAGATGCAATATAAACGATATCATCACTATTAACATTTGGCCTTCTATCTATAAAAACAATAGGAATATCTTTTAATAATGTTTCTTTAGAAATTTTGTCGCTTTTCCCTGAAATATATATCAGTCCATCTATCCCTTTAGCTATTAAATCTTTAAAATAAGCTGTTTCTTTCTCTTCATCTTCATTTGTATTGCAAATAAAAACAGAATACCCTTTTAAAAAGCAATAACTTTCAATTGCTAGTACAATGGCAGCAAAAAACTCATTTGTTATGTCCGGAACAATAACCCCAATAATTTGAGACCTATTCGTCCTCAAACTTCTAGCAACCAGATTTGTCTGATAATTAAATTTCTCAACTACCTCCATGACCTTTTTTCTGGTTTCTTCTGAAAATCTTCCATTATTGTTTAACACTCTTGAAACTGTTGCAACTGATACACCACTTAATTTTGCTATATCTTTCATAGATAATCCTTTTTTAGACTTCATTTTCATCCCCTGCGTAATCCATTACTCAATTGTTAACTTGATTATATTTCAAAAATCTTAATTTGTCAATATATATTTTTATTTTTTTATCAGTTTTAACTATGGGTAATTGTTTACCCTTTATAAATAAGTTATTAGTACAAATTACGTCCATGTTGGTCTTACAAATTTTGGTTTAAAATCCTTCTGGTTAGAATCTAAGTCTTTTCTATCACTACCGTTCAATTCATTGTACTGCCTCCATCCTGTGGTGTCAATGATACGCTATCGTCGGGCTTTCGGTAGTTACTAAAAACTAGCAGTGGTGATAAAGGTTATTTTAGCGGATCTCTTCATTTAGCCGTTCTAACATATTAGTAGTGCGAAGCCTCCTTCGGTAAAGTTCAGGAAGTTCCAAAACTGCTACTTAACTTCAAATCCTTTTTCTAAAACTTCCATTGCTTTAGGAGTTTTATCTCCATATTTATCTAATACTTGATTTAATAGCATTCTCGCTGTTTTGGCATTTGTTGCTTCAAAATAAGCTTCCATTTAGCAGGTATTTCTTTTTATAAAGCTTTCAAGTCTTATCAAGAATATTTCGCATAAAATTAGTTTGGCACCTTTTCCAAGTAGCCCCTTGGAAGTATCGACGAATAGCTTGTATAAGTCCACTGTGATTATCAGAGACTATTAAATCGGCTCCATGTAGTCTTCTTTGTTTGAGCCATGAAAAGAATTCACCTGCATTGGCTTTTGCAAAGGAAAGACTCTTTTCTTTTAAAAGCCTTGAATTTCATGCTGTAATAATAGGGTCAAGATTTTTATAAAACTCAAAATCAGTACCACAAAGTTCATAGGTGAATTCTTCAATTTTTCGTGTAGATACTCCATTAACTACCATCTCCATTAATGCCAATAAAAGAGCTTGTTCGTTTCTCTGGTAACGGTTAAAAAGGTCAGCGGTAAATTTACCATTGCGGAGTCTTGGAACTCTTAGGGTGAGAGTTCCAACCCTAGTAACTAAACTCCTTGAATGATAGCCATTACGATAATCTTGTCTTTCTTCTGTTCTTTCATAGGGTCCAGCTTTGATTTGCTCAGTAGCTTGAGCTACTAGTATTTGGTTAAGTACAAATTCTAAGAATTTAGCTAGCTTTTCGTCTTTAGCTCCTTTTGCAAATCAGAATCTATGGTAATATTGTATTGAGCCATTTCTCATCCTTTCAGTTAATTTTTGAGTTTGTTCTTATTACTTTTATTCTAATATTCTAACTAGAGGATGGGGAATGACTTTAATTAATTTATATAATTAAAAAAAATATAAAATTTTTTTAAGGTTTAAGAAGGATTTTTTTTAGTTATGTCGAATATAACATATATGAACACAAATAAACATATATAATCGATAAAAATGAACAAGGAGAATGAAAATGTTACCTGAAGAAAGGCGCATTAAAATTATAAATGTATTAAAAGAAAATGGAAAAGTCGAAGTAGAAGAATTATCCCAAAAATTAAAAGTATCACCAATGACTATAAGACGTGATCTTGCATACTTAGAAGAAAAAGGTATAGTATTAAGGACTCATGGAGGAGCTGTATATTCTAATATATTAAACTATGAGATTCCGTACATAAATAAAGAAGTGATAAACAAAGCTGAGAAGGAAAGAATCGGTAAAAAAGCTGCGGAATTTGTCAAGGAAGGCCAATCTATAATACTTGATGCGGGAACAACCTGTCTGGAAGTAGCAAAGAATTTGAAATATACAAAAGATATAACTGTTATAACAAATGATATAAAGATCGCAATTGAGCTTTATACTAACTCAAATATAAAAGTGTTTTGTACCGGAGGATTAGTTCAATCAAATGTGGGGGCTTTAATCGGAAATTATGCAGAGGAATTTATACAATCAATTAATGTAGATTACGCGTTTATAGGAGTATCATCAATTGATGAGGAATATATGGTTTCTACTCCAACAGTTGAAAAGTCTTTTTTAAAGAAAAAAATGATTCAAAGTGCAAATAAGTCAGTTTTGCTTGCTGATCATAGTAAATTTAACAAAAGGTCACTTGCAAAAATATGTAGCATAAGTGAGGTTGATATTTTGATAACTGATTCGCTTTTAGATGAAAAAATAGTAAAAGACATAAAAGAATTAGTTACACAATTATATTTGGTTTAGATAAAGGGGGATATTATTAATGCCCAAAATTCTTGTTATTGCTGATGATTTTACAGGAGCAAATGCTACGGGAGCTTTGCTTAAAGAAAAGGGATTTAATTCTATTTCATTTTTAAGTTATCAAGGTATAATAGATGGTTCTATAGATAAAGATGTATTTTGCATAAATACAGATACAAGAGCACAGGACTCTAATTATGCATATGAAATAGTAAAAAATACAGCCAGCCAGTTTAGAGGAAAAGTAGAATTAATTAGTAAAAGAATAGACAGTACTTTAAGAGGAAATATTGGAGCTGAAATAGATGGTGTTCTAGATGGATTAAAACAGGGATATAAAGCTATTGTTGTGGCAGCATACCCCTCTTCTGGGCGGATTTCAGTTGGGGGCTATCTCCTTGTTGATTCTGTACCTTTACAGAAAACAGGTGTTTCAAAGGATCCCAAAACGCCAGTTAAATCATCTAAAATAATAGATATTATAAAAGCGCAAAGCAATAAAAATATTGGGTATATTTCTTTGGAAGATGTAATGGAAGGTTATAATAGGTTAAGTGAAAGAATTATAAACGATCCAAATGAAATAATTGTTGTAGATGCTGTTTCAGATGAGGATATTGATACAATTGCAAAAGCGTGTATGTTATCTAAAATACCGATTGTATGTATAGATCCTGGGCCGTTTACTGCAGCAATGGCTACAAATTTATTAGGACAAGATTATAACAATGATAAAAAACATAAGATTCTAATGATTATTGGCAGTACAACAGATCTAACAAGAAAACAGATTGATTATGTTTCAAAGCAGAGAAATATATTAATCTGGAGGATCAATATAAGAAACATTGTAGAGAATTTAAGTGAAGAAATGACACGAATCTTTGACTATGTAAAAAATAATAATATAGAAAACAAATATTTATGTATTACGACTTCACTAAAAAGTGAAGACGTTTTAGACTTAAAATTATTATCCAAACAATATAACGTTAGTCCAAATACAATATCATACAAAATCTCAGATGGATTAAGTAAAATAGCTAAGTACATTTTGCAGAATCCTATTTTTAAAGTAAGTTCTGTATATGTGAGTGGAGGTGATGTATCACAGAGTTTTTTAAAAAACCTAGACGCAAAAGCATTTGAAATTATAGAACAAGTCATTCCGCTAGCTGTATACGGAAAAATAGTAGGAGGAGAATTTAATGGTTTAAATGTAATAACCAAAGGAGGGTTGGTGGGAGACGACAAAACTCTCGATTATATAGTTTCATATATTGAAAAAAACATTGAAAGGAGAAATTAAGCTAAGATGGATAGACCAGTTGTAGTAATACCCATTGGTGATGTTGCAGGAGTAGGTCCTGAAATAGTTGTTAAAGCATTAACTAATAAAGAGATTTATTCCGTTTCAAAACCGTTAGTTGTAGGTGAATTAATGTCTATTAAAAGGGCATTAAATGTAACTAATTTAAGTTTAAATATTAATATTGTCAATATTATAGAAGAAGCAAAATTTGAATATGGAACTATAGACTTAATTAACTTAAATAATGTTGATTCAAATAATATTACATTTGGTAAAGTTCAAGCTGAGGCGGGCAAAGCTGCTTTTGAGTTTATTAAAAAGTCAGTTGAAATAGTTCAAAATGGTTACGCCGATGCGATGGCAACTACTCCAATTAATAAAGAAGCACTTAAAGCTGCTAACATAAATTATATTGGACATACTGAAATACTTGGAGGACTTACAAATACTACTGATCCATTAACAATGTTTCAAGTACGTAATCTCAGAGTGTTTTTTCTAACAAGACATGTATCGCTTAAGCAAGCAGTAGAAATGGTGAAAATAGAAAGAGTTTATGACTATATCTTAAAATGTAATAATGCTTTAAAAAGCTTAGGTATAGAAAAACCGAAAATTGCGGTAGCGGGTTTAAATCCTCATAGTGGAGAGCATGGATTATTTGGGGATGAGGAGGTAAGAGAGATAATACCTGCTATTGAAAAAGCTAAAAACCTTGAGATAGATGTAACAGGACCAATAGCAGCTGATTCAGTATTTTATATAGCGCTAAAAGGTACTTTTGATGGTGTTATATCACTATACCATGATCAGGGACATATTGCTACAAAGATGGTTGATTTTGAACGAACGATATCTGTGACTCTAGGATTGCCATTTATTAGAACATCTGTTGATCATGGTACAGCTTTTGACATTGCAGGGAAAGGGATAGCCAGCAGTGTAAGCATGGAAGAGGCGATAAGACTTGCAGCCCAGTATGCTTCTACCTATAAATATGAATATTTAAAATAAGTCAATAGCTTGGGGATTTTAATCCCCAAGTAAATATAAATTAAAGGAGGTCTATTAAATGACTCAACCTATTCCAGTCTCAGGCAGTCAAATGATTATAGGTTTGGTAATCGGCATAGCAGTATTCATTTTTCTAATCCTGCGCACAAAGATTCATCCATTCCTCGCCCTTATAATAGCTGCCTCTCTCACTGGTATAATAGGAGGAATGAATCCTCCCGATGTAGTAAAGTCTATAACTAATGGTTTTGGAAGCACTTTAAGCAGCATAGGTATAGTAATAGGATTTGGTGTAATGATGGGGAGGATACTGGAGGTCAGTGGCGCAGCAGAAAAGATGGCACACACTTTTCTTAAATTGTTTGGTAAAAATCATGAAGAATGGGCAATGGCCCTTACAGGATACGTAGTATCTATACCAATATTTTGCGATTCTGGTTTTGTTATACTATCTCCAATTGCTAAAGCACTTTCCAAAACAACTAAGAAGTCTGTTGTCACGATAGGTGTTGCATTAGCCATTGGTCTTGTTGCAACCCATCATGCAGTTCCACCTACACCTGGCCCATTAGGCGTGGCAGGAATATTCAATGTGGACATAGGCGTTATGATACTATGGGGATTGGTCTTTGTGTTGCCTATAACAATCATAGGTGTGCTTTATGCTCAATGGTTGGGAAAACGTATTTATCAGCTTCCAATGGCGGACGGCATAGGTTGGACACGTAATAAGGAAGAAATAGATAATATTATTATTAATGAAACAGAAGATGCTGCAACAGCAGAATCAAGGTCTATGCCATCAGCATTCAGTTCTTTTGCCCCGATTGTTGTTCCAATAATATTGATACTTTTAAATACAGTGCTTTCGGCTTTAAAGCTACAGTCAGGGTTGGTGAGTTATGTGATATTTTTCGGTAACCCAGTAATTGCAGTAGGTATAGGGCTCATTATTGCCATTTATACTCTTGTACCAGAACTTGATAGGAAACAGGTAAATAAATTGATGGAAGAAGGAGTTGCTTCGGCAGGTATCATTATACTTATAACAGGAGCAGGAGGTGCACTGGGGCAGGTTTTGAGGGATAGTGGTGCCGGCAACTATATAGCAGAATTAATTGCAAGCACGAGCTTGCCACCAATCCTATTGCCATTTATAGTAGCAACATTGGTAAGACTTATACAAGGAAGCGGCACTGTTGCTATGATTACCTCTGCCTCTATTACTGCCCCTATACTCGCAAATATGAATGTAAACCCTGTATTTGCAGCACAGGCTGCCGCTTTAGGTGCAATGGTTTTTTCATACTTCAACGACAGCTATTTCTGGGTAGTTAACAGACTTCTTGGTATAGAGGATGTAAAGGAGCAGATAATGGCATGGTCTATACCTACAACCTTAGGATGGCTAACTTCACTTATTATGTTGCTTTTAGTAAACGCTATATTTGGTGGTTAGTTGTATAATTACAGATAAAAATAAGATGGTGTAAAAAAAAATTGAAGACATATTTTCAAAACATGTATGATATTAAATGAAGAGAAGATTTAAAAAAATATAGTTAAGTATAGTCTCAGAAATATAGTAGCACAAAAAAGGTTATTTATCAATCGAGTAGGAGCTGAATAATTATTTTATTCAGGAGACTGTAAAAAATTTTGTGTAAACTGATTAAAAACCTCTTTCTTGGTAAGAATTAGAATATATACAAAACCAAGAAGGAGGTTTTAAAAATGTCACTATTGACAAAAGAACAATTAAGAAATTTCATCAGCGAAAACAATATTCAATCTATTCCAGACCTTTATACATCATTAAAAAATCTTTTTAAAGATACTATTCAAGAAATGCTTGAAGCAGAACTTTCAACAGAACTTGGTTACGAAAGATAAGGCAAAAAAGATAAAGATACTCAAAACTCAAGGAATGGCTATACTCAAAAGACGGTAAAAACTCAATTCGGTGAGATGGAAATTGATATTCCAAGAGACAGACAAGGAGAATTTGAACCTAAAATAGTTCCAAAATACAAAAGAGACATATCAGGAATTGAAGAAAGAGTAATAGCTCTATATGCAAGAGGAATGTCAACAAGAGATATTCATGACCAGATAAAAGACCTGTATGGAATAGAATTATCTGCAGAAATGGTAAGTAAAATAACCGAAAGAATAGTACCAGAAATAAAAGAATGGCAATCAAGGCCATTAGAAAAGATATACACTTTCATATTTATGGATGCCATCCATTACAAAGTAAGAA
>Ga0224486_100400_pt1 | contig 13921 bp, 7 predicted proteins | sample TexhydDE_CT_test_FD_172013 | JGI IMG/M metagenome (GOLD analysis project Ga0224486, IMG submission 172013) | Fracking water microbial communities from deep shales in Oklahoma, United States - hydraulically fractured wells DE_CT_test ...
CTTACAATCAGCTGTAACAATGTTCACGGTAAATCTTAAGAGGATACTGAAACTACTTGATGAAAAAGAAGCATAAAAAAGACAGGATTCCATAGGTAAAAAACCTAAAATGGAATTCTGTCTTTTAATTTTTACTTATCACACTGAATAACACTGTTTAAAGTATACTTTTTCAGTGGCCTCCCGGAAGGTAGGTTTTTCTATGTCAAAGGATGTTTGTGGTGCTATGTTTATGATATAATGTTTTGGAATAAATCTAGAGAAAATGGAGAGATTTACATTGAGAATTGAAGGGAATGCCTACGGCAAGATAAACCTTGCCCTGGATGTACTATACAAAAGGGATGATGGCTACCACGAAATCAGCAGCATAATGCAGCAGGTAAGCCTTCATGATACTGTCATAATTGAGGAGGGCGGCAGGGGTGTTGAGATAGAATGCGACAACCACCTTGTCCCCCTTGACCATACCAATCTTGTCCACAAGGCCTGGGAGGAGATTTCAAGACTTACAGGCACAAAAACAGGAATAAGGGTCAAAATCCACAAGAGGATTCCCGTTGCTGCAGGCCTTGCTGGTGGAAGCTCCAACGGGGCCGCCGTCCTTAAGGGTTTAAATGAAATGTGGGACCTTGGATTGTCTGTAAAGGACCTTATGGATATTGGAGGTAGGATAGGGGCAGACATCCCTTTCTGTATTCTTGGAGGAACAGCCCTTGCTGAGGGTATAGGGGAAAGGCTTACAAGCCTTAAACCTTTTAGGGACAAGCACATACTCCTTGCCAATCCTGGCATAGGAATATCAAGCGCCTATGCATACAACAGACTTACAATTCCAAAAGACAATAAACCAATGGAACCCATGTTACAATGTATAGAAAAAGATGACCTTAAATGCCTTGCTGAAGAGATGTTCAACGTTTTTGAAGGGGCAATAATTCCTGAAAACCCAATAATCGGGGAGATAAAAAAGACAATGGAGAACAATGGAGCCCTCCGAGCCCTTATGAGTGGCAGCGGAGCCTCTGTGTTTGGACTCTATGATGATTTGGATAAGCTGGAATTTGCAAAGAGAAAGCTTAAGGAGAATATTCCATACGTGTTTCACGTGACTTCAATATAGATAATAGAGTGCCTGGATGTAAGATTCCGGGCATTTGCCAATTATTCCCTGCTTAGGCAGCTTATAATATGGATAAATATATATGCGAGAGTCTTTTATACATAGAGATTGTCAAAAAATCGACAATTTGATATGATATAGGCAGAACCATCAAGGAGGAGATTATTATGGATATGACAAAGAGAATCGAGGACCTCACTGTAGAGCTCACAAATGTATTGGGCGTAGTGGGCACTCCTGAGGAAAACAATGTTGTCCAATTGGTGCATGACAAATTTATGGAGATGGACTATTTCAAGGAAAATCCGGACAATGTTAAATTTGTGGATGTGATCGACGACCCCGTTGGAAGAAAATCACTTATGGCAACAATCAACGGAAAAAAAGGAAACGACAAAAAGACACTTGTATTTATAGGACATACTGATACGGTTGGAATAAGCGACTACGGCGAGCTGAAGGAATTTGCCACAAAGCCCTACGAGCTCACTGAGAAGCTGAACCAGGTTACAATATCACCTGAGGCCAAGGAAGACCTTGACTCCGGGAACTACCTTTTCGGAAGGGGAATCTTCGACATGAAGTTCGGGGTTGCAACCCTTATGGTCATGATGGAGGAGTTCTCAAAGAATGTTGACGAGCTTGAAGGGAACCTTATCTTCGCAGCTGTATGTGACGAGGAAGGAAACTCAGGCGGAATGCTTTCAGTCGTTCCAGAGCTTGTGAAGCTAAAGAAGGAGAAGGGCTATGACTACCTGGCTGTTGTTGACACTGACTACTCAGCTCCAAGATATGTTGGTGACGAAACAAGATATATATATGTAGGAACCGTTGGAAAGCTTATGCCAAGCTTCTACATCACAGGCAAGGAAACCCATGTTGGAGAGCCATACAAGGGACTTGATCCAAACCAGATAGCATCTGAGATAACAAGGGAGTTCAACCTTAACATGGACTATTGCGACAATGCTGACGGAGAGGTTTCACTTCCTCCGATAACACTGAGGCAGCAGGACCTTAAGACAGAGTACTCGGTACAGATTGCAAGATATGCATACCTCTACTTCAACTACGCGACCCACAACTCAACACCTGACCAGGTTATGAGAAAAATGAAGGACGGAGCCACAAAGGCCTTCCAGAATGTTGTGGATAGCCTGAACAGGGAATACGAGGAATATGCAAAGCAGAGCAACTACCCATTTGAAAAGCTGCCTTGGGAGCCAAGGGTAATGTCCTATGACGAGCTTCTTCAAAAGGTAAGGGATGAAAGAGGAGAAGAGCTTGACAGGAGAATTGAAGAGCTTTCAGCAGAGCTTATGGACGATCCAGATGTTGATGAGAGAATCTTCGCTCTTAAGATGGTGGAGATGGTACAGGGAATGTGGTCAGACAAGGACCCTGTTGTAATCGGATACTTCTCACCTCCATACTATCCTCACATCTTTGTGAAGGGAGAGGAAGACAGGGAGAAGAAGCTTATGGCTGCAGTTGACAAGGCAATTGCCAATGCAGGTGATGAGTACAATATAGTAAACAAGAAGTTCTACCCATACATTTCCGACCTTAGCTATGCGGCTGCTCCAAGGGAGGAGAAGGCCGTAGAATCATTGAAGGTCAACATGCCGGGATTCGGTGTCAAGTACAAGCTTCCGCTTGATGACATGCAGGAATTGAATCTTCCTGTTGTAAACATCGGACCTTTTGGAAAGGATGCACACAAATTTACGGAAAGACTTGAGAAGGGCTATTCATTCGGAGTTCTTCCACAGATCCTTCTGGACACGGTAAGTGAATTGATGAAGTAGATATAAAGAGAAAACGTTAAGAAAGTGATGCCTCCAGGTAGACAGTTTAATCAACTGAAGATTAGACTGTATTACCTGGATTTTTTCGAATTTTTTTGATTAACCCCATCTTCCATGGGAACTAGAAATACAGATGAATTAGACTCAAAAGTGACTTTGTGGTGTGTACTCTTTGTGGTCATGGTATTTAGAATGGTTGAGGGGGATTATACTAGCGACATCCTATAATTATTAGATTTACAAATTTTATTGAATATGGTAAAATTATGTAATCATTATAAATATATATTAAGCACAGCTTTGGCTACAAGAAAAAGCGAATATTAATATGAGAGTATTTTCCGACTATTTCATTTAGCATCGTTAGATGCAATATATATATGCATAATACTAAGGAGGGGTATTTTGAGATCAAGAAAAAACAGACAGAGAGTAGTTGTTTTAGTTGCCTTGGCAATGCTGGTTCAGATTCTAATACCGGCGGCATCAGGGGTATCATTTGGAGAGGGAGGAAAAGACCTATCAACAGAAGCAAGTTTTGACTATGAAGTAAATCTTTATGTAGGGGAAGACAAGTTGGAGGATGGCAGTATCATTGAAATTGAAGACTTGTCCGTCTTAGAGTATTCGGTTGACTTTACAATTGAAGATGGATTTGTATTTGAAGGAAACGAGTATTTGGAGTTGGACCTATCAGCTTTGACTGGATTAGGGGAGCTAGTATTGCCAGAAGATCAGGAGAGTGGTAGGATTGCATTTGAAGTTGGGGGCTCCAGTGTTGACGCAGCGGGCTATGCCATAGACGGAAGTATTCTCAGAATAACTTTTGACAACGGCACTCTTTTAAATGGTATAAACGGTAGAGAAGGATTTGTAAGTCTCCTTTTTAATGTGGAGGAGAGCACTTCAGAATCAGCATTGGTTGAAGAAATCGAGATAGAGGATAAGGAAACAAAAACCTTTATCATTTGGCGAAGTAACAGTAATGCAACAGCCATAGTTAAAAACGGTAGCTACAAAGAAGCAGAAGATGAAGTGGAATGGATTATTGATGTAAATACGGAGCTATCAAATCTTGAAAATGCACAGTTGATTGATGATATCCCTGTGGGACTTAATGTCGAGAAAGTTGAGATTGTCGATTTGAGCGTAACCACAGAGAATATAGTTGAAAAAGGAGCATGGGTGGAGGAAAGTTCATATGTTATCCAAGAAGGCCAATTGACTCTGGATATGGGTAACTTGACAAGACAAGCTAAAAGATTCAGAATTACCATGAGTATAGATGATGGAATAAGTGGAGATGTTGAGTTTACTAATACTGCAACTCTTACATCAGATGGAATGGATCCAAAAGAAGACAGTGACACTGTATCTTTTAACAGGGTAACCGGTATTTCAAAATCAGGAGAATTGAAGTCTGACAATATAATCCAGTGGACCATAGAGTTTAGAGGAGACAGCGATGAAGGTGTTTCTGATATGGAAGATATCTTTACATTGCCAGGAAGTGTTAAGCTGGTTCTACTTGAAGACAGTGTTAAACTTAACGGTAACGAGTTTATCAATGACTCCAAAGATAATGTAGTATTTGATGTAATCGACAAAGTAGTCTTTAAAGACATTCAAAACAGTACAGAAGCCCAAACATTGACTTATGAAACCAAGGTCATATTTGAATCCACAGATGGTTCTGAAGCAACTATCGGGAATAATGCAACTTACAACGAACAGTCTGATGGAGCTAATGTTAAAGTTAACAGAGGAGAATACGTCTCAAAAGACAATGGAAGAATATATGGCGACAACAACGGGAATACCTACATTGACTGGGAAATTGAAGTTAATAAGAACAATGAAAGCTGGAGAGATGTTGAAATTGATGAAACAATACCGGATGGATTTGTTTTTGAAAAGGCGGTCATGGATGGAAGTGAGCTTGCTTCTACAACAGATGGAAGCATAGTAACAATAGAGGTTGGTGCAATAGATGAGCCAAAGACAGTAACGGTGACAACAAGACTGGATGGCAGTCTTGATATAAGTGATATTGGTGGAGTTAAGAACCAAGCAACCATAAGCTATTTTTATAATTACGGCTGGGGCACAATTGGTGGTGGAATATCAGGAGGTCCTTATACTGAGAGCGTTGAGGGAGAGTTCACAGTCAATAGATTCAACCATACCATAAGCAAAAGCTCTAGTAATCTAAACTACAAGAATCAGACAATTGATTGGAGAGTGGACTACAAGACCTATAACAATGACGTGGATGGACTGATAATTGAAGATGCGCTAACAGGAGAGCAGCAATACATCCCGGGTTCATTTGAACTAAAATTAAACGGTACGGAATTGTCACTATCTGCACCTAGCGAAGGTACAATAAGTTTCGGTTTAGATAATAAATCATTTGAGATTAGTTTGTCTGAATTACCAAATGATCTGGATAGTTCAGATACCTACAACCATATTATTCTGACCTACAAGACAAACTTTGATTTACCATCAATGGAAGACCAGGACACAAAAATCAAGCTTGAGAATAATGTCACAATAAACAATGACGGGGATGAGATTTCTGCTACAAGCAATAAAGAACTCCAGACATGGATTTCCAGAAATGGAAGAAAGACTGCTTCAAAAGAATCAGGTGAAAATAGGATTTTCAATTGGAAAGTGGAGTTAAACCCCAAAGGTAAGACAATAGAGAATACTCAGACAGTATTGGATGAATTAACTGGGATGCAAAAATACGTGGATGGAAGTATTAAAATTTATTCCGCTGAACTCCAATCAAATGGCACATTGACAAAGTTAGCAGATGAAGTAGCTTTCTCAATTGTTTACGATGAAAACACGGCTGTAATTGATGGGGGAAGTGGTCAGCAATACGATGACCACACAGGTATGGAAATTACATTAAACGAGTATTTAACCACGCCGATAATTCTGGAATATCAGACAGAAGCTGTTGGAATATCCGAAGGGGATTATGAGAATAGCATAAGCTACAACGGGATGAACTATGAAGCAAAGATTAACTACTCCAAGCATGATCAGTATATAACCAAGGAACTCTTGAACGATAGAAGTGGAAATGTAGTTAAAGGAGATATTCTGAAATGGAAGCTTACCATTAACTCAAGTCTGTCAGAAATCTATAATTTCCAGCTTAAAGATGTAATGAGCGATGGATTGATCTTTATAGAAGACAGTTTGGTTATTATTCCAGATGCCGGTGTAGATGACCCATTTGTTGTAGGGGGACTGGGAGGAGACAATGCTGGGAAAGAAGGATACAAACTGACAAAGGATTATGTGGATAAAGAATATACAATAGAGTATGAAACCTTGGTATTTGTTGATTCTGAAAAACCGGTTTCAGAAATATCCAATGATGTATATATATCTGGGTATTCTCTTGAAGAAAGTTTGATAGATGAGTCCACATTTGACATAGTAGGAAGAAGTAGAGCGGGGGGTTCTGGATATATTGACAATGAATTTGATATCAATATTATCAAAGTAGACGCTGCTACTGGGAATGAAATAGGTAGAGAAGTCAAATTTAATTTCATTACAGAAACTACTATAGGGGCTGAAACATATACATCTGAAGAAGAGTTGATTGTAAGAAATGGAGAAATAGAATTGACTCTAGAGGAAAATAACTACAACAAGTACTATATTGAAGAGCTGGTGGCACCGGCAGGTTATGTACTGAATCCTCAACGAATAGAGATAACAAACAATGAATCAGGTGAAATAAGGGTTGAGAACTCCAAAATCCTTACCGACATTACAGCAAATAAAATCTGGGATGGAGGACCATCACCTAGACCAACAATAGGGTTACAGCTTTTCAGAAACAATATTCCATTTGGTGAACCCGTTGAGTTGTCTGATGGTACAACAGAGTACACCTGGGAAGACCTGGAGCAATACGATGACGACGGACAAGAGTACAGTTTTAGAGTAGATGAGGTGGAAGTTCCAGAGAACTATTCAAAGTCAGAAGAAGGACTTACCGTAACCAATACCTACACTAGCCCTAAAATAAGCATTACAGGGGGAAAAACATGGGTTGGGGGGCCAAACCCGAAACCTGATATAAATCTACAGCTTTATAGAAACGGAGAAGCCTATGGTGACCCCGTGATTTTGAGGGATGGTGAAACGAGTCATACCTGGACTGATTTAGATAAGACAGATAAGTATGGAGTTGAATACAAGTATACAGTTGATGAATTGAATACTCCTGAATATTATGGAAAGTCAGTAGCTGAGGATGGTTTTGCAATAACAAATACCTACCAATCACCTGTAACAGATGTCACAGGTAGGAAGGTGTGGGTCAATGGAGAACTGGATAGGCCGGAATTCATTGAACTGCAATTATATAGAAGAATCTCTGAAGGCGATGAAGAGCCTGTGGGTAATGTGGTAAGACTCAATGAAGGCGTTTATGAGAATACTTGGAAGGGTGTGCCCATCAACAACAATGCTGGTGAAAGGTACACATATAATGTGAAAGAGGTGGAAGTTCCAGAGAACTATTCAAAGTCAGAGGAAGGACTTACCGTAACCAACACCTATGTGATTCCAAGGACGGAAGTTATAGGAACAAAGGTGTGGATAGGTGGACCAGTTGTTAAGCCAGAGATAAAATTACAGCTCTATAGGGATGGAGAAGCCTATGGTGACCTCGTTATTCTTAGGGATGGTGAGACGAGTCATACCTGGACTGATTTAGATAAGACAGATATAACTGGCAAGGACCATGTATATTCCATAGATGAGATGGAAACACCTGATAGATTTAGAAAAGAAATATCAGAAGACGGGCTTACCATAACGAACAGATATAGAAGACCGAGTAGACCAAGACCTGAGGAGCCAGAGGAACCAGAGTCACCAGAAGAACCAGAAATACCAGTGGATCCAGAAACACCCGAGGTGCCAGTAGAACCGGAAACTCCTGAAGAACCAGTTGGCCCATCGGATCCGACAATACCATCGGAATCAGGAGATAATACTAAACCTGAAACTCCAGAAGAAGATGAGATTGGAGAAGGAACACCTGGTGGTGGAACAGATGTTGATAAAGAAACAGCTACACTCCCAAAAACAGGGGATTCAACAAATAGAGGAATTATGATTGTTGGAGTAGTAATGATGACAATTGGTTTCCTGTTGAGAATAAAGCAGATTAGAAGAAAAGGTGGCATCTAGAGGATTTTTGGGTTATACTTGATTAAGTAAGGGAAAACGGGCAGGTAAAAACCTGCCTGATTTTCGGCGCCGACTGCCGATTTTCAGGCACCAATGGAGTGGAGGAATATATATGAAGGATATTTTTTTCAAGGAGAACATGGTAGAGATTCTGGACTATCTGGAGGAGGGTCTGCATATTATAGATTCCTCGGGAAAAATCGTCTACTACAACTCCTTCGCCCAGAAGATAGATGGGGTGGATGTGGAAAGGGCCGTTGGAAGGCATCTTATTGAAATCTACCCATCCCTGAACGAGGAGACCAGCACCCTTCTTACGGTGATAAGGACAGGGGAGCCGATACTAAGGAAGGAACAGACCTTTGTAAACTACAAGGGGGAGAAGATCACAACCATAAACTCATCAATCCCCATTAAGAGCAGGGGGAGGATACTTGGAGCAATTGAGATCTCCAAGGACATCACCCAGGTAAGGGAGCTGTCAGAAAAGATAGTGGACCTTCAGGACCAGCTCTACAGCACAAAGACCACCAAGAACCCATCCAAGGAGTCCGCCCACTTCACCTTCTTTGACATTGTGGGCCAGAACAAGGAGATACTCAGGCTTAAGGCTCTTTCCAAAAAGGCGGCTGAGGCCGATGTGCCCGTCCTTATTTCAGGAGACACTGGAACCGGCAAGGAGCTCTTTGTACATGCAATCCACAATGGAAGCAAAAGGCGGCACAACCCCTTTATAACCCAGAACTGCGCAGCCCTGCCATCTAACCTGCTTGAGGGAATCCTCTTTGGAACCACCAAGGGAGGCTTTACAGGTGCCGAGGACAGGCCTGGACTCTTCCAGCTGGCAGACGGAGGAACCCTCTTCCTGGATGAGATAAACTCAATGCCCCTGGACCTTCAGTCAAAGCTACTTCGGGTCCTCCAGGACGGCAACATCAGGAGGGTCGGAGGGACAAAGATAAAGAATGTTGATGTGAGGATAATCGCTGCCACAAATGTGGACCCCGAGGTGGCTGTACAGAACAAGCAGCTTAGGAGAGACCTTTTCTACAGGCTCAATGTAATAAGCTTCAGCATTCCTCCCCTCAGGGAAAGACTTGATGACATTGAGGTGCTCACCCATTTCTTTATCGAGAAGTTTAACCAAAGGATGGGGAAATCAGTCAAGGGTGTGGATAGGGAGGTCCTTAAGATATTCAAGGAGTATCCATGGGAAGGTAATGTCCGTGAGCTTGAGCACCTGATCGAGGGCATAATGAGCCTTTATGATACTGAGATGATCCAGGAGGACCATATTCCTCCCAAGATAAAGAGAAACCTAGTGCAAAAACCCATGGAAATAAGGGAGATGGCCTTGAACAAGGTGATGCAGGAAACTGAAAAATCACTAATCCAGGATGCATTGAGGCAGACGGGGGATAACATCACCCATGCTTCAGAACTATTGCAGATACCAAGACAAACTCTGCAGTATAAAATAAGCAAATATAACCTATAGGGCTGGGGAAGCTTTCCCCGGCTCCTTCTTGGCCCAAATGCCGAAAAACCGGCAGTTGTATAGGAAGCTGAAAATCCTTTAAAACCGCTAATCCCTCGAATTAGCCATTTTTTTAACAAACTCCGGGTTGGCATGGAACTTGCAATAAATATAGGCAAAATGTTTAAAGGAGGAGTACATATGAAAAAAGGAAGTCCATACGGTACGCACAGGGTAATTGAGCCAAAGGGTGTATTGCCACAACCAGCACTTAAAATCGACAATGACATGGAGATTTATGACAACGAGATTCTGATTGACGTAAAAACCTTAAACGTAGACTCAGCAAGCTTCACCCAGATCAAAGAGCAGGCTGGAGGAGACCTGGAAGAGATCAAGAAGATAATGAAGGGCATTGTTGATGAAAGAGGCAAGCACCAGAACCCAGTAACCGGATCAGGCGGAATGCTTATTGGTGTGGTTGAGAAGATCGGACCAGCCCTTGAGGGAAAGACCGACCTTAAGGTTGGGGACAAGATTGCAACACTTGTATCACTTTCACTTACTCCACTTAGAATAGACAGCTTCGGGGATATCAGAAAGGACATCGACCAGGTGGACATCAAGGGTAAGGCGATTCTTTTCGAATCAGGAATCTACTCAATAATTCCAGAGGACATGCCGGAGAACCTTGCACTTTCAGTTCTTGATGTTGCAGGAGCACCAGCCCAGACTGCAAAGCTTGTTAAGCCTGGAGATACTGTTGTTGTTCTTGGAGGAACAGGAAAATCAGGTATGCTTTGTCTTTACGAGGCAAAGAAAAGAGCAGGGGTTACCGGTAAGGTAATCTGTGTTGGAAGCAGGGAGAAGACAATTGAGAGAGCAAAATCAGCAAACCTTGCAGATGAGTATGTGATCGCCGATGCAACAAATGCAGTTGAGGTTATGGAGAAGATAGCAGCTGTAACAGACGGAGAAATGGCTGATATCGTAATCAACACAGTGAACATTCCAAACACCGAGATGTCCTCAATCCTTATCACCAAGGACGACGGAACAGTGTACTTCTTCTCAATGGCAACAAGCTTCACAAAGGCAGCCCTTGGAGCAGAGGGAGTTGGCAAGGACGTTAACATGATAGTTGGAAACGGATACACTAAAGGACATGCAGCAATCTCACTTAACCTTATGAGAGAATCAGAGGAATTGAAGAAGATATTCACAGAGCTTTACGCGTAGGAATACCAATGCACAATTCATACCCTGTCAATGAAATATCTCAGAATCAAAGATTCTGGATGTTTCTATTGCTGGGCACATGCAAATCACAATGCACAATTGAGAAGCGGCTAGGGTAGAAATCAGGGGCCAGGATCCTTTGTTTCACGCAATAGGTCATCCCGACCGTCAGCGGAGGGATCTCAGACCCTGACTGGTATCCCTAACCATTGAGAATTGTGAACTGTGAATTGTGAATTATTAAGAAGGAGGATTAATTACATGAGAGACTATAAGGACATACCACTATGGAAGGACGTAACGCCAGATGAGTGGAACGACTGGAAATGGCAGGTAAGAAACAGGATCACCGACGTAGATAAGCTTAGAGAGGTAATCGAGCTTTCAGACCAGGAAGAGAAGGACATCAGCGAGGTACTTAAGAAATTCAGGGTTGGAATCACACCCTACTACGCATCACTTATGGATCCAAAGAATCCAAAGTGTCCAGTGAGGATGCAGGCGGTTCCAACAATAATGGAGACACATATAAGCGAATCTGACATGGACGACCCCCTGCACGAGGATGCAGACTCACCTGTTCCAGGACTTACACACAGATATCCTGACAGGGTTCTTTTCCTTATCACAGACCAGTGCTCAATGTACTGCAGACACTGCACAAGAAGAAGATTCGCCGGCCAGAACGATTCTGGGGCACCAATGGAAAGGATCGACAAGGGAATTGAATACATCAGAAACACACCACAGGTAAGGGACGTACTGCTTTCAGGTGGAGATGCCCTTCTGGTTGGAGACGACAGGCTTGAGTACATCATCAGCAAGCTTAGGGAGATCCCACATGTTGAGATCATAAGGATCGGATCAAGGGTTCCGGTTGTAATGCCACAAAGGATCACAGATGACCTTGTGAACATGCTTAAGAAGTACCACCCAATCTGGCTGAACACCCACTTCAACCATCCAAAGGAGATCACTCCAGAGTCAACAGAAGCCTGCAGAAAGCTTGCAGATGCTGGAATTCCACTTGGAAACCAGTCAGTTCTTCTTAGGGGAATCAACGACTGTCCACATATAATGAAGGACCTTGTTAGAAAGCTTACAACAATTAGAGTTAGACCATACTACATCTACCAGTGCGACCTTTCAATGGGTATCGAGCACTTCAGGACAAAGGTATCAAAGGGTATCGAGATAATCGAGGCACTTAGGGGACACACATCAGGCTATGCCGTTCCAACCTTCGTTGTTGACGCACCCGGTGGAGGAGGAAAGACTCCTGTAATGCCACAGTACCTGATTTCACAGTCACCTCAGAAGATAGTCCTCAGAAACTACGAGGGAATAATCACAACCTACGCTGAGCCAAACCACGTGGAGGAAGAGTGCCAGTGTGACGTATGCCAGGGAAGGAAGAAATCAACATCTTCAGGAGTCGCCGAACTTATGGAGGGAACTGAAATCAAAAACCTTGAGCCAAGCTACCTTGAAAGACACGAAAGAAGCAAAAACTACAACAAGTAAGGGGAGACGCCATGTCTTTACTCAGCCTCATAGCAGATAAATACAAAATAGTATCCATAATAGGGATGTCCAAGAACTCAGGCAAGACCGTAACCCTAAACCACCTGATCGGGGAAGCCATGGAGAAGGGAGTCCAGCTTGGACTCACCTCCATTGGCCGTGACGGTGAAAGCCTGGACCGGGTGACTGAAACTGAAAAGCCAAGGATATTTGCAGAGGAGAACACAATTGTTGCCACCACAACAGCTCTTCTTGCAATGGGTGATGCAAACATCGAGATCATGAAGGTTACACCCTTCAGGACGCCACTTGGAGAGGTGATAATCGGAAAGGTCAGGTCTCCCGGCTACATTCAGATAGCAGGCCCCCAAAGCCTTAAGGACATTAGACAGGTCGCCCAGAACATGCTGGACCTTGGAGCCAAGTTTGTAATAATTGACGGAGCCCTGGACAGGAAGTCCTCGGCAGCCCCAACCATTTCAGACGGTACAATCCTTTCAACGGGAGCCGTCATATCAAGGGATGTGAACAGGGTACTTGAGGATACTTTACATTCCCTTGGAATCCTTTCCCTTCCCCAGGTTGAAGCAGAGGATGTCGAGATGCTTGAGAACCTCCTGTCCCAGGACAGGATGGCCGTCATTTCCAAGGAAGGGGAGGTTGAGGATATCAGGCTCCAAACTGCCCTTGGGGCAGGCCACAAGATCGGGGAGTACCTTGATACTGACTCAAAATATCTCCTGATACCCGGATCTCTTGTGAAGGGAACCCTTGAGGACCTTACAAGGACCACCAGAAAATACAAGGATGTTGACATCGTTGTTGGAGATGGAACCAGAATATTTATCCCGCCAAAAGACTACCTACAATTTCTAAGGATAGGGATAAGCATAAAGGTAATCCACCCAATAAATGTCATTGGGGTTACCATCAACCCATACGCGCCGGCAGGCTACTATTTTGAACCCAAGGAATTCCTGGATCGAATGAGGACATATATTAAGGACATACCGGTAATGGACATAATGCTGGGAGGTGAATAGTATGTTTATGGATGGGAGCACAAAAAATGCAGTTGACTTCCAGTACATCATGAATCAGATTAGCGTCCTGACCCCCTACGGAACCATGTTCAAGGGCCGTATGAAGCCCCACAAGAAGGGCGGGGAAAGAGGGTTGAGAAATCAGCTGGACATGCTGGAAAGCTACATTCCCTATGTGAAGAACAACACCATCAGAAGGGAATTCAACAACATACTAAGCCACATGAAGGACCTGAGACAATCCACCAAAAGGGCCATGGACGGATTTATCCTGACGGATGTGGAGCTCTTTGAAATCAAGAACTTTCTATATAACCTCCACCACCTTAAGGACCTTCTGGAGGAATACGGAATACCTGATTTTCCAGAAACAAGGGTTGAGAAGATTCCACAGCTTGAAAAGCTATTGGATCCTGAGGATACAGGAATTGCAACCTTCTATATATACGACGCCTACTCGGAGGACCTGAGG
>Ga0224486_100403_pt1 | contig 13881 bp, 11 predicted proteins | sample TexhydDE_CT_test_FD_172013 | JGI IMG/M metagenome (GOLD analysis project Ga0224486, IMG submission 172013) | Fracking water microbial communities from deep shales in Oklahoma, United States - hydraulically fractured wells DE_CT_test ...
ATGACAATTCTATTTTTACACACAAAAAAAACCGGCCCATGGGCCGTAATCATTCAATATATTAACTTGTTGCCTTCTTCCTCCTGCTTCTGTCCAATATATTGTCACCCTGTGAAATCAGCATGCCTGCTAGCATAAGAAATGCTCCAAAGTAACCCCTAAGCGACATGATCTCACCTAAGATGACCGCTCCTCCAAGAGCTGCAAACACAGCTTCTGTACTTAAGGCAATAGCTGCATAGGATGGCTTTGCATGCCTCTGTGCAACAACCTGTAGTGTATATGCAACTCCTACTGACATCAGTCCTCCGTAAAGTATTGGAATTGCAGCTCTTAGTATATTAGCCATCTGGATTTCCTCAAATGCAAGTGCAACCATAAGGCTCAAGAGGGAGCAGGTGGCAAACTGTGCAGATGAAAGCTTCAGGGTATTGACCTTTGATGCAAAATGCCCGATCACAAGTATATGGGTTGCCCAGAAAAAGGCCCCGATGAGCTGTAATAGGTCTCCAAACTGGATGGTGAAATCCTCGTTTATACTTAGAAAGTACAGCCCTATGGCGGCAACTATTGCCCCAACCCAGATAAATCCATTGGATTTCTGCTTGATAAAAAGTCCAAGTATTGGTACCAAGACTATGTAAAGGCTGGTTATAAAGCCTGCCTTGCCTGCAGTAGTATATATCAGTCCAACCTGCTGGAGGGCTGCAGCTGTGAAAAGCACGCTTCCGGCTATGAATCCGTACTTGAATATCTTCTTCCTGTCATTCTCACCATTGTCCTCAGCTATTCCCTTCTGTTTGTTGGACCCTTCAACAAAATATATGACAGGTATCAGGGAAAGGCTTCCCAATGCAAATCTCAGTGCATTGAAGGTGAATGCACCAATATAATCCATTCCTATCCTCTGTGCCACAAAGGCCAAACCCCATATTGCAGCTGTCAAAAGCAGCAAGAGATTTGATCTCATTTCCTTGGTCATTGTAACATCCTCCAATTTTAGCTATTTTTCTCTTTTTCCCTCTTCTTATTGTACAAGAAGAGTCACTTTATTTCCACCCCCTAATAAATCTAAAAAAATTATTAGTTTCTGCATGTAGATTATTTTGAATTGATTAATGGTATCAATAGTTATTATATTCATTATCTATTACTATCATTTCTTATTTAACCACCTTATCAACAAACACCTTCACCAGCTCAGGATCAAGCTGACTTCCAGCTATTTCCACAAGCTCCTCAGCTGCCCTTTCACTGACCATGGACCTTGAGTATGGCCTTTCCCCTGTCATTGCCTCGTAGGTATCAGCAACAGCGATTATCCGTGATAAAAGAGGAATGTCCTCTCCCACCAGCCCTCTGGGATAGCCACTTCCATCCCATCTTTCATGATGGTGTAGAATTATTTCGGCCAAATAGGCATATTCATCCGTACTTTTGAGAAGTTGATAGCTGGTTTCCGGGTGCTGCCTGAAAAGAATCAAATCCTCCTCAGTCAAAGGCTCCGTCTTGTTGAGAAGCTCTTCCAGAATGACTATCTTGCCTATATCGTGAAGCTCCCCTGCCTTTTTCACATCCTCAGCTATTCGTTTACCATAGCCCATTTCGATTGCAAGTTTTTCACAGTAGGCAGATACCCTTTTGGAATGTATCTTTTCCGAGTCATGCCTTCTGTTTATATTTTCAAGTATAACTCTTATTATGTGGTTTTGGGTCTCCTTGGCATTCTTGATCTTGTCCCGGTACATCACGGAATCAGCTTCATTTATTATATCCGACATGGTCTTTGTATCAGAGGTCTTAGTTGATAATCCTACGGAAACTGAAACCTGCATTGGGCCTATCTCAAGCTTTGAAACCAACTCCTTGATCCTGTCCCTTAGCTTCTCTGCATCTCCTTTGTCTGTCCTTGGAAGAAGTATTATGAACTCGTCTCCACCTAGTCTTCCCACAATGTCATCCTCCCTGCAGGCCTTTTTTACACTTTCGGCAACATTGATAAGAACCTGGTCTCCAAGCTGGTGTCCAAAGGCATCGTTTGTAAGCTTCAGGCTATTAATGTCAATCATCATTATTGTGAAGGGATAGTTTCTTGCCGTATCGAGTCTCTCCATTGAATCCTCGATGTATCTCCTGTTGTATAGTCCTGTAAGATGGTCATGAAAGCTAAGATACCTGTTTTTTATTTCCTCTGCCTTGCTTATGGAAATATCCCTGGCAAAAGCCAGAACCAGTCCTCTTTTCTTATCAAACAGTGAGGCCGTTACCTCTATTTCGTATAAGCTGCCATCCTTTGCCCTGTGGGTTGTTTCAAATCTGTCCTTTCCCTCAGTCAGAATCTTTATAATCCTTGATTCAATAACTCTTACGCTTTCCTTAACATCCATGTCTGCTATTCTCATCTGCAGGAGCTCTTCCTTGGCATACCCGCTCATGGCACAAAAGGCGTTATTCACATCAAGGAAATTACCTTTCTCATCCACAATCCAGAATGCATCCATGGTGGTTTCAAGAATAGCCCTAAGATAGCGCCTGCTTTCCATTAACTCTATCTCTGCCAGGTATTTATCTGTAATATCTCTAACTATTCCTATTATTCCAAGAAGATTACCACTCTCATCAAAGTATGGTGATTTAACAGTTTCAAGTCTCTTCCTGGAACCCTTTACATCCACTCCCCATAACTCATTCTTGATAGGCTTAAGGTTCTTAATCATTTCCATATCCTGGTCATAGAAACGCTTAGCCACCTCAGGCTTATGGAGGTCGTACCCTGTCAATCCGGTCACCTGTTCAATTGTCAAGCCGTGATAATCGGCATATGCCTTGGTGCAGTTGATATATGCGCCATTCGTATCCTTGAAGAAAATCATATCCTCGCTGTAATTAAGTATCGATGTAAGCATTGCATCAGTGATCCTGCAGTTTAATATTTCGTCCTTACCGATACTATTAAATTCTTCATTGATGCCTTTGCCTTCAATTTTCATGAATTTTCCTCCTGGTAAACTAGTATATTATATCAATGGCTTAATCATCTCAAACTGATAAAGGTTGTCCTTCTCAAATCCGAATCTCCTCAGGAAATTGGAAATCCCTGCATTGTTGGATACGCTCATATATAGCTCCTGTTTCCCTGTCACTTCAATAACCTTATGTAAGAGTGCAACTCCATGGCCTTCTTTCCTATGTCCGGGATGGGTCCACATTCTGAATATCTTCCCCTTATCGTCGAATATTACAAAGCTGTATAGGTTAGATCTGCTTGTTATTCCAAAGTATTTGATTCCCTCCAGCTTATCAATGTAATCCAGGGAGTTCTGCCAGTTGATGTGGGTCTCATTTAGAATTGGCTTGATCCTTCTGATGATTTCCGGTCGGATTTCTTCAACCTCAAGAGTTCTGTCAGGAAATTTCCGTAACTCCTTAAGTGTGTAGTACCTTAAAAAGTAGGCCTTTTCATAGCCAAGCTTTTCATAAAAATCAACAGCTCTGTCATTTCCTGAAATAACCTCCAGCATTATCATCTGGCAACGATTTCTCCTTCCAATCTCCTCATGCCTCTCCATAAGCATCCGACCTACCCCAAGCCTCCTGTATGCAGGAACTACAGAAAGTGTCCCACACCTGAAGGTCTTGATATCATCATAGGTTATGACGCCACCAAGAACAACCCCCACTGGCCTATCCAAATCGTAGGCTATATGGGACTGGTCTTTCCTGTTTCCCTCGGCTCCAAAAAATCTTTTAAGGAACTGGTCCTTACTCAATTCAAATTTTATTATGTAGTCTGAAAATCCTTCCTTAAAAGCCAGGTATATGTCTTCATCCGATACCTCTGAGCATTTCAATATCTCAATGTTTTCCATGAAAACCTCCCGTTTTGTAATGGTTAGTTTTATCCTTTACTCTATTATACTGAATTTGTTCGGATAATCACGTTTTTTTTGATATTTTTAACATTTTATGACATATTTGTGATTTCTCTAGTTTTTTAAGGCTTATGACCGCAAAAGATGCAAAAATTATTGTCTGAAGTTTCAAATAATTATAGCTATTCATATTTGTAACTGTTATAATAGATTTTAAAATATCTATAACGATTGATGCAGAAAGGAGCCTACCATGAATTACGTATTTATATCACCCCATTTTCCAACCAATTACAAGCAATTTGCTCTTGCACTTAAAAAGGAGGGTGTAAACGTACTGGGTTTGGGCTCTGAGCCCTATTATTCTCTTGACCAGGATTTACGGGATGCCATGACCGAGTACTACAGGGTTGATGACATGGAGGACTATGACCAGATGGTAAGGGCCTGTGGCTACTTCACCTTCAAATATGGGAAGTTGGACTATATTGAATCCCATAATGAGTACTGGATTGAGCAGGATGCCAGTTTAAGGACTGATTTCAATGTTGATGGGTTCAAAAACCACCATATCCCTTCCATTAAGATGAAATCCAAAATGAAGCAGCATTTCAAAAACGCAGGAATAACCGTGGCAAGGGGTAAATTGGTTCCCACAATCAAGGATGCCAAAGGCTTTATAAGCGAGGTAGGCTACCCAGTTTGTGCCAAGCCTGACAACGGAGTTGGGGCAGCCAACACCTACAAGATCAAGAATGACGACGAGCTTGAGAATTTCTATGCAACAAAGCCAGCAACCGAGTACATAATGGAGGAGTTTATTACAGGTGAGATACACACCTTCGATGGGCTTGCAGACAAGGATGGTAAGGTTGTCTTTATGAACTCCTTCATCTTTGGCACCGGGGTTATGGAGACTGTGAATGATGGTCTCAACCAGTTCTACTACAACCAGAAGGATATCCCCTCAGATCTTTTGGAATATGGGCTGAAGGCTGTTGAGGAGTTTCAATTGAAGGAAAGATTCTTTCATATCGAATTTTTTAGAACTCCGGAAGGTAAGCTAATCGCCCTTGAGATCAATGTAAGGCCACCGGGAGGTCTTTCCCTTGATATGTTCAACTATGCCAATGATATGGACATTTTCAACAAGTACGCCTTGATGGTTTCTGGAAAAGATATCGGTGATTTCCCCAAAACAAGATACTATTGCGGCTTTGTGGGTATAAAGGGTAAAATCGATACTGACTTTGACTGGATCAGAAGCCTGGCCCATTATAAACACAGCCAGGTGATAGTCACTGACGGACCCATTGCTTCTATTTTCTCTGCCGCTTTGGGAGACTATTCCTATATCCTAAGGTCAGAAAGCTTTGATGAGGTAAAGGAGGCTGCTGAGTTTATTCTAAGCAACAGCTGATGCTATTAAATTTGGGAGGTTGTTACTATGAATATCGAATACCATGAATTCTTCAGTGAAAAACTGAACAGAAATATGCCCTTCAAGACATACGGCCACGCAGGCAAACCGATTATTGTATTCCCTTCCTCCGGTGGAAGGTTCTATGAGTATGAGGATTTTGGAATGATTGAGGCCTGCCAGAGGTTCATTGAAGCAGGCTATGTAAGGTTTTATACCGTTGACAGTGTGGACAGTGAATCCTGGCTCAACAAGGGGGCTTGGCCCGGAGATATGGCAAGACGGCATAATGATTATGATTCATACATCATCGACGAGTTCATTCCTTTTGTGAGGGACCACAGCGGGTGGCAGGGTCCAATGATAACAACTGGCTGCAGCATGGGAGCCTATCACAGCACAAATTTCTATTTCAGGCATCCCGACGTATTCGATACCTTGATTGCCTTAAGCGGAATCTACGATGCTAGGTTCTTTGTGGGCGACAATACCTCTGATACTGATGTTTACCTCAACTCTCCGGTGGATTATCTCAGAAGCATTGAAAGCGAGGAATACCTGCACCTGTACAGGAACGGTAACATCATAATCTGTACAGGTCTTGGCAATTGGGAAGAGGATACAATTCGCGACACCAAGGCAATGGAGGAGATTCTCAAGAGCAAGGACATTCCAGCCTGGATAGACTATTGGGGTAAGGATGTTGACCACGACTGGCCCTGGTGGAGAGTCCAGATGCCGTATTTCCTCAAGGAACTAAAGGACCAGGACAGACTCTAAAAGAAGAGGATAGCTTGAAATCAAGCCATCCTCATTTTATTTGCCATTATAAAATTCTGCTTATATTATCCGAAGTAATCAATACCAGCCTTGAACAGTCTCTGGTCCTTTTCTCCGGGAATATTCCTGTAGATGTCCCCTGCAATTCTTTCCGAGTGACCCATCTTGCCCAGTACCCTTCCATCGGGACTGGTCAATGACTCCACAGCCATGAGTGAACCATTTGCATTGTAGAATCCGTCATAGGTTGCATTTCCTTCAAGGTCAACATACTGTGATGAAATCTGACCATTTTCTATAAGCTTCTGGAGCACATCATCCTTGGCGACAAACCTTCCCTCCCCATGGGAAAGGGGCATTGTGTATATCTCTCCAACCTTTGTGTTGGCATACCATGGAGAAAGCTTTGACACAATCCTTACTGGCTGGAGCTGAGAAATGTGTCTTCCAATTCTGTTGAAGGTGATTGTTGGAGAGTTTTCATCTATTGTACCTATCTCTCCATTCGGCAATAGTCCAAGCTTGATAAGTGCCTGGAAGCCATTACAGATTCCAAGTACCAGGCCATCCCTGTTTTTGAGAAGGTCCATAACCGCCTCTGTAAGGTATGGGTTCCTGAATATGGTCGCGATGAACTTTCCTGACCCTTCAGGCTCATCACCTGCACTGAAGCCACCTGGAATCATAAGGATCTGACTCTTTGAGATTTCATCTGCCCATTCCTTGAGGGAATCATTAATGTCCTGGGAATTCTGGTTTCTGAAAACTGAACTGCTAACAATCCCTCCTGCCTTCTGAAATGCCCTTACAGAATCATACTCACTGTTTGTTCCAGGGAAAACAGGTATAAATATTCTTGGCTTGGCTATCTTGATGCCTCCGTATGGCTTTGGACCTGCATCACTCTTAAGATTTCTGATTTCCTCATCAACATCCAGCTTGATTGGGAAAACTCCCTCAAGTGTACCCAACCAGATTTTTATAAGGCTATCAAGGTCTACTGATTCATTTTCATATATCAACTGCTCTTCAGTTAATGTTTCACCAATTTTTCTGAAGCTGCCTGAAAGCTTTTCTGCATCCTTTGGATCAATTTCTATCAGGATGCTTCCTGTCTTCTTCCCATACAGCTCTTTACCATCAATATCTTCAAACCTGAAGCCAATCTTGTTTCCGAAGCTCATCTTGCCTATTGCTGCAGCAATTCCTCCCTTTGAAACTGTCTTTGCAGAAAGGATTGCTCCCTGGTCAACAAGCTTCTTAACTTTTTCGTATATGTCCCTCACCTCCTGAAAATCAGGAAGTCCATTCCCATCAGCTCTTATTTCTGCCAGGTATACCTGTGAGCCACTTTTCTTGAACTCAGGCGAAAGGATCTTATCTGTGCTTTCAGTTGTCACGGCAAAGGTGATTATGGTCGGAGGCACTGAAATGTCATTGAAGGTTCCAGACATGGAATCCTTTCCTCCTATGGCTGCTATGCCAAGCTCATCCTGTGCTGTATAGGCTCCAAGAAGTGCGCTGAATGGTTTCCCCCACTTAAGCGGATCCTTCTCAAGCTTCTCAAAGTACTCCTGCATGCTGAGCCTTGCCTGCCTGTAGTCTCCACCCATGGCGACAAGCTTTGATACTGCCTCTACCACTGAATAGACACCACCGTGATATGGGCTCCATTCACATATTTCAGGATCAAACCCAAAGGTCATAAGGCTTGCCGTTGTTGTGTCCCCCTCGAGTACTGGTATCTTTGCAGCCATACCCTCGATCGGGGTCAATCTGTGTTTGCCTCCCTCAGGCATAAGGACCGTTGCAGCGCCCACCGTATTGTCAAACATTGCATTCATACCCTTCTGGGAGCATACGTTAAGGTCAGACATTGTCTTTTCCATGCCTTCCGTGAAGGTCTGGAAGGTCATTTCTGACTCTTCCTTCTCCAATGGTGCGGCGAGAATAACATCTGCAAACTGTCTTGCACCATTTGTATCAAGAAACTCCCTCTTGATGTCCAGTATGCTTTTTCCTCTCCAGTTCATGACAAGTCTACCCGTATCAGTTATATCCGCCACCTTTGTTACCTCAAGGTTCTCCTCGCGGCCAAGGATCTTGAAGGCTTCCAGATCCTTTGGATCTATCACAACAGCCATCCTCTCCTGGGATTCTGAAATGGCCAGCTCCGTCCCATCAAGACCCTCATACTTCTTGGGGATTATATCAAGGTCAATGGATATGCTGTCAGCCAATTCCCCAATTGCAACGGATACCCCACCTGCTCCGAAGTCGTTGCATTTCTTGATCAGCCTTGCAAGTTCAGGCCTTCTGAACAATCTCTGTATTTTCCTCTCCTCAGGTGCATTTCCCTTCTGTACCTCTGCTCCTGATGTTTCAAGTGATTCCTCTGTGTGGGACTTGGATGAACCGGTTGCTCCACCGATTCCATCCCTTCCGGTCTTCCCTCCAACCAGCAGGACAATGTCTCCCGGCTTTGGTGCCATCCTGATTACATTGGATTTTGGGGCTGCTGCTATTACCGCTCCAACCTCCATCCTTTTGGCTATATATCCCTGGTGATAGATTTCAGTAACCTGGCCCGTTGCAAGACCTATCTGATTGCCGTAGGAGCTGTACCCCTTGGCTGCCTCCTTGGTGATCTTTCTCTGGGGAAGCTTCCCGGGGATTGTATCCTCCATTGGGGTCCTTGGGTCTCCGCTTCCTGTCACCCTCATTGCCTGGTAGACATAGCTTCTCCCGGAAAGAGGGTCCCTGATCGCTCCTCCAAGGCAGGTTGCAGCGCCACCAAAGGGCTCTATTTCCGTTGGATGGTTGTGTGTCTCGTTCTTGAACATCAAGAGCCACTTTTCAGTCTTTCCATCAACATCAACATCGATTTCAATGCTGCAGGCATTTATCTCGTCTGAGATATCCAGGTTCTGGAGCATACCATTTTGCTTTGTCTCCCTTGCATTTATCGTTGCCAGATCCATAAGGCTAACAGGCTTTCTCACTCCTGTTCTTTCCCTTGAGCCGTAATACCTGTCCAGTGCATCCTGGAATACTCTCTGGTATTTTCCATCCTGAATCCTGACATCCTGAATTTCCGTAAAGAAAGTGGTATGTCTGCAATGGTCAGACCAATAGGTATCAATAACCTTAAGCTCTGTTACGGAAGGGTCCCTTTTTTCGTCATTCCTGAAGTACTCCTGTATAAGGGAGATGTCATCAAAGCTCATGGCAAAGCCCATTTCAGCTCTGAACTGCTCCAGCTCTTCCTTGGAATAGTCCGTGAAACCCTTGTGAATCTTAACATCCTCAGGCTCAACTGTCCTGTCCTCCAGGGAGCTTGGAATATCCATTGATGCCTCTCTTGAATCTATGGGGTTTATGAGGTAATCCTTGATTTTCCTGAAATCCTCATCCCCAATGTTCCCTACTATCAAAAATACCTTGGCTGACTTGACCATTGCATCCATATCCCCAAGCAGTATCTGAATGCACTGCTCTGCAGAGTCAGCCCTCTGATCGTATTGGCCGGGCAGATACTCAACCGCCAGGGCCCTCCCCTGAAATTCCGGAAGATCCGTATTATGTACAACATCGACATTGGGCTCCGATAAGATCTTGTTTACTGTTTCTTCGAAACTCTCCTCATCCCTGCAGGTGAAATCATACCTGTTAAGAATGCGTACTCTTTCCACTCCGCCAACCTTCAAAGACTCCTTGATTTCGTGGAGCATATGCATGGCTTCTACGTCAAAGCCTTCTCTTTTTTCAACATAGACTCTTCTAATATGGGAAATGACAACCACCGCCTTTATTTTATTTATATATTCATCTTAGAATATCCCTCTGCTTTAGGCAAGTATATAATGGAAATTTAACAAATGAAAACAATTTCCCCTGCAAATGAAATCAAAATCCTTGCAGGGGAAATTTATAATTGGGAGGTATTAGCTAATTAAATGTAATATAGTTCATGTTTATATAGTAGTCTTTCTGCCATCATATTTATCTTGTCCCTAAGCTCGACTCTATAACCCCACTGTTCGGGAATTTTATCTGTTCCAAGTGCTGCTCCTAGGATGTTGCCGGTTATGGCTCCAGTGCTGTCACTGTCACCATCATGATTCACAGCTGCCAAAAGGGCCTTTTTGAAGTCATCTTTGAATCTAAGGGAGCAATAAACAGCAATCGCCAAGGCTTCCTCGCCAACCCAGCCCTGACCAAAGCTTTTTATGTCCTCAAATGGATCAGTATTTTCAAGGCCCAGCATATATGCTCTTTGAAGTAGATTAAGAGTTTCTTCACTACCATCGTGTTTCCTAAGATGGTCCATCGTGTCCTCAACTGCATGAACCAAACCATCTCCTGTAAGTATCAGGGAGATTATCCTTGCAAGAGCTCCCGCAGGATAATATCCTGATGGATGCCCATGAGTTATGGCAGCGGTTTTAATACCATATGTAAATGCTTCATCAGGTGGACACAAGACACCTAAAGGTGCTACTCTCATTACTCCACCACAGCCCTTGCTGTTATTTATTGGTTCATCAATTGTTCCCATCTCTCCACTTTGCAGAGCCGAAATACAGGAATTTCCAGGAGCCCGTCTCGCATGAAGCCTATTGTCATGTATCAGCCATCCCTCTTCTACAACAGGAATATTGTAGCCTTGGGTTGACAGCCACCTTAGATAGGCCAGGTATATGTTGTCAACCAACTTTTCCTTGGAGGTTGTAAGTAGAATACCTTCAGCTGTAAACAGCGTCATCTGGGTATCGTCTGATATAAACGCTTTTCCCTTTTCAAGGTCATTTATCCCCACACCACCATAGGTTTCAAGTATTTTTGAGTGGCTCATAAATTCTACAGGGTAACCTAGTGCATCTCCAATGGCACCACCAAGGAGACATCCATAGATTTTTTCTTTTTCCCTTGTCATATTATCCCTCGTCTTCCAAATATTTTGTCACCCTATATATCAATTATACTCGATTATTAGTTATTTTACACTAATTATTTGAATTTTATCAATAAATCAAATCCTGTAATTTCAATGATTAAAAGGAATTTTACGGTAATTCTTTGTAATGAATTCAAATTTCAATAATTGATCCGGTTGCAAGGTAATGAACCCTATCTCCCATCATCTCCTTTAAAAGAGAGAATTGATACAAGCCTGTGCAATGTCCCGTATAATAGACTGCTTTGTTTTCCATTAGCCTGTCTGCAATCCTCCTCAAAAACTCCATGTCCTCCTTTTTGTCCTTATCCAGATCATAGAGATGAAATCCACCTATGACAGCAGTCAAAGGTCTGTCAAGATGATTCTCACACTGATCCAGAATATTGACTATTCCTCGGTGTGAACAACCTACCAAAAGAACCCTCTTGTTTCCTTCCTTTAGGAGGAGGCTTTGTTCATGGTGAAAGTCATCCCTTGTCCACTCCGAGTCCTTTTCCATCAACAGCCGACTGTTTCCTCGAGGGACCATCTTATCCCCCTTTATATGGGAAAACAAGACCAACTCATCTCCAAAATACAGATCCTCCTCCACTAATCTCACCCTGTCCTGATTTATAAGGGATAGATCAATCCCGGCATCTTTGATTTCACCCTCCTTAACTGAACCGTGAGGTCGAAAGGCTTCCTTGTGGATATAGACCAAGGCCTTCTTGTTGATTTCTGTGAAGGCTCTAATTCCTCCCCCATGATCATAATGCCCGTGTGATAGTACCATCATATCAACATCCTCAAGCTTGACACCCATCCTGACGGCATTCCTCATAAAGGCATCAGATGCACCGGCATCGAACAGTATTTCCCTTTCTCCGGTCTCAATATACAAGCTGAGTCCATGCTCTGTTTCAAAGTCTTCTGTTATTGCTCTATTTTCCAACATGGTCTTTATTATCAAGATACTCACTCCTTTCACCTAGGTTTTTACCCTAAAATTAGACTTTACTTCATTCTTCTCCCATATATTGACTTTTATACTAGATAACAGTAAAGTATTTATATGAAAGGGCGGTGGTATTTTTGATTAATAATGTAAGGATGAAGCTGAATGAAGGCAAGAATGTTCTCGGTACTTTCTTTGAGCTTGGAAGCGAAGAGGTCGTGGAGTCACTTGGATACACGGGGCTGGATTTTATTATTGTTGATACTGAGCACGGTCCATACAACGCTGAGAGCACTGCAAGGTTCATAAGGGCCGCCGAGGTGGTTGGCCTGACTACAATGGTTAGGGTTAGCGACATTTCCAGACCATCGATTCTGAGAAACCTTGACATTGGCGCAAAGGGACTCATTGTTCCCTGTGTGGAGACTGTGGATGAGGTAAGGAAGCTTGTTGAATGGGCCAAATATACCCCAGTTGGTAAGAGGGGCTACTTCAAGGCAAGGTCGGCAGGCTATGGAGAAAAGGATTTTGCAAAGAACCTTGACGAATATTTTAACACCTGCAACAGGGAGACACTACTTATACCCCAATGTGAAACAATTGGCTGTCTTGAAAGCATTGAGGAGATAATGTCAATGGATGGGGTGGATGGAATTTTTGTGGGACCATTTGACCTTTCCATAGGTATGGGTATTCCTGCCCAGTTTGAGGATCCAAGGTTCAAGGCTGCACTCCATAGGATTTTGAAGGCTGCAAAGGATAACAACAAATATGCCTTTATCTTCTCCCCAGATTCAGACTCTGCAAGAAATATGTTCAAGATGGGATATCAGGGAGTTGCCGTTAACATGGATGCAGGTTTTCTCATGGGAGCGGTCAAGTTAGCAGTGAAGGAGATCATGGAATAGCATAATAAAAGGATGAGACCAACAATAAGGGTTTCATCCTTTTTTAATTTGTATCATTCCTGAAGATATCTTCTAAGTGCCTCCTGATCCTTAATGATCAGGCCTCTTTCACCTGCAAGTGTTTCCAGATGATGGGTGAATTCATGCAATAGGGTGTGCTCCAGGTGCTTCCTGAGCTCTTCCTCGGAGATGTTTCTAAAAACCCTCTTGAATGAGCCATAGTATATTCTTATGTGGCTTCCTGTAAAGCTTTTGTGGTATTCCCCCATTACATAGAGCCTTCTGTCATTGCGGCTTCTTGGATGGTACTTGTGCTGAGGCAGAAGAACAACACCCTCGTTTAACCTGTTGAAAAATTCAACAGGAAGGGTCTCTGCAATCTCATCCAGCATCTGGTGTACCCGGTCAATTTCTGGAAAACTGTCCATATTACCAACTCCTGCTCAAAATCAAAGGGGCATTTAGCCCCTTGATTCTAAAGGTTTGATCCACTTGATCCCAAAACGTTCCTAATCTTATGCTGAACCATTCCCTTGATGGCTGCTCTGGCAGGTCCAAGATACTTTCTTGGGTCGAATTCTGATGGATTCTCCACCATGAACTGTCTTATTGCAGCAGTCATTGCAAGTCTCAGGTCAGTATCTATGTTTATTTTTGCGACGTTCATCTGAGCTGCTCTTCTTAGCATCTCTTCAGGCACACCCTGGGCTCCTGGAATGTCTCCACCATATTTGTTGCAAAGTTCCACAAACTCTGGAAGTACCGTTGACGCACCATGAAGTACCAAAGGAGTATCAGGAAGCATCATCCCTATCTTCTCCAGTCTTTCAAAGTCAAGCTTGGGCTCTCCCTTGAACTTGTAGGCACCATGGCTTGTACCTATTGCAACTGCAAGTGAGTCGATTCCGGTTCTCTTTACAAACTCAACGGCCTCATCAGGATCTGTGTAGGTTGCATCCTCCTTGGCAACACTTACTGCATCCTCAACTCCGGCAAGCTTGCCA
>Ga0224486_100404_pt1 | contig 13858 bp, 15 predicted proteins | sample TexhydDE_CT_test_FD_172013 | JGI IMG/M metagenome (GOLD analysis project Ga0224486, IMG submission 172013) | Fracking water microbial communities from deep shales in Oklahoma, United States - hydraulically fractured wells DE_CT_test ...
ACCCATTCGAATTGCTTTAGCAATTGCCTCTCTTGTACTCCGAACATCCAATTTTTTGAAAATATTTCTTTTATGATAATTTACGGTATTTATGCTTATTCCAAGTTCTTTTGCAATTACGATATCTTTGTATCCTTTCGTAACTAATTTTAGAACTTTTAGCTGTTCTTCTGTAAGCTTAACTCTACTATTCTTTGCTTTATTTCCAAACATCCTTATATAGTCACTAACAATCTTATACGCCAATAATTCCACAATCACCACCATTTCATCAACCATACTATCTTTTATTGTTGATAAATCTAAATATCCTATTATCTCATCATCAATAATAAGAGGTATAGCAATGCAATACCACTCTTTAAAAATATTGCAATAATGTTGTTCAGGTTTTAAATAACCTAGTTGGTTCAGTCTCATCGCTAATGAAATAGCATTTGTACCACAGCTCTCTTCCTTAAAAGAAGTTCCTATTTTAAATCCTGATTTATCAAGATTATTATAGATTTTCTTTTCATATACCATTTCCAAAAGGTACCCATCAGTATCGGTCAATAAAAACACGTATCTCTCTTTGAGTTGCTTGAAAATACTATTAACGTTTTTTCTAAAAACATCTATGAGTTCGTTATTTTCTCTTATTTTTAACCGCAACTCCTCCTCTTCTAAAAATATCAAAGGAGTATCTAGAGACTGTTTAAGTCCCATTTCTAAACATCTTTTATGAGAATAAAGCACTTCATTAAATATTAACTTTTTCATATATCATCACCTCATTAATTATCACTCCCTGTATTTTTATGGATTCTACAAGTGCTTTAACAACTTTACCATTTTTGGGGCTTAAAGCAAAATTTAATATACTTTTCGCCATTTTTTATATTATATCACTTAATTTATAAAATTTGTTGATTTTGGAACGAAAGTGTCGATTTTGGGAACGAAAATGCATTTTTCACCTAATATTTCCCAATTTATATCGAGTTCTCGGACTGTGTAAAAACAATCAGATTAAATTTGCATAAGTATGATATAATGATAATAAGAAGATGTTTAAAATCGAGGTGTAAAAAATGTTAAAATTTCATGTTAAGGCAATTACGATGGACGTAGAAGGAAATTTTTCTGTCCTATTGACAGATGAAGAGGAAAAGAAAGTTTTGCCCATCGTCATAGGTCCATTGGAAGCCCAAAACATAGCTATCCCTCTTCAAGGAATTACACCGCCTCGCCCTTTAACCCCCGACCTTTTAAAATCTGTTATTGAACAACTTGGAGGAAAACCTGAAAAAGTTGTAATTACTGATTTAAAAGATGACACTTATTATGCAGAGCTTTATATAAAACAAGGGGATAAAGTTATAAAATTAGACTCAAGGCCCAGTGATGCTATAGCTTTAGCAATACGAACTGATATACCAATTTTCTTAAATGTTCGTTTAGCGGAATTCACTTATGATATGGCAGATTTAAAATTTGAAGATGGAGATAATTAAAATTCTACTGGCCCTCTTAAAAATTTAAGAGGGCTACTTTTTTAAAGAATTGTTAACCATTATGTAAAAATAGTTGACAATTCTTTTTAAAAAAAATATAATAATTGTTGTAATAATACAATGAGGAGGAAAAATATGATAAAAACTAAAGACATGATTTTAGCTTCTCTTTTTGCTGCTATTACTTTTATAATGGGTTTTGTAAAAATACCTTTGCCTTTTTCTCCAGTACCTATCACAGGGCAGACTTTTGCAGTTATGTTAGCCGGAGGACTTTTAAATCCTACATCAGCATTTTTGAGCCTTTTTATTTTTGACCTTTTAGGTGCAATTGGAATACCTGTGTTTGCAGGACTTACCGGAGGACTAAATATTTTAATAGGTCCTACAGGAGGATATATTTTAAGTTGGCCCTTTGCAGCCTTTTTAATCTCTTTGACTTTAAAAAATAAAAAAGCAAATTTTATCAATGTTTTTTTAACATATGTCCTGTTTGCAATAATTCTTGTTTATATTTTGGGAGTAACTCAGCTCTCTTTTGTTACAGGAATGCCATTTAAAAAAGCCTTTTTAGTGGGAGCACTTCCTTTTATACCTGGCGACTTAATCAAGGCATTTATCGCTTCCTATCTCACTTTAAAATTAAAACCTGTTATAAAATCTAATGAAAAAAGGCAAGGTTGAACCCTTGCCTTTTTTCATTACTGCTGAACAGTTGGTCCAAAGTTTCCTCTATAGCCTGCTCCTTTATGCGCTCCTTTAGCACCAAAGCCTGCTCCCAAGCCTACACCTGTATTGCCATTGCTATTTTTTCCAAGTCCAAGACCTAAACCTACACCTGAACCTTTACCATATTGACAGGTTCCATCCCATGAATTTATCTTGTCTTCAATGGTTTTTTTGATTGTGTCAGCCCTATCCTGAGTTATTTTACCATCTTTAACTAATTGGTCTATAAACCCTTCTTTTTGCTCAATTAAAGCTTTTTTCAGATTGTCAAGTGTTATGCCATTTTCTTCTGCAATCTGAACTATTGTTTTCCCTGATTGAAGTTCACTTAAAATTTCATCTGCTGTCTTACCAGTCAGTTTTGCAAGAAAATCTGCATTTCTACTCATTCCGTATCTTGGTGCTGTCGTAGAATATTGAGGTGGAGTTGAAGAACTAGCTGTATTGCCAGTTGTGGCTGCATAAGCAGCTATTCCACTTAAAAGCATACCTCCTGTAAGTACTACTGCTACTACCTTTTTGAAATTCATTTAAAACCACACTCCTTTTTGAATTTTGTTTTTTATTTGCTACACTTATATAATAACCTTTTAGTTTGAGGTAACTATATTGGATTTGTGAAGGATTTGTGAAGGATGTGTGAAAATTCGTTTAAATTAATATGAGTATTGGCAATCTATAAAGTTTTGACAATATAAAAAAGAGATGGCTTCCCACCACCTCTTCTAACAATCAAATATTAAATTCATCAAATCGAATTATTGTAGCTTTGTGGAACACTATTCTGTTGATTATTTTCATTTTGCCATTTACCTTTAAAATCTCCTCTTTTTCCTTCAAAATGTTTGAAAAATCCTTGAGGCAATCCGTTTTGTTCCATATTTTTTACCATTGTATCAATTCTATTTTTAATCGTATTTCCTTGGTCCTGAGTAATAACTCCAAAGCTTACAAATTTATCAACTAATTGTTTTTGCAATTGTGCCATTTGTTTGTAATAATTGATTAACTCATCCTTTTGCTGGTCTGTCAATTTAGATGGATCAACACCTCTCAAAATAAACCCTAATCCATCGTTGCCACCAAACATAGCATAGCCTTTTTTATCAGCATTAGCTATTGCATTATCTATCGCACTTGTGATTTTGTTTGCTTGGTCTTGAGTCAATAATCCTTCAGATACCAATTTGTTTACTATATCCTTCTGAAGTGACGCCATTTGTTTGTATATTTCTGTAAAAGCTGCTTTTTGTTGTTCTGTAAGCTTTGAAGTATCAATTGGGCCTATTCCAAAATATCCTTTGTCAAATCCTCTTCCGCCACCAATGAAGAAGGGAACATTGTCTTGATTTGCTTTAGAAACTTTGCTATCAATGTTTTTAATTATATTATCTGCTTGTTGTTGAGTTATAAGCCCTTCTGATAAGAGTTTGTTTATAAACTCTTTTTCAAGGTCGGCTATTTTTTTGTTGTAATCTGTAATTATTTGCTCTTGCTCTGGTGTAAGCTTTGATGTGTCAATTCCAAAAAAGCCTTTTATGCTGTTTGTCAGTGGTGAATCAGTATTTGCTGCAAAAACTGTCAAAGGAATTGCTAAAGCCAATACAACTGCTAAAACTATTAACCATTTGTTTCTCTTCATATATGGATACCTCCTTTTAAATTTTTCCTTTTTCATTCTTTATGATACCCACATAGTTTGAAGTAATTTTATATAATTTGTGAGGAAAGTGTGAAGTTTAATTTTAAATATTGTAAACTGATTAAAAAATAATTAAACTAAAGATGGGAGGTGTTTTTTATGCAAAAAGTTTTAGTAATTGAAGACGAAGAAGGAATGAGAGATATTTTAAAAACTTATTTAGAAAATAATGGATATGAAGTATTGGTAGCTGAAAATGGCAAAATAGGGCTTGAATATTTTAATAATAATAAAGATATAAGCATAATCCTTTTAGATATAATGCTTCCAGATATAAGTGGTTGGAGCCTTTTAAAAACAATTAGAGAAAAGTCAAAAGTGCCTGTAATGATGATAACAGCAAGAGGAGAAGAGTATGATAAACTTTTAGGGTTTGAATTAGGAGCAGATGATTACGTTGTAAAACCTTTTAGCCCTAAAGAAGTAATCGCTCGCGTTAAAGCAATTTTGTCAAGAACTTATGGAGCTTCAGAAGAAGAGGGGAAAACAGAATATGAAGGAATTTCTATAAATGTAAGTTCTAGGGAAGTTACGGTTGATGGAGAAAAAATTGACCTTACGCCAAAAGAATTTGACCTTTTAAAACTCTTAATAGATAATAAAGGAAAAGTTGTATCCCGCGAAAAGTGCCTTAATGAAGTATGGGGATATGATTTTTATGGAGATTTAAGAACAGTTGATACCCATATAAAACAGTTAAGAGAAAAATTAGGAGAAAAGCGCAAACTCATAAAAACAGTGTGGGGAATAGGTTACAAATTGGATGGTGAATAAATTTGAAAGGAATAAGAAAAAAGCTTTTTATCTCTTACCTTATCATAGGCCTTATAATTTTATCTATGTTTTGGCTTACTCAAGTAGTTTTTATTAATAAGATATACTCTTATTACAAAATAAATCAACTTAAAAATTACAGTGAAAAAATTGTAGAAGCAATAAATAACAACGATGAAATGCTTATAAGTGAACTTATTGACAAATCTAATGCCCAAGTCGTCGCAATGACACAAAACAACATAATAATTGCAGGAAATAACAGAGGATACGGTCGAGGTTTGGGAATCCCTGAAGTACTTCTTCACCCTATAAACACTGTAAAAGTTGTAAAATATGAGCATCCTTTTTTGCATATAGAATATCTTTCTATTGTAAGGCCTTTTTTATATAACGGAAAACCCGCTACTTTAATAATGAGCATCCCTATCGCCGCTATAAACGACTCTGTCAATCTTTTTAAACAAGTTTTTTGGCGGATTTTTGTCGTCACAATAGCAGCAATTTTATTTGTGTCAATTTACATGTCAAAAAAGTTTACTCGACCTATACAAATTTTGAAAAATGCTGCTCACCAAATCGCTTCTGGAAATTTAGATGTCAAAATAAATTACAAAGAAGACGATGAATTAGGAGACCTTGCAAAATCTATGAACACAATGGTAAAACAGTTATCTATCACAGACAAGTTCAGAAAAGATTTGATTGCAAATATAAGCCATGATTTAAAAACACCTCTTGGCCTTATACGTGGATATTCTGAAATGCTTTTAGACTACTATGGAGACGATAAAGAAAAAAGAGAAAAATATTTAAATACAGTGATTAAAGAAACAGAGAGAATGTCTAAATTAGTAGACGACGTGTTACAGCTTTCTAAGCTCCAATCAGGAATGGTAGAAATAAAAGAGGAACCTATAGATTTAGAAAAACTTATATTTGAAACTTTAGACATATTTGAAATTCAAATTTTAGAAAAAAATATAGAAGTAAAGCTTAATAATCTTAAACTTAAGGTAATAGCGGATAGGGAAATGATAAAACGGGCAATTATAAATATAATAAGCAATGCTATAGCAAGTATAGAAAATGGTGGCATTCTTGCAATAGAGGCAATTCCACAAGATAAAGAAGTTTTAATAAAAATATCAGATACAGGATGCGGCATACCTCAAAAAGATTTAGAGCACATCTTTGACAGGTATTACAAAGGAAACAAATCGGGAACAGGCCTTGGCCTTGCAATAGTAAAAGAAATATTGACATTGCACGGCAGCAAATATGGAATAGAAAGCAAAGAAGGAGTAGGTACCACTTTTTATTTCACATTAAAAGCGGGTTAATCCCGCTTTTAATCTTAAAAAAATAGCAAATCAATGTGTCTCATCACATTCCTGTAAATATCGCTAATTGAATTCCCAGTCTTTTCAGCAATGGCTTTAACATCTTCATACTCAGGATACGCTTTAATAAGTTTTCCATTTAAATAGCCCTTTTTTACTCTTATTCTTCCGTAAGGAGTATCCACAACTAAAAAATCTCTATCAAGTTTGTACCTTAACGCTTCGTAATACCTTATGCCAAAAGTAGAAGTCTCTCTAAATATTATCTCCTTTAATTTATCAGCATTTTCTTTTTCACAAATTACCGTAAGAAGCGTTCCCGGCCTTTGCTTTTTCATAATAATAGGAGTCAAAAACACATCCAATGCTCCATTTTTAAAGAGCAGTTCAAACAAATATTGATAAAATTCCGGATTCATATCATCTATATTTGTCTCCAAAACCATCAATGTCTCAGGTTTTTTTTTACCTCTTCCTCTCCCACATATGTCCTCAAAACATTTGGTATCTCTAAATCCTTAGTACCAGCACCATATCCAACAGAATTTATCGTCATGTCAGGTATACCACCAAACTCATTCGCTAAAGTTTTTACAATAGCGGCACCGGTAGGTGTCACAATTTCACCTTTTACATCGCTTTGGTACACAGGTATTCCTTTTAAAAGTTCTGCTGTTGCTGGTGCAGGCACAGGTATAAGACCGTGTTGAGTATCTACAAAGCCTGAACTTACTGGCAATGGAGAAGAAACAATCTTATCTGGCTTTATCATGTCTATAAGTATCGCCGTACCTATTATATCTACTATAGAATCTACTGCCCCCACTTCATGAAAATGCACTTCTTCGGGAGATTTTCCATGCACTTTTGCCTCTGCTTCTGCTAATTTCTCAAACATCTCAACACTCATTTTCCTGACTTCTTCCTCTAAATCACTCTTATCGATGATTTCTCTCACATCTTTCATATGCCTATGATGGTGATGATGCTCTTCCTCATACAATACCTTAAAAGTCTTAGCACTTATACTATTCTTTTGTGTTTTCCCTATCTCTATATCAAAATTGTCCAAAGCTATTTTCTTTACCTTCTTTTTAAACTCTTCCACATCTACATGAGATAATAATGAAGCAATAGTCATATCTCCAGAAATTCCAGCAAAACAGTCAAAATATAAGACTTTCATTTTGATTCCTCCCCTATCCTATTTATTAAACTTGCAGAATAAGCCGCACCAAAACCGTTATCAATATTTACAACACTTACGCCACTGGCACAGGAATTAAGCATAGTCAAAAGAGCGGACAAACCGTGAAAGTTAGCACCATATCCTACGCTTGTAGGCACTGCAATTATAGGAGAGCTAACCAATCCTCCTAACACAGTAGGAAGTGCTCCTTCCATACCAGCAACTGCAATCAATACACGGCATTGTCTGATTTCATCTAATTTATCTAAAAGCCTGTGTAGTCCTGCAACTCCAACATCATAAAATCTTTTTACAGTGTTTCCCATAAGTTCTGCAGTAATAGCCGCTTCTTCAGCAACAGGCAAATCAGAAGTTCCAGCAGCCACTACTCCAATTATGCCTTTTGTCTTTTTTATTGGCGTATTTCTTATGGAAATTATACGAGCTTCCTCATAATAGACAGCTTTTTCCACTACTTCTTTTACCGCTTCAAAATGTTCTCGCGACGCTCTTGTCCCTAAAACATCACTTCCATTTTTGAACATATTAAAAGCAATTTCTTTAACCTGCTCGGGAGTCTTTCCTTGACAAAAAATTACTTCAGGAAATCCCTTTCTTATCTCTCTGTGATAATCAATTTTAGCAAATCCTAAATCTTCATAAGGAAGTTTCTTTAAAGCTTCTAATGCTTCATCTGTTGATATCTTGCCTTGTTTAAACTCCATTAAAATCTGCAATATTTTCTCATTGTACATTTTTTACCACCTTCACATGAGGCTCATTTAAGCTACCAGTTCTGTATCCTTCTAAATCCATCGTTACATACTTAAAGCCAGCATTTTTAATTCTTTTTACAACTTCTTCCCTTATACCTTCTTCAAAAATTGTCTCCATCTGCTCCTTTGGAAGTTCAATCCTTGCAACATCTCCATGGTATCTCACTCTAAATCCTGAAAAGCCTAAGTCTCTCAAATCCTCTTCTGCCTTTTCTACCATAGAAAGCTTATCATAAGTTATCTCTTCTCCGTAAGGGATCCTTGAAGCAAGACATGCATAAGAAGGCTTACCCCATGTAGGAAGCCCCATCTCTTTGGATAAAATCCTTATCTCTTCTTTTTTTATACCACATTCTAGCAAAGGGCTTAAAATTCCTAATTCTTTTAACGCCCTTCTTCCTGGCCTGAAATCAGACACATCATCTGCATTTGTGCCTTCTAGAATATATTTGAAGCCCTTTTCTTCTGCAATAGCTTTAAACCTTGAAAATAAATTGGATTTACATATATAGCATCTATTTAAAGGATTTTTTCTAAATTCTTCTATTTCAAGAATATCATTAAATTCCACAACCAAGTGGGGAATTCCTATTTTTTTAGCAAGCTCTACAGCTTCTTTTAATTCACTTTTAGGATGCATTGGAGAAGTAGCAGTCACAGCTAATACTCTATTCCCTAAAACGTCGTAACTTACTTTTGCCAAAAAAGTGCTATCTACACCTCCAGAAAAAGCAATTAATGCGTTATCTAATTTTAACAAATATTCTTGCAATTTCCTTAGCTTCTCTTTAATAATTTCTATATTAACACCCCCTATGGTATACCTCATCAATTTTACGTATAACTATTTTATCACAGATAGTAAAATAAACAAAATGTTTGTGTTTTCCCACATCTGAAAGCTGCTCTTCTGTAGAAGCACTTACTTCCTCTTAATTATCTGTGCTCCTTTTATAAAACTCCAACGTATAGATAACAAAGGCTAAAATAGCCAATAACAGTGCTATAATCATCAAAGTAAATCCATAAGGCCACTTAAAAATTGAAAAAATTATCGCAATATAAAAGAAAAGTGTCGCAGCTTTGCCATAGTTATTAGCGGGTATAGCAATTTCTTGCTTTTTATAAAGTATCGCAGCACCTATTATCATTGATAGTTCTTTTACCATTAAAATAGCAATAACAAAAAAATGAATTAAATCTTTTATCCATAAACTGGTCAAAACAGTAAGTATCATCAACTTGTCCGCAAGAGGGTCAAGCAAAGTACCTATTTTTGTCACTTGGTTATAGTGCCTCGCTATATAACCATCCAAAATATCCGTAATACCTGATAATATAAAAATCACTGCAGCATAAGTATTTCCCTCGGGAACATAAAAAAAAGTGTATACAAAAAGAGGTATAAGTAAAAATCTAACAAGTGTAAGAAAATTTGGTATATTCATCTAAACACCTCTACTTGTCAAGTTTGATAAAATTATAATACAAAAAAATCAAAAGTAAAAGGCCCTTATCGGGCCACATTTACAGGAACTTCTATCTCATCTAAAGCTATGCGGAAACTATATCCTTCTTCTTCTTTTTTAAAGTCTTCTATATTGGTAAAACATTTGGCAAAAACATCATTTTTTGTGTGAACTTCAATATCTTTTAAATTGTACTTTAAAGCTGTCCTCCTCACTAAAGAATTAATTATTTCTTGTGCAGTTTCTATTCCTACATTTTCCTTCTTCTCAATATAAATATACATACTGCTCTTTTTTTGTTGCCAATCAATATCGTATAGTACACAGAATCCCAACTTTACGCCATCTTTCGTTTCCAACACAAACATTTTACGGTTTTTGCCAAAAGGTATATTTAAAACATTGTCTTTCCCTCTTGATATTTTAAACAAATCAATTAAAAATTTGACCACATTAATGTCTTGCAACCATAAGGAAAATATTTTTTTATCTTTTTTCTCTAAATCTTTAATTAAAATCTTCCCATTTTCTCCCATCATCAACACCACCTATCTATAAATATATATTCTTTACAAATTTCAAAAATCCTGCTTAAAAACAGAAAATAATTTTCGACAAATAAAAAATACAGTATAAATAAAAAAGAGCAGAAAACCCACTTTTTATTTTTTTCTTTAAATTTGTGTTAAATTTTTTCACTATGAAGGAAAATAAATTTTTTTGGTGAATTATATATAGTGAGGTGATAAAATGCAAGCAGAAATATTAAAAGCTATTCAAACAATTTCAAACCCTTTTTTAGACTATTTTTTTATAGCTGTAACTATGTTGGGAAGTTCAGGATTTTATTTTATTTTTATCCCCCTTTTTTACTGGTGTGTAGATAAAAGATTTGGTCTAAAATTGGGACTCATATTGATAAGCTCTATCTATGTAAACACTGTTTTAAAAGAGATAACAAAAATAGCAAGACCTATAGGATATCCAGGAATAAGGTCTATTTTTACACAATCGGCAGGAGGATATTCTTTCCCAAGTGGCCATGCACAAGGTTCTACAACTGTTTGGGGAACTTTAATGGTACACTATCAAAAAAAATGGCTGTGGTATGTAGGAATCGCCATCGTATTACTCGTATCATTTTCGCGAATGTATTTAGGTGTCCACTGGCCGATAGATATTATTGGCGGAATATTGATAGCTGTTTTAATAATAATTTTAAGTGAACTTATTGATAGCATCGTGAAAGAAAGCAATTTTAACATAAGTTTATCTTTTAAAGTTATTTTGTCAATTTTAATCCCTGCGCTTTTTATATTAATTTTCCCTCACAAGGATATTTATGAATACATGGGTTTAATTTCTGGTACTTTAATAGGTTATTTTATAGACAAAGAAAAATTTGATTTTACTGTCCATGCTCCTCTTCAAAAGCAAATTTTGAAGTTACTAATTGGAATAATTGTATTTTTTGTACTTAAAGAGGGATTAAAATTTGTGTTGCCTTCTGGCAATATTTTTAACGCTATAAGGTATGCAATTTGCGGACTGTGGCTTTCTCTTGGTGCACCTTATGTATTCAATCTTTTTAAATTAAACGATAAAACAATAAAGACATAAAAATAAGACCTCCTTCGGGAGGTCTTATCCAATATTAGCCATACTTTTAGTGTGCTTATCAGCTACTTTGCTAGCCCCATAAGATGCAGGCTTAACTTGTGCTTCAAATCCACATCCTAACACCATGTTAACTACTTCTTTTATAATATCTCTTGTTTTACCATTTTCCCCTACGTCTAAATGAATCTGTATATTTATATCCTTTTTATCAGTCTGATTGATCTTTTCAAAAAGCTGATTCGCTATTTCAATGCTATAAGTAGCCTCCATAAAAATCCTTTGTTTTAAAGACAACACCTTTTTATTACAAAATTTCCTATAATAATACCTGGCACCTTTCCCTTCTCGGTATATGATTACAGCAGTGACAAAGCATACGGATTTACCTGGTTGAGAGTCTGTACCCACCATCAACTTGTAATTAGATTGCCGGTCTCCCTCAACAAATTCCATAATGTCTTGGAACATTTTATCAATATCCATTTTTCCCTTGGTTGGGCTAATGAAATACAATGACCCCATCTCCTTTAACTGCAAATTGCTTAGCGCAATTAAATCTTATTTTAATTTTTATTATACACCATTTTCTTAAAAAGTGTATTAAAATTTTTTTATTTTTTTGTTAAACTATCAATTTTGTAACAAACAGTATCAACTCTGCAGCTGGTATAAATATAAGCTGAGCCAGCAAAGTACCCAAAATTTTCCCCAACACAAGAAGCACTACCATACTGTCCACATCATGTTGGGTCCTTTTACCGCTTAAGGCCTGGTCAGTTATAAGAGCCGCCACAGGGTCCACTACAACGGTAAACAATACAGTCGCAAACCCGTTTACAATACCCGAAAGCTGACTGGCTGTAATTCTATACTCAGGAAGAATGGCTCCAGCGTAAAGTGAAGAGATAATACCTGTGGTGTAAATAGAAGTAATAATAACGTTATATATCAAAAAAGTTTTTGGTACGTTAGCCTTCCACACACCTTTTAGCATAGACAGCCTTGGCAAAACAATTTTTTTCTTTATCTTTTTTAAATTACTCCATCTAAATCCTTTAAGAATAAGCTTAGGGACTGTTCCAGCCCCTTCCATTCCATTTATGGCAACAGTAAAAATCGATACAAAAGTGGGCATCAGGGGTGCTCCTATCAATGCCCCTAATGTAGCTGAAAAAAGTACAATTCTCATATCATTTTGAAGGAGATAGACCTTGTCCATTTTTATCGCCATATCTACAATACTGCCAAGAAAAGGTGCTTGAATCATATTTGATAATCTTGATATCACAGCCATAATATTAAAAAGCGAAAGAGCAACAGCAAGCTTTCGAGTTCTTACACCCGAAGGTCTTATTGAATAAGAAAGTGTGTCAATCAGATTTATGACCATTGTGAAAAAAGCTACTATCATCAGTCTTTTTGCATCTATCATTTGTCCCATCCATTCTTTTCTTTATTTAAAATTCCTCTATAATTATATTGTACAATGCCTTTTTTTTCAACATTTATCTTTTGCCAAGTGCGTGTAAAGAATTAGTAGATAACTTATTTAGCTGACATTTTGCACAGACTTTTGCCAAAGATTGTGGTATAATTTATAGTATCGGAGGGAAAATAAATGTCACAAAAACAGTACAACAAATGGTTAATTCTTTCTGCAGTTGTCATTGGTAGCATAATGGGGCCAATTGACGGAAGTATAGTCAACATAGCAATGCCAGAATTTACAAAGATTTTCCACACAAATATAACAACAGTAAGCTGGGTCTCCATGACATATTTATTAGTTTTAAGTAGTCTAATGATGACTTTTGGAAGACTTGGCGATATGTTGGGTTATAAAAAACTGTATCAATACGGCCTTTTGACTTTTTCAATATCTTCTGCGATCTTGAGTCTTTCTGTAAATATATATATGTTAATAATTATGCGAGCTTTCCAAGCAATAGGAGCTGGCATGCTAATGTCAATGACATCAGCTATTATAACATCCGTGTTTCCTCCAAACGAAAGAGGTAAAGCTCTCGGCATTAACGCTATGTCTATATCTATCGGGCTTGCAATAGGTCCTACATTAGGGGGTTTTCTTTTATCAAATTTGGGTTGGCAGTCTATATTTTATATAAACGTTCCTATCGGTATAATAGGTTACATATGGGCTCATATCGTGGTACCTGACAACAAAGGAGTTCCTGAAAAATTTGATATTTACGGATCTATTTCTTTCTTTGGCTTTCTTGCAAGCCTCTTGCTCTTTATATCAGAAGGTGGAACATGGGGTTGGACATCACTTCCAAGTATAATTTCATTATTGACATCAGTAACATTTTTAACAATCTTTGTAATTATAGAAAATAAAGTAGACTTTCCTATGTTTGACTTCTCTCTTTTAAAAATAAGGTCTTTTACCTTTGGAAACATAAGCACCCTGCTAAACTTTATGTCTCAAAACACAATGACTTTTTTAACTCCTTTCCTCCTTCAGCATCTAGGATTTACTACTGAAAAAGCAGGTATAGTAATGACTTCTTTCCCTCTCGTCATGTTCGTCGTGGCACCCTTAAGCGGTATTTTAGCTGATAGATACGGAGCCCAAATCCTCTCAACTATTGGTGCACTCATTTCTGCAACAGCCCTTTTTCTTATGGTAACTTTAACAGAAAAATCTACTATGTTTTCCATTATGACCCATCTTGCCCTTTTTGGCGTAGGAAATGCCATTTTTCAGACACCAAACAACAGTGCAGTAATGGGAAGTGC
>Ga0224486_100405_pt1 | contig 13773 bp, 13 predicted proteins | sample TexhydDE_CT_test_FD_172013 | JGI IMG/M metagenome (GOLD analysis project Ga0224486, IMG submission 172013) | Fracking water microbial communities from deep shales in Oklahoma, United States - hydraulically fractured wells DE_CT_test ...
TACCCGCTCACATTTCTAGCTATATCTTTTATTGCAACCAATAATTACAAATATTATCATATAACGTAAGAAAATTTATAGGTGGGCATTCAGAAAAAATACCCACCCCAACTATTGACAAAGAGCCGCTTTTTAAATAGCTCTTCTTCATTCAATCTGTAAGATATGGTAAAAAGACTGTCGCTCAAGTGGACATTCTCTAAAATTACATCGTCGGGCACTTTTAAATCTATTGGTGAAAAATTCCATATAGCCTTAATCCCAGCTTTTACTAATCTGTCAGCAGTGTACTGGGCATTGTCTTTGGGAATACACAGTATTGCTATATCTATGTGGTTGTTAGCTATGAATTCTTCCACTTTTTCTACATCCATTACCTCTACATCTCTTATCTTCAATCCAAACAGCCTTGGGTTTATGTCAAATATGCCTTTTAAATTGAATCCAGACTTCTCAAATCGAGTATAATTGGCAATCGCTTGTCCTAAATTGCCAGCGCCTATTATGATAGTGTTATAGGTTTTGTCAAGGCCTAAAATTTTGGTCAGATTATTGTAAAGCTCCTCAACATTATAGCCATATCCTTGCTGGCCAAAACCTCCGAAATTATTGAGGTCCTGCCTTATTTGAGAAGCAGTAACGCCCATTCTCTCGCTGAGCTCTTTTGAAGAAATCCTCTTTATATCATTTTTTAAAAGTTCCTCTAAGCACCTGTGATATCTTGGGAGCCTTCTTATAACGGCCATAGATACTATAGTTTTTTTGCTCACTGTCCTCACCTCATTCTACTATGTACTTGAAATTATACAACATTGTAAATTTTTTGTCAATGAAACAAGCGCATAGTAGAATACAAGGAATTATTAAAAATTTTTATGACTGTTATAAAAAATTATAACTACTGACCCTTAGGCTCCCATTTGTTGTATTCCGTATTCATTATGACAATATCAACCCGTCTGTTGAGCCTTCTATGTTCTTCTGAATCGTTTGGAACAATTGGCCTATATTCACCATATCCTGCTGCTGAAATCCTCTGGGGTTCTATCCCAACTTCATTTACCAATATCTTTAACACGTTAGTAGCCCTTATAACAGAAAGTTCCCAGTTAGAGGCAAACTTTTGATTGTTTATTGGAATGTCGTCTGTGAACCCTTCAACTCGGATATAATTTGGCAAATCCTTTAATATGCTCCCTATTTTTATAAGCACCTCTTTTTCCTCAGGACGCACCTCAGCAGACCCTAAATCAAACAAAAGAGTATCTTGTAAGCTTATTACAAGCCCTCTCTCATCTATACGGCTTGTTACCATTTTTTGTAAATTATGTTTTTCTATCAAAGCATTCAACTGCTCCTGCACCTTTGCCAACTCATTTTCGTCCCCCAAATTTCCGGGAACCATACTTTCACCACTGTACTCACCTATGACATACTTTGTACCACCCAAAGTTTTGCTCAAAATTTGGGCAAGTTGAGCAAATCTAGTAGCATTTACCGTACTTATCGAGTACAGTACCACAAAAAATACTAAAAGCAAACTCATCATATCAGAGTAAGTAAGCACCCACCTATCTTTATTTGGTTTTGATTCATCTTCCTCCAATCTCTTCATTTAATTCTACACCGCCTTTCTGAGGTGTATTTTTAAGCTGTGCCTGCGCGATAAATGTCATTAACTTTCTCTCTAATATCCTTGGATTTTCCCCAGCTTGCAGTGAAAGACTTCCTTCTAATATTAATTCTCTTTCAGTTGTTTTTATTTTAGCCCTATTTTTTAATTTTTGAGCAATAGGAAGGAAAAACACGTTTGCTAAAATGGCACCATATAGTGTAGTTATAAATGCCACCGCTACGGCAGGACCCAATTTGTCCGGTTCAGTTAAATTACCCAACGCTTGAACAAGTCCCATAACTGTCCCTATAAGGCCCATTGTAGGAGCATAACCACCCGCCGACTCAAAAATGCCCGCTTCTTTTTTAGCTTCCATATCCTCTACGTATATCTTATTCTCCATAGTCGTTTTAATAAGTTCCATATCAGATCCGTCAACAACTAGCTCTAAACACTCTTTCAAAATAGGATCAAATTTCTTTATCTCCTCAGACTCTATTTCGGATTCAAGGCTTAAAAGCCCTTCGCTTCTTGCTTTTTGCGCTAAATAAGTAAAATACTTTATTATCTCAAGATAATTATCCTTTTCATTTTTAAAAGCTCTCACTAAAAGTCCCGGTACTTTTTTAATATCATCCATAGAATAAGTAATTATAGTAGCCCCTATAGTACCCCCCAAAACTATTATAGCAGAAGGCACATCTATTAAAGAAGCAAGAGTACCTCCCCCTAATACAAATCCATAAACTATAGCCCCTAATCCAACAACTATACCTACTACTGTAGCTATATCCAAGTCCATCACCTTCCATCTATAAATACACTCATTAATTTTTTATCGGCAGTTTTCAAAAAAAAGTTATAGTAAATTTAGCCCTTTTATAAAAGAAATTTTTTTGATATATTTAATATGAACAGGAGGTCTTAAACTATGGCAGTAATAATAGCAAACAACATCACAAAAAGCTACGGTGTCGATATAATTCTACAAAATATTTCTTTTATAGTCAACGAAGGTGATAAAATAGGAGTAATTGGTGAAAATGGGGCTGGAAAATCTACCCTTTTTAATATTTTAGCTGGCATTACTGAAGTTGATAGTGGTACAGTTTCTGTTTTTGCAAATAAAATCGGATACTTGAAACAAAATACAGTAATTGATTCTGAAAAAAGCATATATGAGGAAGTAAAATCAGTTTTTGACGAAATATTTCAACTAGAAATGGAAATTAAACTTTTAGAAGAAAAAATTTCACAGACAGCAAATTCCAATTTGCTAGATAAATTTTTGGCAGAATATTCCTTTTTGCTGGATAAGTACAAAGAATTAGAAGGCTATTCTGTAGAAAGTAAAGTAAGAGGCGTTTTGAACGGATTGGGGTTTGACATGTCTCAATTTGATACGCCTGTATCAGCTTTAAGCGGCGGTCAAAAAACCCGTCTCATGTTAGCAAAGACACTTCTATTAAATCCAGATGTTCTGCTTTTAGACGAACCCACTAACCATTTGGATATAAACTCAATAGAATGGCTGGAACAATATCTTAAATTTTACACCGGTACCGTTTTAATCATATCCCACGACAGATACTTTTTAGATAAAATTGTAAATAGAATATTTGAAATTGAAAGTCACCGCTTAAATGTATACGAAGGCAACTACACAGAATACTTAAAAAGAAAAAAAGCAGAAACAGAGGCAAGACTAAAAGCTTATGAAGAACAGCAAAAAGAAATAAAAAGGATTAAATCAATTATAGAGGTTCAAAAAAATCGTCGAACTGAAAAGTCAGTAAAAATGGCGCAAAGTAAACAAAAACTTTTAGAGAAAATAGAAATAATAGAAAAACCAATGATAAATAATAACTCCATTAAATTGCACTTTGATTTTGATTTAAAGAGTGGAAATGATGTGTTAACAGTAAGAAATCTCTCCCTTAAGTTTGACAGACAAATCTTCTCTAATGTATCTTTTGAGATAAAAAGAGGAGAAAAAATTGCCCTTCTAGGGCCCAACGGAGTAGGCAAAACCTCTCTTTTAAAAATATTAGCAGGAGAAATTGACAATTTTGAAGGTGAAGTGAAGTTTGGAACAAACGTGATAATAGGCTATTATGAACAAGAATTTAAAAGTCTAAATCCTCAAAAAACAGTATTAGATGAAATATGGGATGAAAATCCATATCTTACTCAAACAGAAGTGCGCACTTTATTAGCCTCTTTTCTTTTCAAAGAAGAAGAGGTATTTAAAACTATTTCTTCATTAAGCGGTGGAGAAAAAGCAAGGCTCTCTTTACTAAAGCTTCTTCTCTCAAAGGCCAATTTTTTATTGATGGATGAACCGACAAATCACTTAGATTTAAAAGCAAAAGAAGCGCTAGAAGAAGCTTTATTAGACTATTCAGGAACTTTACTATTTGTATCCCACGATAGATATTTTATAGATAAAATTGCAACAAAAGTCATGATTTTAAACCCTGACGGCCTAGAAATATACCTAGGCAATTACAGCTACTATATAGCGAAAAAAGAACAGTTAGAGACAAAGCAAGAAGAAACAGCTAAAAAGACAAAAACGCAAATAAAAAATGAAAGGCAAAAAGAAAGACTTGCCAGACTTAAGTTAAAACAGCAAAAGGAATACCTAAAAAATCTCGAAAATTCGATTTATCAAGTAGAAGAAAGGATAAAATACTTAGAAGAAAAGATGTGTGAGGTAGAAATTTATAAAACAGGCGAAATTGTAGAAATACAAAGGGAATATAATACCCTAAAAGAAAAATTAGAAAAAATGTATGAAGAATGGGAAAAATTAAGCGGGTAAAAAAACCCGCTTTTTAATAACCCTTGTCCAAATCCACTATATTTCTCATCGTCCTTCCTTCTTTGTAGGCTATAAGATTTTCCCTCAAAATTTCCATTGCCCTTTTCATATAATGAGGTGTAATTCCTGCAATGTGAGGAGTAATTATAACATTTTCCATCTCCCACAAGGGACTACCCTCTTTTAAAGGCTCTTCTTCAAAAACATCTAATGCAGCTCCTTTTATAGTCTTGTTTTTGAGGGCATTTATAAGGTCCACTTCATTCACCACTTTGCCTCTTCCGACATTTATAAAGAAGCTATCACTCTTCATTTTGTCAAAAACGTTTTTCCCTATCAAATGATATGTTTCTTTTGTGAGAGGAAGGATAGATATTACATAGTCTGCTAATGGCAATATATCACATTTTTCAATAGAGGTATACATTTTTTCTACATACGGAGAAGGTTTCCCAGAACTTCTTATCCCATACACTTTCATTCCAAGCTCTCTGAGTAATCTTGCAATCTCCTCCCCTATACTACCCACCCCTATTATAAGAGCGATTTTATCTGTAAGTTCTGAAACTTCAACAGACCTGTCCCATATCTTTTTCATCTGATTTCTGACAAAAATGTGTAGTCCTCTTTCAAACATCAGCATATACCCTATAACTTGCTGGGAAATTTGATGTTTATGAACATCTCTCGAATTAGTAACAACTACCCCTTTTTCTTTGAGCTTTTCAAAAGGCAAAGTATCTGCTCCAGCGGTCAAAAGATGAATCCATCTCAAATTGGGAGTTCTGTCTACAATATTGGGCTGGAATTCAAAATCAAAGCTTATAATAATTTCTGTGTTTTTAATGTCTTCTTCTTTTGCCTCTTCTATATGCAAAACTTTATAGTCCTTCATGATGTCTTTAATCTCCTTTATGTAGTCCTCTTTCACTTTTGTAAACATTAAAATGTTTTTCATTTTTATCCCCCTTAACATTTAATTTTTAATAAATTTTTTTCTCATTTCATTCCAGTAAATGAAATGAAATATAGTTAAGCACAATATCCACAGAGTTATCCACAAACAGAAAAACTCAAAACTTCTGCTTTATCGACGGTTTTCCCCAATTCTAACAATCACTTTTCCCCAATTTTGAGATATGGAATGGCATTTAAATCCATCCCTGAAAATTTTCCTTTTACAAAATCGTAATAGGCAGCTGCAGCTATCATTGCACCGTTGTCTGTGCAATAAATTTTTTCAGGATAATAGACAGAAAGCCCAAACTTTTTCGCCTCATCTTCCAATTTTTGCCTTAAGAAGCCATTAGAAGCAACACCTCCTGCTATGGAAACTTTGCTGACATTTTTAAACCTCGCTGCCTCCACCAATTTTTTCACCAAAACCTCCACTATATTTCTCTGGAAGCTGGCGGCAACGTCATAAATATTTACTTCTTCTCCCTTTTGCTTCTGCCTGTTGAGGTAATTCAAAACAGCAGTCTTTACCCCGCTAAAACTGAAATCAAAATTTCCTTCTTCCATAAAAGACTTTGGAAACTCGATCGCCTCCATATTCCCAAGCTTTGCAGCTTTTTCAATAGCCGGACCTCCGGGATATCCCAATCCCAACGCCCTAGCCACCTTATCAAAAGCTTCTCCAGCTGCATCATCCAAAGTTTTCCCCATCACCTCATATTCCCCATAGTCCTTCACATAAACTATATGGCTGTGTCCACCAGATGCTACAAGACAAACAAAAGGCGGCGTTAAATTACCACCTATATAATTTGCTGCAATGTGCCCGTCAATGTGATTAACTCCGATGAAAGGTTTCCCTTTAGCATAGGCTAAAGCTTTACCGTAAGATAAACCAACTAAAAGAGGGCCTACAAGCCCCGGCCCGTATGTAGCAGCTACGGCATCCACTTCATTAAGGCTTAGCTTCGCCTCATTGAGCGCTTCTTCTACCACAAATGAAATCGCCTCAATGTGCTTTCTTGATGCAATTTCAGGCACCACACCGCCGTACTTTTTGTGCACATTTATTTGAGAGTATATGACATTTGAAAGCACTTCTTTTCCGTTTTTCACAACCCCCGCAGCCGTTTCATCGCAGGAAGTCTCTATTCCTAAAATTACAATGTCTTTCGCCATTTCCACCACCACTACAAATCGTATTTCCACATCACTATAGCATCTTCATTGTTATCCTGATAATATCCTTCCCTTCTGCCTAAAGCTTTAAAGCCGAACTTTTTATAGAGGTTTTGGGCAACTAAGTTAGACTCTCTAACTTCAAGCGTCATAGAGGTAATACCGTTTTTCTTAGCAAGGTCAATCAACCCTTCCATTAATCTGCTTCCTATTCCTTTACCTCTGTACTCTGGATGAACCGCTATGTTTGTTATATGCCCTTCATCCAGCACCACCCAAAAGCCAGCGTATCCCACAACTTTTTTATCAACCTCTGCCACTATATACCTTGCACAGCTGTTCTTTGTAACCTCTCCCACAAAAGCTTCTCTAGACCATGGTGTAGCAAAACTCAACTTCTCTATCTCCATCACTTCATCTATATCATCTTCTGTCATCGGCCTTATAATAACTTCCATCAATTAACTCCCCTCGCCCCCAAATCGAATCTCCGCAGCAGACTTCCTTATATAAACAGGCTTAAAATCGAAAAAGTTTATTATTTCGTTTTTCTTTATCTTTAAGACAGCGATCTCTCCTAAAGAAGAAGCCCTTGCCATGTTGTCTTTATCCTTAGCAAATAAAACTCTATCTCCCAATATTTCATAGATACTATCCTTATAGACGTTTACTCCTTCTCCCACAAATAAAACTTTATCGGAATAATTCTCAACAATCTTAGAAATCTCTTCTATGGAATAGACATCTTGCTTTTCAATCACCTCAAAATCTTTTCCCCTAACCAGCATTCCGTATACCTGCCCATTTAAAGCATCCAGTATTGGGCAAATCAATCCATCAAACTCACTGACATTGTATGCTAAAGACAGAAGAGAAGACACTCCTACCACAGGGATGTTAAGTGCATGAGCCAATCCTTTTGCTGTTGCTGCTCCAATTCTTAAACCTGTAAAAGATCCTGGCCCTTCAGAGACAGCTATATGAGTGATGTCTCTTATTGAAACACCGCACCTTTTTAAAAGTTCATCTATCATTGGCATCAAAATTACAGAATGCTTAAGGTAGTTTATTGAATACTCGCCAACTATCCCGTTATCATCCACCAATGCCACTCCAGCCGTCCTGGAAGAAGACTCAATTGCCAAAACCTTCATCAATCCATCTCCTTTAGCAGTTCTTCATATCTTTTCCCAAAAGCGTTTAAAGTTATAATTCTCAAATCCTCCTCTTCACCTTTTTCAATGAGCACTTCTAGCCTCTCCTTTGGAATAAGAGGCCCCAGCCTTTCTGGCCACTCAACTGCGCACACCGCTTCATTATAAAAATATTCTTCATATCCTATCTCGTAAAGCTCAGCGTAATCGTCAATCCTGTAAAGGTCAAAATGATAAAATTTCTCTCTTCCATGGTGTTCATTGACCAAAGTAAAGGTAGGACTTGTCACTTCACCTTCAATACCTAATCCCTTCCCAATCCCCTTTGCAAAAACCGTCTTCCCGCTGCCCAAATCTCCATAGAGAAGCACTATATCTCCTTTTTTTAACAATTTTCCAAGTTTTTCCCCTAAATTTTTGGTATCTTCCATGCTCTTTGAGATGTATTTTTTCATCCGCCCTGTCACCTCATACAGCTTATAACTTTATTATATACTAACTTTGTAAAAAATAAAAACCCTCATGGAAGAGGGTTAAACTAAGCTTTAAAAAGTGGAGAAATCTTTTTGTAAATCAAAAATGTAATCGCAGAAATGACGAAGCCCTTTAAAAGGTTAAACGGTAAAATCCCATAAGCTATCAAAGTCTTTAAATCCACAATCCTTTTATTCGCCATCTTACCCATCCCTATTATGGCATCCATAGGAAATCCCATGACCTTCTGGTATAAGGGCAAAAACACGTAATAATTGAGTAAAGAAGCAGAAACCGACATAACCAAAGTTGCAACAGCCATAGCGATTAGCGCAGTTTTGCGAGTTTTATTGAGGTGATATATTAAACCAGCAGTTGCCACAAAAATTGATCCTACCGTAAAGTTGGCTATTTCTCCAATACCTCCTGATTGAGTAATTGTTGCGTGCAGTATGTTTTTTATAAGCTCCACCATCACCCCATACAAAGGTCCAATCGCAAAAGAAGCTACCAGTGCAGGTATATCGCTCAAGTCAAGCTTCAAAAACCCCGGAAATAGCGGCACCTGAAATTCTAAGTACATCAAGATAAAAGCTGTAGCTGAAAGAAAACCTACCTTTACTAAAGCTTGTGTTTTAACTTTTTCCATAAATACACCTCCAACTTTTGCTTTTTCTATTAAAAAACCCCTGAAGACAAATCTTCAGGGGTTTTTTACAAATAATTTACACAAATAGGCACAAAAAAGTAAATCTTCTCCCATCCGGACTTTTACCGTCGGCCTCGGAATTTCACCGAGTCAACCGCATATGCGGCTCGCAGGCTTTCACTGCCGGTCGGGAATTCCACCCTGCCCCGAAGATTTTACTTTCAATCAAATATTCAATTGGTTATTTTTATTTTCTCACCTTTCTATTTGTTTGTCAATAGTTTTACAAAATTTTTTCTACAGGGTTATCACAGTCCCTGCTTTGCCTTCTAAAGCCTCTACGGCTTTATCCAGAGAAGTTATTATTGCGCGCCTTCCCACTTTTGACTTTGCGAATCTAACTGCAGCCTTTACTTTGGGATACATGCTGCCAGGAGCAAAATGTCCCTCTTCCATGTACTTTATAGCCTCTTCAACTGTCATCCTGTCCAAAAACTTTTGATTTGGCTTGTTGTAATTTATTGCAACTTTTTCTACAGCTGTTAAAATCAAGAGCACATCTGCATCTATATCCTCTGCCAATTTTTCAGAAGCCAAATCTTTGTCAATTACTGCTGCAACTCCTTTTAATTTGCCATTCTCTCTAATAACCGGAATTCCTCCTCCTCCCACTGTTATAACTATTACGCCATTTTTCTCTAGCAATTTTATCGTGTTAATTTCCACTATTTCTTTAGGGTCAGGGGAAGGAACAACTCTCCTATAGCCCCTTCCACTATCTTCCACCATCTCATAGCCTTTTTCTCTCATGAGTATTTCTGCTTCTTCTTTTGTGTAAAAAGGCCCAATCGGCTTAGTAGGCTTTTTAAATGCAGGATCGTTTTTATCAACTACCACCTGAGTTATTACAGTAGCAACTTCTTTTTTTATATTTCTCTCCTTCAACACTTCTCCCAAAGCCTGCTGTATCATATAGCCTATCATTCCCTGGCTTTCTGCGCCACACACATCAAAAGGCATTGCAGGTACAATCTTCGATGCCACTTCATTCTGTATCACTATGTTGCCCACCTGAGGCCCATTTCCATGGGTTATAACTATGGAATATCCTCTTTCAATAATATCAGCAAGATACCCAGCTGTCCTCCTCACGACTTCCATCTGCGCCTCTGCAGTAGGAGGGGTGTTCACATCCTGCAGGGCGTTGCCTCCTAAAGCCACAACAACTCTCTCTCTCATACCTTTCTCCCCTAAGTTTAAATTAAAGCAAAGTAGCAATCAGAACAGCCTTAATGGTGTGTTTTCTATTCTCTGCTTGGTCCCAAACTCTTGATTGCTTGCCTTCTATAACCTCAAAAGTGACTTCCTGCCCTTTTACCGCCGGTAAGCAATGCAAGAATATCGTGTCATCTCTTCCTGTCTTTTTCATCATTTCTTCATTCACCTGATATGGCCTTAAAAGCCTTTCCCTTTCCTCTGCCTTTGCTTCTTCTCCCATTGAAGCCCACACGTCAGTATAGATGGCATCTGCTCCTTCAAGACCTTCTCCAGGTACACTTGTGAGTTCGAAAGTTCCTCCATTTTCTGCCGCCATCTCTTTAATTTCCTTTATAAAGGACTCCGAAGGCCAGAGCTCCTTTGGTGAATTTATCACATAGTGCATGCCCATTTTTGCACAACCTATAGCCAGAGTATTAGCCATATTGTTTCTTCCGTCTCCTACAAATACAAGTTTTCTTCCCTTTAAACTGCCAAATTCCTCTTCTATTGTCATCAAATCGGCTAACACCTGAGTTGGATGATACTCATCAGTCAAACCATTGTATACAGGGACCCCGGCATACTTAGCTAGGATCTCCACTGTCTCCTGCTTGAAACCTCTGAACTCTATCGCATCAAACATTCTGCCTAAAACTCTTGCGGTGTCCTCAATTGACTCTTTTGCCCCTAACTGGATGTCATCTGTAGACAGAAATACCGGATGCCCTCCTTCTTCTCCAAAGGCAGTCTCAAAAGCACAGCGAGTTCTCGTTGACCTTTTTTCAAATATCAAAGCAATAGTTTTGCCTACAAACCTCTGATGCACTATTCCAGCCTTTCTCTCCGCCTTTACCTGTTTCGCAATGTCCAAAAGATACCTTATCTCCTGTGGAGTGTACTCTTTTAAAGTAAGAAGACTTCTACCCTTTAAATTGAATGCCATAGCCATCCTCCTTTTGTAAATTTGCCTTAAAATATTTTATCTTATCCTCAATCCTTTAGTCAAAGCTTTTTTAGATTTCCTCTCTTAAAAGAGGCATAGACATGCATCTTGGGCCTCCCCGCCCTCTGACAAGCTCAGAACCCTCTATTTCCACCACTTTTATACCGTGCTCTCTCAAAGTCGTGTTAGTTATTTCATTCCTGTTATAAGCCATCACAACCCCTGGAGCAATAGCCAATGTATTAGTACTGTCATTCCACTGTTCTCTCGCCCCTGTTATTTCATCACCTCCCCCACTCTCTATTAGAGTCACTTTATCAAGCCCCAAAGAATTCTCCAGAACTTTTACAAAATTTTCTTCTGCTTTAACCTTTATTTTCCCATTTTCTCCTCTAGTTATTGTGTACACTTTTAATTTTTCCTTTATGCTCGGGTATATTAAGAATTTGTCCATATCCACCATCGTAAAAACTGTATCCAAATGCATAAAAGTTCTCTTCTTAGGTATTTCAACGGCAATAATCTTTTCAACCTCTCCTCTCTCTAAAAGAGAGGATGAAACTTCTTCCACAGCGTGAGGAGATGTCCTCTCACTTATGCCAATTGCCACAACTTTTTTGTTTAAAACTAGTATGTCTCCCCCTTCAATTGGATAATCTGCCTTGTAATCGTAAAGCATTTGATTCTGATTTCCCCTGAACTCCTTGGAATATTTGAAAACGTACTTTACAAGCATTGCCTCCCTTTTTCTAGCATTTGTCTTCATGCTGCTTACCACTATCCCATCTCCTATGACTGCTGCAGGGTCTCTCATAAAATAGCAGTTGGGCAGAGGAGGAATGAAAAAAGGAGAATCTTCGTACACATAGTCTACCAGAGTTTGAGGCTTTATTTCAGAAAGCTCTTTTCTCAAAAGCCCGGCGATAGCATAGTGTACCAGCTCTTTTGGACTTTTTTCTCTCAAAAAGTTTGTAATTGTTTTCTTAATCTCCAGAGAGGTATTCATGTAAGAGACAAGGTCGTATATAAAAAACTCTTTTATTCCATCATCCTCTAACACTTCTTCAAGCAACTCTTCCAGGTAGTATACAGTAACTCCATTTTCCTTTAAGGTCTCTGCAAATCTGTCATGCTCTTCCTGTATCCTTTTAAGCCATGGGATGTCGTCAAATAAAAGCTCATTCAAAAACTCTGGAGTAAGTCTTTCTAATTCTTTACCGGGCCTGTGGAGAAGCACTGCTTTCAATTTCCCAACTTCTGAATTGACCTGTAACTGCAACCTCGCTACCCCCTCTACATCTTTCCTCAGCATATAGTATAAAGCATTAACTGGACTTTTGCAATTTAACCCGATAAATTAGTGTAAACGTTTTGTATAAAAATAATCTGAAGGTTTAAATAATTATTCAAACTGCATACTAAAGGTAGAAAAAACGGCAAAATTTCAGAAAACAGCTGAATAAAAATAAATATTCGGCAAAGTTCATGAATAAAAAAAATTTTTTAAGAATAAATTTGTAATAAAAAGGGTGACATTTCAATAAAATGCCACCCTTTTTATTCAGGCTTTATGTACCAGCTTTCCATTTATAAAGACGTACTTGGTTTTAGTTTTAACTTCAAGGGGATGCCCATCAAAGACCACAATATCAGCATCTTTGCCCTTTTCAATTGACCCTACCCTGTCGTCAATGCCGAGTATTTTAGCAGGATTTATGGTTATAGCCTTTAAAGCTTCCATTTCATCCATTCCATCTTTGACAGCTAAAGCCGCGCAAAGCGTCAGATAGTTTATAGGAATTACAGGATGGTCTGTCATTATAGCGACAAGAAGGCCGGCTTTAGACAGAACCCCTGCCGTCTTGAAGCTTAAATTCACAAGCTCAACTTTTGACCTCTCTGAAAGAGAAGGTCCCACAATCACCTTTGCATTTTCCTTCACCAATTCATCCACAATCAGATGGCCGTCTGTGCAGTGGTCAAGCGTTATATCGATATTAAACTCTTTTGCAATTCTCAAAGCAGTAAAGATATCATCTGCTCTATGGGCATGAGCTTTTAGTGGAATTTCCCTCTTTAAAACTTTCACCAAAGCCTCAAGGCCTAAATCCCTCTCGGGTTTTTTATCCTCATCTTCTTTTTCCATCTTCTCCATATATTCCTGTGCCCTCACAAGAGCCTGCCTAAGTAATGCAGCCACAGCCATTCTTGTGGTGGGCATTTTGTGCTGTTCGTTGTATGTAGCCTTAGGATTTTCTCCAAATGCCACTTTTATAGCCGCAGGCTCTTTCACAATCATGTCGTCTATCCTTTTGCCATAAGTCTTTATGACAGCGAACTGACCTCCTATTACATTTGCACTGCCAGGGCCTGTTGCAACAGTTGTAACCCCCGCCTGATAGGCTTCCTCAAAATACTTATCCATCGGATTTACCCCGTCAATTGCTCTTAATTGAGGCGTCACAGGGTCTGTTGCTTCATTTCCATCTGCCCCTTCAAAACCCATCGCATTTTCCCACATGCCCAAATGAGTGTGAGCATCGATGAGTCCTGGCATCACGGTAAGCCCTGTAACATCTATCACTTCCGCATCGAGCGGAGCTATTAGGTCTTCTCCTACATCGACAATTTTATCACCATCTATAAGCACATCTCCCTTCTCATAAACCTTCCCAGTCATTGTGTAAACTCTTCCGCCTTTTAAAAGGTACATATAAT
>Ga0224486_100406_pt1 | contig 13768 bp, 12 predicted proteins | sample TexhydDE_CT_test_FD_172013 | JGI IMG/M metagenome (GOLD analysis project Ga0224486, IMG submission 172013) | Fracking water microbial communities from deep shales in Oklahoma, United States - hydraulically fractured wells DE_CT_test ...
TCTTTCCTTTACAGTTTCAACATCAAGCTTCTGGTAAGGCAATGGCCATTCAGGAGCAGTTTGAGTATCTGCAGCAGCCTCTGGTGCCGCACATCCTGTCAATAGTCCTCCAAGTCCTCCAGTTACTGCCACTCCTGCAACTGTAACTCCAACGCCCTTCATAAAGTCCTTACGTGAAATCTGTTTACTCTCAGTCATTATGTAACCTCCTTGAAATATGTATTATGTAACAAAATACTCAACGGATATATTCTACCACTATGTTAAACACATATCAAGAGCCATCAATACAAAATATAAAACAAGAATGGCTTAAAATGGACAATACTCGAAGTTAGGGACAAAAGTCCTAAACATATGTCAAGAAGTGTGTCTGAGAAATGACAAACAAAAGACATTGAAGTAACGCATAAATTCAATGCAGAAGGCTTTATCGGACCTAATTATGGGTAAATAACAATAAATACAGGATATATATGTTATACTAAAAAATAATGTGACATACTATATAATCCTGTGCTATAATTGTCCATATTGGTAATTTTTAGAATCAACGATCTGGTCGGTTGGACTGTTTTATCAAAACAAGGGGGGAATGACATGGGAAACAAGTATGTTTATGGTTTCAGTGAAGGTTCAAAGGAAATGAAGAACCTGTTGGGTGGCAAGGGCTCAAACCTTGCAGAGATGACAAATATCGGCTTGCCGGTACCTCCAGGCTTCACAATAACCACGGAGGCCTGCACCAGGTTTTATGAAGAGGGAGAAAAACTTTGGCCTGAGCTTATAGAGGAGATCCACAGCCATCTAGAGGAAGTGGAAAAAACATTGGGCAAGAGATTTTCTGATGAAAGCAACCCACTTCTGGTGTCTGTAAGGTCAGGAGCGGTATTTTCAATGCCAGGTATGATGGATACAATTCTTAACCTGGGCCTGAATGACAAGTCCGTCATGGGTCTTATCAGCTCAACCGGGAATGAGAGATTTGCCTATGACAGCTATAGAAGATTTATTCAGATGTTCTCTGACATTGCAATGGGAATACCCAAGAGAAGGTTTGATACTGCCATGGAGGATCTTAAGGATAAAAAAGGAGTAGAACTGGATACGGAACTTGATGCAGAGGATTTGAAGGGGCTGGTGGAGAGATTCAAGGAAATCTACAAGGAAGAGAAGGGACAAGCCTTCCCGCAGAATCCCATAGATCAGCTTCAACTGGCCATAGAGGCGGTATTTTCATCCTGGAACAATCCAAGAGCGGTCATATACAGGAGACTTCATGATATTCCATCGAGCCTGGGCACGGCTGTAAACGTGCAATCAATGGTATATGGAAATATGGGGGATACTTCCGGTACGGGTGTGGCTTTTACGAGAAACCCGGCCAATGGAGAGAACAAGATTTACGGAGAGTTCCTGATGAACGCCCAGGGTGAGGATGTTGTTGCAGGTATAAGAACACCAAAATCCATTTCTGAACTTGAAAATATCATGCCTGAGGTGTTTGATGAGTTTGCAAAGGTAACTGAGATTCTTGAAGGTCACTACAAGGATATGCAGGATATTGAGTTTACAATTGAAAAGGGTAAGTTTTTCATGCTTCAGACGAGAACTGGTAAGAGGACGGCCCATGCAGCCATAAATATTGCCGTGGACCTGGTTAATGATGACATAATAACCAAGGATGAGGCCATACTTAGAATCGAACCAAATCAGCTTGACCAACTGCTTCACCCAACCTTCGATGCAAAGGCGCTGGGAGATGCAACCGTCATCGCAAAAGGCCTTCCGGCATCACCGGGAGCTGCATCAGGCAGGGTCTACTTCCATGCCAAGGATGTAGTGGAGGCAAAGGCTAGGGGAGAGAAAACCCTTCTTGTAAGACAGGAAACATCACCAGAGGATATTGAAGGTATGGTCACCGCAGAAGGTATACTAACTGCAAGAGGTGGAATGACATCCCATGCTGCCGTTGTTGCAAGGGGCATGGGCAAGTGCTGTGTTGCAGGTTGTAGTGAAATAAGGGTAGATGAGGAGTCAAAGGTAATCAGGGCTGGAGACATTACGCTCCATGAAGGGGACTACCTTTCACTGGACGGCAGCACAGGTACGGTATACACAGGAGAAATAGCAAAGGTTCAGCCTGAACTTTCAGGGCAGTTTGGTGAGTTCATGTCATGGGTTGATGAAGTGAGAAGGATGAAGGTAAGAACAAATGCCGACACCCCAAGGGATGCGGCGGCAGCAGTCAAGTTCGGAGCCGAAGGGATCGGACTTTGCAGGACTGAGCACATGTTCTTTGATGAAGATAGGATACCTGCCGTAAGAAGAATGATAGTCTCAAACAATGAAAGCCAGAGACAGAAGGCATTGGATGTCCTGCTTCCATTGCAGAGAAAGGACTTCTATGAGATCTATCAGGTTATGGAAGAGAGACCAGTAACGATTAGGTTGTTGGATCCACCACTGCATGAGTTCCTTCCAAACAAGAAGGAGGACATTGAGAGTCTTGCAGAATCAATGGGCATATCATACGAGGACCTAAAGGATACAATCAACGAGCTTGCAGAGGTCAACCCCATGATGGGTCACAGAGGCTGCAGGTTGGCTGTAACCTATCCGGAAATAGCAAAGATGCAGACCAGAGCGATCATTGAAGCAGCCCTTGATTACAAGGTTAAGGATGGAGTGGAGATAGTACCCGAGATAATGATTCCTCTAATCGGAGATTCCAAGGAGCTTGCATATGTCAAGAAGCAAGTTCTGGAGGAGATAGAGGCTGTTTTCGCTGAAAGAAATGATTCCATCAAGTATCTGATTGGAACAATGATTGAGATCCCAAGGGCAGCCATAACTGCTGATGAAATTGCCGAGGAAGCTGAATTCTTCAGCTTTGGTACAAATGACCTCACCCAGATGGGATTTGGATTCTCAAGGGATGATTCAGGTAAATTCCTGAATGAATATGTAGAGAAAGGCATATTCGACAAGAGCCCATTTGAAGTCCTTGACCAGAAGGGCATAGGCAAGCTTATGGAAATAGCCGTTGATCTTGGAAGAAAGACCAGGGGGAACATTAAGCTTGGAATATGTGGGGAGCATGGGGGCGAGCCCAGTTCAGTTGAGTTCTGCCACAGGATAGGATTGGATTATGTTTCCTGTTCACCATTCAGGGTTCCAATAGCGCGGCTGGCGTCAGCACAGGCGGTGTTGAAGGAGAAAATGAGTATTCAGAGGGACAAGTAAAATATTTTGGCTCCGGTTATCCGGAGCCTTTCGATTGTGGAGATGTAAAAATTATATTGGCGGTGCAAACGTTTACCTGATATAATGGACCTATAAAGAAAAGATCGGAGGAGGAAGGCTAATGATATCAAAGGAAATGTATGAGCTGGGTTCAAGAAGATCGGCCATACGAGAGCTGTTTGAATACGGAAAGAAGCAGGCGGAAATCGTTGGAGCTGAAAATGTATTTGATTTCAGTATAGGCAACCCGACAGTCCCAGCACCTGAATGTGTAAAAGAGGCCATTATGGACTTGCTGGAAACCTATAGGTCATCTGAAATTCATGGGTACACATCTGCACAGGGGGATGCCAATGTAAGAAAAGGACTTGCTGACCACATGAACGATACATATGGCACAAGCCTGGGGGCTGACAACTTTTACATGACATGTGGTGCGGCGGCTTCACTTACAATCACCCTAAAGGCTCTTGTTGCAGGTCCTGAGGATGAAGTGATTATAATAGCCCCATATTTTCCAGAATACAAGGTATTCATAGGAAATGCAGGAGCAAGGGTTGTGGAGGTGGCGGCAGATACAGAGACCTTCCAGATTGATTTGGAAAAGCTTGAGAGGGCCATTACACCAAAAACCAAGGCAATAATAATCAATACACCCAACAACCCATCAGGGGTTGTCTATTCGGAGGATACAATCAAATCAATTTCAGACCTTTTGAAGACCAAGTCTGAGGAGCATGGCAGCCCCATCTACCTGATATCAGACGAACCCTACAGGGAAATTGTATACGACGGAATAGAGGTGCCATTTGTCCCCAACTATTACGGCAACACAATTGTTTGCTACTCCTACAGCAAATCTCTGTCTCTTCCAGGGGAGAGGATAGGATATATAATGGTTCCAGATGGTCTGGTCAATGCAAGGGAGGTTTATGCGGCAATCTGCGGGGCAGGTCGCTCACTTGGTTATGTGTGTGCACCAAGCATGTTCCAGAAGGTCATACTCAAATGCATGGGAAAAACATCTGACATAGACCTCTACGATGCCAACAGAAAGCTTCTTTACGAAGGGCTGACCGAAATGGGATACAATTGCGTTAAGCCTGACGGAGCATTCTACCTTTTTGTAAAAGCACTGGAGGACAATTCAAGAAACTTTGCGGAAGAAGCTAAAAAGCTCAACCTTTTGATTGTTCCAGCCGATGATTTTGGATGCCCGGGCTATGTTAGGGTTTCATACTGTGTGGATCCTGAAATGATAAAAAGGTCATTTGGAGCCTTCCAAAAGCTCTATAATGCATACAGATAGGACAGATACCCCGGTTTGCCGGGGTATCTTTTTAACCCAAAATTGACTTTTAGAGTGCAAAGTAACGAAGAATTTGATATAATTACTGACACAAACCAAAAATCAGGAGACATGCCATGTTAAAGCAGATTTTACATAGATATAGGGAACTGGACCAGGTAAGGAAACGCTACCTGGGATTTGGTGCGACCCTTTTTCTTATATTTGCAGTTGTTGTGTCAAGTATCTTTATGGAACGGATATACAGCCTGGGGGAGACCTACGCTGAATATACCAGAAATGAGATTATAAACATAAAGAAAGATTTTCTTAAGGATACGGTGACCAATACCATTCAAGCCTTGGATAAGATAAGAAGCAGACAGGAAGGCATCCTCCAAAGCAAGCTGGACCGTATAATAGGATATTTCGAGGCGTATCCTGACCTTGAACTGGAGGATCTGGTTACATATCTTTCACAGCCTGACAACAGCCATCTGTTGGATATAGTAATTGAGGACGGTTCGGGAAATGTTGTCTTCTCAAGTCCTGAAGACCTGCCTTCATCTGAGGCGATAAGAGGTGAAAGCATCATAGAGTCCAGCAGGGAACATCAGCATGGTCAATACAAGATATCCCTGTTTATTCTTAGGGATACTGTAAAGGGACAGATTGAACAGGAGCTGAGGGAAAAGATCTACAGGGAGATATACTTTCAGGAAGCATATATTTGGGTTAATGAAGTACTGAATTATGCTGGCGGTGAAGATTATGCCAAGAGACTTATCCATCCAAACCTTAAGGAGACGGAAGGTACCCTATTGTCTACTGAAGTGGAGGATATTGAAGGCAACCTGCCGTATCTTGAGGAGCTTGAGGGCATCAGGGAGGATGGAGAGGTCTTCTTTACCTACAATTTCAAGAAGCTTGAATCTGATGAGATTGGTGAAAAACTGTCCTATGCAAGGATATATGAGGATTATGACTGGATTATTTCCATGGGAATATACTACGACACCATAGATGCATATTATGAAAACGCCAAGGAGGCCAGTGAAAGGGAAGTGAGAACCTCCATGCTGGCGTTGTTGGGATCAGGTCTAGTGATTCTCGTGGTAGGCATGACATGGTTCCTTATACTCGAGGAAAGGTATTTCAGGATGTCAAACAGGGAGCTGAAGGAGGAGCTTGCTACTGATGAGTTGACATCTGCGAAAAGCAGACGGGCAGGGATGCAGAAACTCAAGGAGAAATTCAGCAAGTTCAGCATGAGTGGCGGAGACTGTGCCTTGTTGTTGATGGACCTGGACGATTTCAAGCATATAAATGACAATTATGGACATGATGCCGGGGACAGGGTACTTGTTGAAGTGGTAAGGAGCATCAAAAACTCCATTAGGGAGACTGATACCATTTACAGATGGGGAGGAGAGGAATTTGTAATTCTATTGGACGGCATGAATCCTGATTCAGTCCAGACAGTAATGACAAAGATTCTTAAGGCGGTCCAGAACACTGAGATAAAATTGGATAGTACAAGTATAAATGTAACAACCTCCATAGGAGCAACATTTTTCAGGGAGGATGACAGGAGCTTTGAGGACGGTTTGAAAAGGGCCGACCAGGCCTTGTATGAATCAAAGAAAAATGGAAAGGGAATAGGGACAATAAGATTATAGGCAAGGGAGATGTATTTATGACAGACTCAAGAAGAATACTGGAAATGGCAGAAAATCTACAGGAAAAATTGGTGGAGAACAGAAGACATCTTCATGGCAATCCGGAGCTTTTCATGGAGTTGCCCATGACTGTCAAGTTTGTTCAGGAAAAGCTTTCAGACTTGGGAATCGAGTCCCGTAATGTTGGAGGAGGAGTTGTTGCCAATATCGGGAATCCCGAAAAGGGAAAAACCATTCTACTAAGGGCAGACATGGATGCTCTCCCCATTGAGGAGGAGACAGGATTGCCCTTTTCGGCACAGGGTAAGGCCATGCATGCATGTGGGCATGATGTCCATACAAGTCTTCTTCTAGGAGCTGCGGAAATCCTCAAATCAATGGAGGATGAAATACCAGGCAATGTAAAGCTTATGTTCCAGCCAGGCGAGGAGGTCCTCTCAGGTGCAAAGGCCATGGTTCAGGAGGGGGTTCTTGAAAATCCTCAGGTTCATGGAGCCATGATGATTCACGTCTTTTCAGGCTTGGACATAGAACCTGGAAAGGTTCTGGTTCCCAAGGAGGGAGCAGCTTCCATGGCACCTGACGAATTCCACATAAATATCCAGGGGAAGGGCGGCCACGGGGCAATGCCACATACCGCTGTGGACCCCTTGAACATTGCTGCCCACACCCATATAGCCCTGCAGGAAATGATCAGCCGTGAAATAAAGCCGGGAGAGAAGGCTCTATGCGTTGTAGGGCACATGTCTGGAGGGGATGCTGGAAACGTGGTTCCAGACAAGGCAAAGCTGATCGGGGTTATCAGGACAATGAATCCCGAAACCAGGGAATTCTTAAAGGATAGGCTGGTTCAGATAAGCAAGGGGGTAGCCTCAACCTTCAGGGGGGAAGCGGATGTTCAGTATACAATTCAATGCCCTTCGGTAATCAATGACCCGATCATGAGACAAAAGGGAATGGAATATGCAAAAGAGATGTTTGGTGATGAAAATGTACTCCCCCTTGATGGATATATGGATGACGGTATGCTGAGCGGTTCTGAGGATTTTTCATTTGTAAGTGAAAGGGTGCCATCCTTCATGTCCATAATGTCGATGGGCAATACAGAAGATGGATACACCTATTCACATCATCACCCAAAAACGGATTTTGACGAAAAAATGTTCTACAGGGGAGCAGCCTACTATGCCTATTATGCAGTCAGGTGGCTTCAGGGATAGCTTGCTCCTATATATTTGGAGGTCAGTATGGTATAATCTATCCTGAGATGAAATTGAAGGGGAGATACTATGAAAGATTGGCTGCAGAAATTTATGAGGGGAAGGTATGGTGCTGACCAGCTTTCAAACTTCATGGTGACAATAGGTGTGATACTTATACTGGTAAGCATCCTTACCAGCTATTCCATACTGAATACAGCAGGCTTGGTGGTTATTGGACTGAGCTATTTCAGGATTTTTTCCAGGGACGTCAACAGGAGGTACATGGAGAATCAGAAATTCCTGAAATCCTACCTGCCCATTAAAAACAAGCTATTCAAATTTAAAAACAGGGCGAAAAGTTCAAAGGATTACAAGTATTTCAAGTGCCCCAACTGTGGACAGGAGCTGAGGGTTCCCAGGAAGAAGGGAAGGGTCAATATCAAGTGCCCAAAATGTCAGACTTCCTTTGTCAGAAGGACTTAAAAAGAAACTGAAAGGTTTCTTTTTTTTTGCGTATTAATGTGTTATATTGTTATCAGGAGGGATGCTTTAATGGACAAAACCATAGGATTTATCGGGTCGGGAAATATGGGACAGGCAATGATAAACGGATTGCTTAAATCCGGCATTGTGGATGCTGAAAAGGTTATTGCTTCCGCAAAAACTGAAGGAACAATTAATGAAGTAAGTGAAAAGTATGGAATAAAGGTCTACAGTGACAACAATGAATTGGCAAAGAGGTCAGATTACCTTATATTGGCGGTCAAGCCCTACATGCATCAGGAGGTTCTGGAGGATATCAGGGAAAATCTTAAGGAAGGTGTTGTTGTAATAACTGTTGGCGCCGGAATAACCCTGGATTTCCTTAAGGGGAATCTCCCGGAGGGAACCAGGTACTTAAAGGCAATGCCCAATACTCCTGCAATGGTGGGGGAAGGTATGACAGCAATTGCAGTTGACCAGGAGTTTGGAAATAAGGAAATGGAAGAGATTTTAAGTATATTCAGGACATTTGGGAAAGTCGAGCTTGTTGAGGAGGCTAAAATGGACGGGGTGACGGCGGTTGCAGGATCATCACCAGCCTATGTCTACATGCTGATTGAGGCAATGGCAGATGCTGCGGTCCTTCAGGGGATTCAGAGGAAACAGGCATATACATTTGCAGCCCAGGCGGTATTGGGTGCTGCAAAGATGGTTCTGGAAACTGGAATCCATCCTGGAGAATTGAAGGATATGGTATGTTCGCCAGGGGGTACCACCATAGAAGCCGTAACAACCCTTGAAAGAGAAGGCTTCAGGTCTGCAGTTATGGAGGCCATGAAAAGCTGTGCGGATAAAAGCAGGAGCATGAGCAAGTGAGGAGAGGATTGATATGAGAGGCAGGTACTTGATAGGGATATTATTGATTCTTGTTGGTGCAGGATTTCTGATGGATCAGTTTGGGATGGTATCATTTGGAGCCTTAGTCAGCACCTACTGGCCAAGCATTCTTATACTGGCTGGTCTTTTGGGGCTTTTGGACAGGCACTCATCCACCTTTGGGAACCTTATAGTGATTGCACTGGGAGTCATATTTCAGCTTAACAGGCTGGATATGCTTGACGGAGATGTCTTCAGATATATTTTCCCGGTCATCCTGATTTTTGTAGGCCTTAATCTTTTGATTTCAAAAGGGGAGAAAAAGGACTACTATGACTACCACAAGGATAATGATCCAAATGAGGAAGGTGACAGGGAAAAGGGAGACTGGACGATGACCAGTGAGGATTTCATGGACCGTACGGTTCTCATGTCCGGTGTTGACACCATAAACAGTTCACAGAACTTCAAGGGGGCAAGGCTGACAGCAATCATGGGTGGAATCAAATTGGATCTGACCGGGGCGAACATGGCCGGTGACCATTGCCAGATAGAGGCAACTGCAATAGCTGGAGGGATAGACATTATTGTTCCCCGGCATTGGAAGGTGGAAATGCGAGGTACTCCCATAATGGGCGGCTACTCAAACAGAACCGGTATAGTGGATGACCCGTCAGCTCCTGTTCTGGTGATAAAGGGAGCTGCTATAATGGGTGGCGTGGAAATTAAGTGGTAGTGTAAAAATTAAATAAAAAAAGTATTGACAGTATTACAACCCTAGTGTACTATGTAACTAATACACCAGGGTTGTTAATTTTTGTATGGAGGTGATGGTGTGAATTTTGATAGCGGACTGCCCATTTATATGCAGATAGTGGAGATAATAAAGGCAAGGATAGTTACAGGAACATTGGAAAGAGGAGAAAAGCTTCCATCGGTACGGGATATGGCTACAGAGCTCAAGGTGAATCCCAATACAATTCAGAGAAGCTACGGAGAGCTTGAACGGGAGCACATTGTATTCACCCAAAGGGGGATGGGGACCTTTGTAACGGAGGATGAATCCGTTCTGAAGAGCCTTAAGGCAACCATGGCCAGAGAAAAGATGATATCTTTCATGGTGGACATGGAACAGCTTGGATACACCAGGGATGAGTTGCCAGGGATATTGGAAGAGATGATAGTGGAGGGGAAATGATGGATAATATTGTAGAGATAAGAGGACTTACAAAGAGATATGACAGAAAAGAGGCTCTGAAGAATATAGACCTTTCAATAGAGAAAGGGAAGGTTGTTGGCATTCTGGGCCCAAACGGAAGTGGGAAGACCACCCTTATAAAGCTGCTTATGGGTCTGCTTCACCCAAACAAGGGAGAAATAAAGATTGATGGAGAAAGTCCTGGCATCCATACAAAGTCGGTAATTTCATATCTGCCTGACAGAAATGCACTCTATGGCTGGATGACCGTAAAGGATGCCATTCAGATGTTTCAGGACTTCTACCAGGATTTCGATTTAGGAAAGTCTGAGGAACTCCTCAAGTTCATGAAACTGGACAAGGATATGAAGATCAGCAACATGTCCAAGGGAATGAAGGAGAAGCTGAATCTGGCTATGGTACTTTCAAGAAGGGCAAAGGTATACATCCTGGATGAACCGATTGCTGGGGTGGATCCTGTTGCAAGGGACCAGATATTGGATGCAATAATTGATAACTATAAAGAGGACAGTGCAATGATAATAACCACCCATCTTGTGAGGGATATGGAGAACATATTTGATCAGGTTGTTTTTCTGGGGGATGGGGAAATAATCCTTTCAGGTGAAGCAGAGAATCTAAGGGAAGAAAAGAATATGCAGATTGACGATCTGTATAAGGAGATATTTGGCTAGGGGGAATAGGAATGTTAAAGTATGCAAAATACGAATTGAGGGGGACCATGAAGTTCCTCATGGGAGCAATAATATTGGCCTTGGGGGCCTCAACGGGAATCCAGCTGTTTGTAATAAGGAGAGCTGGCGGATTGGGTGGTTCATGGAGGACAGGAATAGCCGAATATGCAGCTACACTGATACTGGCTCTTGTTTTTGTTGTATTGGGATCAATAATCGGAGGCATGGTATATCTGATATCCTCCTACAGGAGAGAGCTTTACGAAGACAGAGGCTACCTGACCTTTTCATTGCCCCTAAGCGGGGGGCAGCTTCTTGGTTCCAAGCTGTTGGTGGCCTTGTTCTGGGGAACTGTGATGGGCATATCCATAGTACTTTACAACCTGATATTGGCCCAGATTCTGTTTGGACATAATCTTCTAGGGGAGATGTTGAAAATAACCGGGCAGATTGACAACTTTGGTTTTCTATTTACTGGGTCTATAATAACCTCACTGATGGAGAGTGCTGTTACCCTTCTTCTGGTCTACTTCGCAATAACCGTAAGCAGGGTGAGCATAAAGAGCAGGAAGATAGGAAGCCTCTGGTTTATACTCTTCATAGTTCTCACCAGTCTTGTGACCTATATTCAGGAATTCATTGCTAAGCAGCTGCCAATGTATCTTGATCTTTCAAGGATGGATATAATCGGTCAGAAGGAAGCTTATATAATGGGGATAGAATCACAGTTTGGAGGGACGCTGTCCATACAGGGAGTGGTTTCAATACCGGGGCTTATCTTCCAGCTTCTTCTCATAGCAGGTGTATTTATTGCAACATCATATATGCTGGAGAAAAAAATCGACATAGTTTAAAAGAATAGTTGAACACCCCAGATTATGGTACAATAAAGTAAGAAAGAACCATAGTCAGGGGTGTTTTTATGAGCAGAAGACTTATTGCAACATTAATAGTGTTTTTCATATTGCTGGCTTTGTTTGTATTTGCAGTGATGAGAGCAGAGCATAAAAATATGGACCAGCTGAGGAAGGAATATCCTGAGCTTTCACAGGAAGCCTTCAACCTTAGAAGCGATGCCTTGAAGCTTTGGGCAATAAGGCTTCCTCTTGGATTTGTTCTGCCACTACTGCTTCTATTTACAGGCTTTGCCCAAAGGGTGAGCGTCTTTGCCGGTGAAAGATTTGGAACCATATTATCAGGCTTGGTTGTAGGCCTTGTAATTTTTGGTGTCATCTACCTTGTAAATTTGCCTTTTAGCTTCTATAGCTCATTTATCCTGAGACACAGGTATGGTCTGACTGACCAGACCCTTCTCAGATGGCTGGAGCTGAGCCTGAAGGGATTTCTCATAAACGATGGTATCCTCTCCCTTTTCATATGGATACCTTATATGATAATACAATGGAGGCCTGAGGGATGGTGGCTGCCCATGGGTATTCTGGCTGTACCCGTGGCAATTTTCATGATTTTCATATCGCCAATTGTCATAGACCCCATATTCAACAACTACTCCCAGCTGCCCCAGGGACAATTGAGGGAGGACATGGAGACCTTGCTTCAAAGAGGGGAAATCGGGGATGCTGAAATTTATGTTGTGGACAAGAGCAGGGACACCAAGACCATGAATGCCTATATGACCGGAATCCTTTCCGGCAAGAGGATTGTGTTCTGGGACACAACTCTGAACAACCTGCAGGAGGGGGAGGTCCTAAGCATAGCCGCCCACGAGATGGGCCACTATATAAGGGGTCATATATGGAAGGGAATCCTTGGAGGATCTGTGGGGATATTTCTGGTTCTGTATCTGATGAACCTTTCAGCAAATTGGATACTGGAAGCCTCGGGAGGGGCATTTGGATTCAGAAACATCTACAACTACGCATCCCTGCCACTGCTGCTTATCCTCTTGAACCTGTTTGTTTTTCTTGGCAATCCAGTCACTAACGGCATTTCAAGGTATTTTGAAAGGGAGGCTGACCTGTATCAGATATCCCTTGCACAGGACCGGGAATCTGCAGTGACCGCCATGACCAAGCTGTATGAAAAGAGCCTTGGACTTCCTCGATCATCGGAACTGTACAAGTTCTGGTACAGCTCCCATCCGCCAATTGAGGAAAGGATAGAGTTCTACAGAACAGAGGAGTTTCTACCCTTGGGAGGTGAGGAATCATGATTTTTATTCCCGTACTGGTCATTGCCGCCCTATTGGGGGTCCTGGCCTATAAAATTGGACATAGGAGAAATGTCAAAAAGGAAAGGTCCTGGGCAATAACCCTCATGTCCATCATATTTGGAATAACTGTGCTGGTGGCAGGGATTCTCCTTGTGGTGGTTTTGGACCCGGATGTCCAGGTGGAGGGGGACACCATTCAGGTAAGCGGACTTTACAAGAGGGACATTCAGCTTGAGGATGCTGAGGATGTCAGTCTTCAGGAGGAGCTTCCCCAGATTCAGGATCAGGCCAATGGCCTCAGCATTGGAAACACCTTGAGGGGGACCTTCAGAATAGAGGGAGGGGAGCTTTCGACCATGTTTGTCCAGAAAAACACCCCGCCATTTATCCATATAAGGACGGGTGAAAGGTTGTTTGTGATCAATTTCAGGGACTCTCAGGAGACTGAGGACCTTTATGAGGAGATTATGGAGGAGTTGGAATAGAAGAAATTCACAATGAAAAGATTTAAGGATTTAATCAGGAAATGGGTAACGCGTTCTGCCTTTCTTTCACTCTCAGGTATTTGACCGCAGTTCTCGATTCAAGTCCGAAAAAAATCATCAGCTCGTTTTTTCCATTGATTCCTATGCCGCTTCGCTTGGAGGAATCAAAGCATTCCAAAATCCTCGCTGGATTTTTTAGTCGTTCTTTCATATGAACTGCTTGTCAAAGTACCATTCGAGCGAAATGTTTTATTATCCTGAGGCTTGCCGAGAAATCTAAGACCCTTAAGCTTGACCTCCATAAGTAATTGTGATCTGTGAATTGTGAACTGTGAATTAAGGATAACAAATTGTAGTATAACCAATTATAAAGCATATATAAAATTATAATCGATTCCTACATTTTAAATAGGAACCATTTACAGGTAAGAATCTCATACTTA
>Ga0224486_100408_pt1 | contig 13754 bp, 9 predicted proteins | sample TexhydDE_CT_test_FD_172013 | JGI IMG/M metagenome (GOLD analysis project Ga0224486, IMG submission 172013) | Fracking water microbial communities from deep shales in Oklahoma, United States - hydraulically fractured wells DE_CT_test ...
CCAGATAATGTTCCGGCCAAGATCCTGGCCCAGGACCTTCTGGCCGTGCAGGCGCTGGGGAGAGAGGACCTGACCAACCGGCTTGTGGATATTTTGAAAAACCGGCAGACGGAAAACGGCTTTGACACGGGAGCTTACAGCCTTTTCAGCAACCTGCCGGCCTTTGACCTGCTGGGCCGGGCAGATAAAATTAGTGTTCTTAATACAGCCTATGCCAAAGAATACATTTTAGGGACCCGGAAAACAACAGTTAATGATCCTGCCTATGGAACCTGGGGTTACATATATGAAGGCGCTTATTACCCCGATTTCATGACCACGGCCCAGGCGGTAAGGGTGCTGCATTATCTCGATCCGAAGGGGCAGGACAGCCAGATCCAGGACGCTATTAATGCCGGACTTAACTGGCTAAAGGCCCAGCAAAAGGCCGACGGTAGTTTTGTGGCTGGCTGGGACGACCCGCTGGTAGACACCGCAGAAGTAATAATTACTCTGAAAACACTTGGCGTTGACCCGTCTACCTGGAGTAAAAATAGAAAAACGGCGGTTAACTATTTGCTGAACAACCCCCCTGCTCTTAGAGAGAACTCCGTACACAACGCTATGGATGCTGCCTGGGTCTTGAGTGCCCTTACCATACTTGGAGAAAGCCCCACGTTAAGCTGTAATGGCCCAGTACTTTTTTATCTGGATCCTTTCAATCCCTCTGGCATAACTTTGATCGCGGACGCCCAGCAACAATTCCGGGCCGTCTGGCAGGACGCCTACAGCCAGTCTGACGTAACGCAGTGGGCCGCCTGGTCCGTGGCCGACAGCAGCATTGCCAGCGTCGATGACAGTGTTTATGGTCTGGTCAAAGCGATAAAGGCCGGCCAGACGGTGGTGAAGGCCGTTTACAACGGGCTTACGGCTTCGGCCACCCTGACCGTGAAATCTGCGGCTGGAGGCGGCGGGACCGCTACCGCGGTAACGGTGGGAATGGCCGTCGTAGGAATGAACAATGAGCTCTTATTTGGCCCTTCTTACGTCACGGTGACCAAAGACAATCAATGGGGCCTCACCGCCCTGGGCGCCCTGGATGCATCGGGCGTTCCCTACCATACCTCCACGTGGGCCTGGGGCGTCCTGGTGGATGAAATTTCCGGGCAGGCCAACAGCGGCATGGCCGGCTGGATGTATACGGTGAACGGGCAGGTTCCCTCCTATGGTCCCGAAAAGTACAACATTAAAGAGGGCGACAGGATTATCTTCTATTACAGCAAGAGCATGGACCAGCAGCCCCCCAAATGGGACGACCTGATGAAGCAGGTTTCTGCCGGGAATATTCAAACGGGCAATCTGCCCGCTCCGGTAAGCGATTCCACCTTAAATGCGGCCATCGAGGATGCCGGTTCTGCCGGCCGGGTCGTTCTGCAGGCGGAAGATAATCAAACTGTTCTGGCCCTGACGGTGGACCAGCTGGCTAAAATAACCGGTGTCAATAAACCCCTGGCCGTAACCGTTCAGGGCGTGCAGTTTGTACTCTCGGTGGACAGCCTGAAAGTGCCGGAACTGACGGCTGCCGGTATGGCTCAGTTGCAGGTTAAGGCCCAAAAGTTGAGCAGTACCGAAGCCCATGAACTGGTCAAGCCTGTTGCCGGCGAACTTAAACTGGTGGGCGATGTCTATGAGCTGGACGTGCTGGCGGTGAAGAAAGACGGCACGGTGCAAAAGATCGGGCAGTTCCCCGACTGCCGGGTGCTGCTGCCGGTACCCGCTGAAGCCAGGGAAGCGGCGGCGACCGGCCGGGTGAAGGTATACCGCTATGATGAAAGCGAAAAGACCTGGGACGAAGTGGGCGGAACCTATGACCCGGCGGCAGGTGGCCTGACTTTTAAAGCCGATCATTTCAGCAAGTACGCCTTGATGGAAACCTCCGCCCCGCCCGAATTAAAAACCTTTGCCGACATTGCCGGGCACTGGGCGCAGAAGGAGATCGAATTCATGGCCACAAAAGGGTTCGTAACCGGTGTCGGCGAAAACAAATTTGCACCGGAAGCTACCGTCACCCGGGCCGAGTTTGCCGCCATCCTGGCCCGTATGGCCGGCCTGATGGCCGATCCGGACGGGGCAAAGCTCTTCAATGACGTGCCGCAAGACGCCTGGTACTGCGGCATGGTGGGTGCGGCGGCGAAAGCAGGCTTGGTGCGGGGAACCGGCGAACACAGTTTTGCACCCAATGAGCCCATCACCCGGGAGCAAATGGCGGCCATGATGGCGCGGCTCATGGCCCGGGAAGGACAGGATATGGGTATTGGTGAGGCCGATGCGGCCAGAATGCTGGCCGGCTTTGAAGATGCTGCCTCTATTTCTCCCTGGGCGCGAAACTCTGTGGCCCTGGTGGTATGGGAGCAGGTCATGAGGGGCCGGGCGCTGGCCCGGTTCATCCCTGCAGGCAATACCACCCGGGCAGAAGCTACTGTAGTGTTGTACCGGGTGTGGCAAAAGTTACAGCCGGCTGCTGCTGATAAGAAGTGATACTTCCATGTGGCTATGGGAGTGAGGGCGAGTAAGCCGGTCGGACCGGGGACATGCTGCCGGCCGCGTGCCGCCCTTGTGCGGGAGCGGGTGCCGTTCCGCTCCCGCATCCAACCGGGTTCACTGAATATTTACCATGGGGTGATTCCATGAAGCGCAAACTCATTTATCTTATTGGTTTGCTGGTGATTCTGGCCGGTGTGCTGGGACCAGCCCTGTACATGCATAAAGTTTTCAGTTCCCAGCAGCAATACCGGCAGGCTTATAGCAACCAGGTAACCGGCGGCCAGACAACTAACTACAGTGCGACCGAACAGGAAAATGCTCCTGCGCAGAGCCAGCCCGCCGCCGGTTCCGGTCAACCTTCTGCCGGAATAAGTACAACCCGGCCCTCCGGCGAATCGATACCAAGTCCGTCACCTGCGGCCAAAGAAAAAGCCGGGGCGGCGGGCGGCGGCCAGAGCAAGCAGTCTACCGCTACTTCCCGGCAGAGTATGGCTTCTGGCGGGCCGGATGAAAGTGCTTCTTCTGGCGAGCCGGCTAAAAATTCTTCTGCTGCGCCGGAGAGGGAAGCCGGATGCAGGGTCTGGGTGGCCGTCATCGGGAAAAATGATGAGTTCCTTTTCAGACCGGCGCAGGTTACTGTTGAAACGGACAACAGGTGGGGGGTCACCGCCCTGGGTGCCCTGGATGCCACCGGTCTTCCCTACGCCATGAAACCGGCCTGGCCCGATTTTGTGGATTCCATAGGTGGCCAGGCCTGCAGCGGCATGGCCGGGTGGATGTATTTGGTAAACGGCGAAGTGCCCATGCACATGGCCAGCAAGCACCCGGTAAAAACGGGGGACAAAGTAATCTGGTGGTACAGCAGGAGCATGGACCAGCCACCTCCCCGGTGGGAAGACCTGGTGAGCAAAAAGTAAAGGGGTGCCGGGATGTTTGACAGGCTTTTTTACCGGGAAAAGGGGCTTTTCCTGCAGAGCTTTCACCCGGCCACGGTTCTGGTTTATCTTCTGGTGCTCCTCATCCTGAGCCTGATCTATGATCATCCCCTTTATCTGCTGGCGCTCTTTCTCCTGCTTGCCCTCCTGATCAGGGAAGTGGACGGCCTGGATGCCTGGGAGGGATTTTTAAAAGCAGGGGTCTTTTTAATGCTGGTGGTGATGATGGTCAACCCCCTGGTGATCCGGGCCGGTAAAACCATCATCTGGCACGGTCCTGCAGTTCCCTTTCTGGGGAAGCTGGACATATCCATGGAGGCAGTCTATTTCGGCGCCGCTTCCAGCCTGAGGCTTCTGGTCATCATCAGCATTTTTTGCCTTTATAACCTGATGATCAACCCGGATAAGATTTTGAATCTTTTTTCCAGAGTGGCCGGTAAATCAGTCCTGGTGATGTCCCTGGCCACGCGGCTGTTTCCCACCATGGTCAGGGACCTGCAGAGGATCAGGGAAGTGCAGCAGCTGCGGGGCGTCGACTTTGACACGGGCAACCTGTGGCAGCGGGCAAAGAAATACTCCGGTTTATATAACGTGCTGCTTTTATCCTCCCTGGAAGGGGCGATGGAGATTGCCGAGTCCATGCAGGCCAGGGCCTTTGGCAGCGGCAGGCGTTCCGTGTACAGCCGGAATATCCTCAGGCCCCGGGATCTCTTCTGTCTCGGCGGTAGCCTGCTGGCCCTCTCGGCGGCAGTATGGGGGTTGCGTTACGGCTACGGCCGGTACACCTTTTACCCGGAGGCGGACTTTCTTATTAAAGACGGCGCGACTCTGGCGGTCCTTTTCATTGTGTTATTTTACCTGTCAGTACCGCTTATCCTGAGCAAGGGGTGGAAGCATTGCCGCTTTTTAAAGTCGAAAATCTGACCTATTACTATCCCGGAACGGAAAAACCCGCCCTGAAAAATATCAGCCTGGAAATCCGGGAAGGAGAGTTTCTCCTTGTTACGGGCGGTTCCGGTTCGGGCAAGTCCACCCTGGCCAGGGTGCTGGCGGGCCTGATCCCCGACTTTTACGGGGGGCGTATCGGGGGCAAGGTTTTCTTCAGGGGTAGAGAGATCCGGACGCTGGACCGCCGCAAACTGGCCCGGGAAGTGGGCATGGTCTTTCAGGATCCGGAAAAGCAAATTGTACAGAGCTGTGTGGAGGCGGAAATAGCCTTTGGCCTGGAAAACCTGGGGCTACCTCCGGAGGAAATGTCGCGCCGGGTTGCCGAAGTGGTCAGTTTCATGAATCTATCCCCGGTTCAGGAGGCCTTTACAGCCAATCTCTCCGGCGGCCAGAAACAGAAGCTGGCGCTGGCTTCCGTGCTGGCCATGCAGCCCCGTGTGCTTATTCTTGACGAACCTACCTCTCAACTGGACCCCGTCTCGGCGGAAGAAATCCTGAATGTGGTGAAAAGGCTTAATGAAGAAATGGGCTTTACGGTGATCATGGTTGAGCAGAGGCTGGAAAGATGTTTTCATTTAGCAGACCGGGTGCTGCTCATGGCCGGGGGCGAAATTATCTGCCACGGCAGTGCCGCCGAGGGAGCCCGGGAAGCAGTCAGAAGGGGACTTCCTTTTGTGCCGCCTGTGGCCAGGTTTTTTGCCTGCCTCAACTCGCCGGTTGTACCCGTTACGGTAAAGGAAGGTCGGGAACTCTTACAGTCTTACCTAAAAGGAAATATAGCCGTTACGAAACCAGATGTTCCCCGCCGTAACCATAATTCTAATATAAAAGAGCATGAGAAAAATAGCATTATCAGCTTGAAAAATGTATGGTTTGGTTATCCGGGCGGTCAAGAAGTTTTAAAAGATATCAGTCTTGATATAAAAGAAGGGGAATTTGTAGCCATCCTGGGAGAAAACGGCGCCGGTAAATCGACCCTGCTCAAGATCATGGTGGGTTTGCTCAGGCCGGGCCGGGGCAGGGTTTATGTGCGGGGAAAAGAGGTGGGCCGGAATGGTTTTAAAGAGATCAGAAAGTTTACCGCCTACTTATCCCAGAACCCTAACGACTATCTCTTCCAGGAGACGGTGGAAGATGAGCTGCTTTTCACCATGCGTAATTTCGGCTTAAAAGACCGGGGGCACGTGGAGGAAATCCTGCACAGGCTGCAACTGGAGCCCTACCGCCGGCGAAATCCACGGGACCTGAGCAGTGGGGAAAGGCAGAGGGTGGCTTTAGCTTCCGTTCTGGTTACCGGTCCCGGTTTGATCATTTTAGATGAACCCACCAGGGGGGTTGATTTGGGTTTAAAGTCGGTGCTGGGACATTTTCTGCAAGAGGAGGCCGCAAAGGGCAAAACGGTAATCGTGGTGACCCACGATGTGGAGTTTGCGGCCGAGTTTGCCGGAAGAGTGGTGATGATGTTTGCGGGAAGGATTGTCGCCGACGGGGAAAAGCACGCGGTGTTGGGAAGATCTGTATTTTATTCTCCGCAGATCAGCAAGTTGTGCCGGGGCATTTGCGATGGAGTGCTCACCTTTGCCGAAGCGCAGGAACAGCTTGGGCCGCTTCTGGCCGCTAAACCGGCCGCCTTAATCAAAAGCACGGGGGAGAAGGCCATATGGGGACGAGCTGGGGGCTGTACACCACATTGACCGGCATTCTTGCCGTTTTATTGCTTTTGTCCGCCATGGAGAAAAAAGGAGCGCTGGACTCCCGGCAGGTATCGGTTATTGCCGTGCTGGCCGCCCTCTGTGCGGCCGGCCGGGCGGTGACGGGAGTGGGTCTTTTATTTCTGCAGCCCACCATGTTTCTGGTGGAGATAACGGGATTTGTCTATGGTGCGCGGGTCGGCTTCTTTGCCGGGGCTATGACCCCTTTGATTTCCAACTTCTTTATGGGGCAGGGATCCTGGACGCCCTGGCAGATGCTCTGCTGGGGGCTGGTGGGTGTTTCCGGAGCGGTGGTCAAAGCCCTGTTCCCACAGGCGGGAAACAAAACCCTGACCGCAGTCTGTTTCCTCTGGGGCTACCTTTACGGGGCTATCATGGATGTCTGGCAGTGGACCGTATTTATGCGCCCCCTGACCTGGCAGACCTATTTTCTCACCTGGGCGGCGGGTTTTAGCTTCGACTCCCTGCGGGCTGCCGGCAATCTTTTCTTCTGTGCCGCCCTGGGGCACCAGACCTTGAAGATTCTGCAATATTTCCATAAGAAGATGGACATACAATATCTGGAAAGGTGATAAGGAAAGGTGATGAAAAAACAAAAGAAGAGGAGGACTCTTAAAGAGCAGTTGCCGGTATCTGGGATATTGATAAGGAGGGTAGAATGCTTTGTTAATGAGAAGGCCGTTTTTGTTTTTCCTGCTCTTACTGCCCTTTTGCCTGGCCGCCGCAGGATTAATTTTTCCCGGGCAGGTAGAAGCAGCTCCCGGGCAGGCTCCGGCGGTAGAGTGGTCCTGTACTCCGGGTAAGGGTGAGGCCCGCTGGGTGGACAGGACAAGGGATGGGGGGTATGTGCTTACCGGCTGGATCAAGTCCGGGGAAGAAGGTTCTGATGTTTTCCTTGCCCGTTATGATCGTAAGGGAAACAGGCTGTGGCAAAAAACATACAGGGGCAATGGTTATAGCTGCGGTTACTGTGTACAGGAAGTCCGCGGCGGCGGTTTTATCATTGTTGGAGATACGAAATCCAGAAACGGCTATGACCACGATGTTTATGTGGTGCGGACGGATGAAAAGGGCGAGCCCTTGTGGGAACGGAACTTCGGCGGCCGGTATTGTGACTATGCCTGGTCCGTGCAGCAGACAAAAGACGGTGGCTTCATCCTGGCCGGGGGTACGGAGTCCTTTGGCGCGGGCATATATGACGTCTACCTGATCAAGCTGGATTCTTCCGGCCAGAAGCTCTGGGAAAAAACATACGGCGGTAAGGGTTCCGATTGCGGTTATGCCGTGCTGGAAATGGATGACGGCGGTTATCTTGTAGCCGGTAATGCTGAATCCTTTGGTAACGGAAATCCCGATGTATACCTGCTGCGAACGGACAGAAATGGACGGCTGATCTGGCAGAAAACATACGGTGGCAGGGGGTCGGATTACGGCTGGTCCCTGGCTCCCTCCACAGGTGGTGGCTATGTGATTGCCGGCGAGAAGGAGATCACCAGCGGGCAGGGCGGGATTCTGGTACCTTATCTGGTCGGGGTTGACCCTGATGGAAATTTGCTCTGGGAGAAAACTTACGGGGGCCAGAGCGCCGGTTCAGCTTATGCCGTCCGCAAGACCGGGGATGGCGGGTATATCCTGGCGGGTAAAAAAGAATCCGCCGGGGGCGGCTATGATACCTGGGTGGTGAAAACAGACAAAAACGGCGATCCTGTCTGGGAGAAGACCATCGCCGGCGCCGGATGCAACAGCGGCTACAGCATCCTGCAGTCAACAGACGGCGGGTATGTTGTGGGCGGGAGAAAGGGGATGGAAAAAGGCGCCGGGAGTGAGATTTTGTTGCTGAAATTAGAGGGGACCGGAACATTGAATACTCCATTATTGCTGTTTACCGGTGCTGGGGCCGCCATTGCCGGCCTGGCTTTGATTTTTACCCTGAAAAGGAAGGGAGCAAAATTGGGGATAAAAAATTTGCAGGGGCAGCAGGAACTTTAAAACTGATGGCGAATAACTTTCATGGAAATGTTAATGGGAAACAATGTTAATGGGAAACATTAAAGGGCGGCAGAAGCCGCCTGGCTTTAGAAATCGTCGGGCACTGAGTTGTTAGCCGAATTTAAGACGAATTTAAGACTTAGATTACAGGCAACCATGAAGGTGCTGTTTTCCTCCAGGGAGGAGGGCAGGCTTTCATGGTTTTCTTATTTTTGCCTGCCCGGGGCAGGCAGTGCGGCATCAGCCGCAATTGACTTGGGGGGTTCCGAGCTAAACCTTGGCGTTAGCTTTAACCCTGTGCCTGTTTGCCGGACGGGATCCCCGGTAAACAGGTCTGGCCCCTTCCTGAAGGGTATACAGTGGCCTGGTCAACCCTGTATGCCCACCTCCTTTCGTCCTGGCATGTGGGGAGCGGTCACCCCCACATGCCGCCCATTTCTTTTTTAAGCCGGAGGAACAAAAAGTTATGCGTATTGCGGTAATTGACGGACAGGGCGGGGGTATCGGGCGGGTTATTGTGGAAAAGTTACGCAAGGTCCTGCCCGGGGATGAGGTGGAAATCATTGCCCTGGGTACCAACGCCATGGCGGCGGCTCTGATGCTCAAGGCCGGAGCCAATGATGCAGCCAGCGGTGAAAATGCCGTTATTTATAATGCGGATAAGGTGGACATTATTGTGGGAACCATTTCCTTATTGATGCCCCACAGCATGCTGGGGGAATTTACCCCCGCCATGGCCGAAGCGGTGGCTAAAAGCCCGGCGAGAAAAATTCTTTTACACCTGAATCGCTCCAATGTAGAGATAGTGGGGGTGGTTGCCGAGCCGCTGCCCCATTTAATTGATTTTCTGGTAGAACGGGTGAAGACTATAATGGCCGTCAGGTGCGCGGGACAGGGTTAAAGCCGCTGTTTATCTTCACATGGGGGGTCCATTAATGTCGGTTTTTCAGCGGATAACATACCCCTTTACGGCCATTGTCGGCCAGGAAAAAATGAAAAAAGGGTTGATCTTGAATGCAATTAACCCCCGCCTGGGGGGAATCATCATCCGCGGGGAAAAGGGTACGGCCAAGTCCACCGCCGTGCGGGCACTGGCTGCCCTGTTGCCGGAGATTGAAGTGGTGGTAGGATGTCCCTTTAACTGCGATCCCAATGACCTTGCTTGCCTTTGTCCCGGGTGTAGAGAACGGTTGGCGGCCGGCCAGAAGCTGGAAAAAACCAGTCGCCGGGTGCAGGTCATTGATCTGCCTGTTTCGGCCACCGAGGACCGGGTGGTGGGCAGCCTGGACTTTGAATACGCCATCAAGCACGGCCGGCCCCGTTTCGAGCCCGGGGTGCTTGCCCGGGCCAACCGGGGAATCATCTACGTAGATGAGGTCAACCTGCTGGATGATCATATTGTGGATGTTTTACTGGATGCGGCGGCTATGGGCGTGAATGTGGTGGAAAGGGAAGGCATCTCATACACCCACCCGGCGGAGTTTGTCCTGGTGGGCACCATGAACCCGGAGGAGGGAGAACTGCGGCCCCAGCTGCTGGACCGTTTCGGCCTTTGTGTGCAAATTGAGGGGGTGGACGACCCGGAGCAACGGGTGGAAATCATCCGCCGCCGGGAGGCCTTTGATGCGGATCCAATGGGTTTTCTGGCCTGCTGGGCGCCTGAAGAACAAAGGTTAAGGGAGAAAATCATTGCCGCCCGTGCTATGCTCCCCCGGGTTACCATCCCGGAGAATCTGTTACACCTGGCTGCCCGTTTGAGCATGGAAGCCCTGGCGGCCGGGCACCGGGCCGATATTGTCATGGCCGCTGCTGCCCGGACTATTGCCGCCTTCGACGGCCGGATAGAGGTAACCGAAAATGACATCCTGGAAGCGGCAGAGCTGGTTCTCCTACACCGGGCGAGGGAAGCTCCTCCGCCGCCTCCGGAGCAGCCGGAACCGCCTCAAGAGGAACCGGAACCGCCGCAAGAGGAAGATCATCAGGAACAAAACCCGGAACAAAGCGAAGAGGCCCCGGCCGGGGAACCTTTTGAAGATAGCCGGCTGGCAGAACAACAGGAATCGCGGGACCAGGAGTCGTCCACACAGGATGAGCCGGATCAGGCTTCCGCTCCTCCCGCAGCTGCGCAGGATGTGGTCTTTGCCGTGGGGCAGCCCTTTCCGGTCCGGCGCATTACTTATGACCGGGACCGTCTGTTGCGCAAAGGCTCCGGGCGCCGTTCCCGCACCAGGACAGCCACCCGGGCCGGGCGATATGTGCGCAGTACCATGCAGCGCAAAAACAACGATCTGGCCTTTGACGCCACCATAAGGGCGGCGGCCCCCTATCAGGTTTATCGAGAAAAGAATGGCCTGGCTGTGGCGCTTACACCGGCAGACATCCGGGAAAAAGTGCGGGAAAAGCGCATCGGGAACTTTTTGCTTTTCGTCGTCGATGCAAGCGGCTCCATGGGGGCGCAGCAGCGTATGGTGGAAACCAAGGGTGCGATTCTCTCCCTTTTGATGGATGCCTATCAGAAGCGGGATAAAATCGGTCTGGTGGCCTTTAAGGGGGATACGGCAGAAGTTTTGCTGCCGCCCACCGGTAGCGTGGAGATGGGTTATAAGCTGCTGGAAGAACTGCCCACCGGCGGGAAGACCCCGCTTTCCGCTGGGCTGTACAGGGCTTATGAAGTAGCCAGGGCCCACTTGTACAAGGACCCGAACATATCGCCTCTTTTGATTCTTATCTCCGATGGGCGGGCGAATGTCAGCATGGGGCAGGATAAGCCTTTGGCTGAGGTCCGCCGGGTAGCAGAGATGATCCGGGAAGAAGAGCGAATTAAAACTTTAGTCATCGATGTAGAAAAAGATGGTTTTATTACCTTTGGCCTGGCCCGGGAGCTTGCTTTTGCCCTGGGGGCTGAATATTACAAAATAGATGATTTAAAGGCAGATACCCTGTTACAGGCAGTGCGGGAAATAATTTAAGAATTCTAAAATACAGGAGATGGGAAGATGAAATATATCTACCCTTTTTCAGCTATTGTTGGTCAGGAGGAAATGAAAAAGGGTCTGTTGTTAAACGCCATCAACCCCAAACTATCGGGTATTCTCATCCGGGGTGAAAAGGGCACCGCCAAATCCACCGCCGTACGGGCTCTGGCGGCATTATTACCGGAGATTGATGTGGTTGCCGACTGCCCCTTTAGCTGTGACCCCGATGATATCACCACCATGTGTATGGACTGCCGGCAACGCCTTGCCGCGGGCGAGGAACTGCCCCGGGCCAGGCGAAAAATGCGGGTGGTGGACCTGCCCGTATCAGCCACTGAAGACCGGGTAGTGGGGACGCTGGACATTGAGCAGGCCATCAAAAAAGGAGAAAAGCACTTCGAACCGGGTGTTCTGGCCCAGGCCAACCGGGGTATTCTTTATGTGGATGAGGTAAACCTTTTAGACGATCACGTGGTCGATGTGTTGCTGGATTCCGCAGCTATGGGAGTAAACACTGTGGAGCGGGAAGGGGTTTCCTTCACCCACCCGGCACAATTTATTCTGGTGGGCACCATGAATCCGGAGGAAGGTGAACTGCGGCCCCAGTTGCTGGACCGTTTCGGCCTTTGTGTACATATCACCGGTATTATGGACCCGGAGCTGCGGGTGGAGGTAATCAGGCGCCGGGCTGCTTTTGAAGAAGATCCCGAAGGGTTTTCCAGGCAGTGGGAGGGGGAAGAGGAAAAGTTACGCCGGCAAATCGTGGCGGCTAAAAAACTGCTACCGGAAGTAGAAATCCCGGAGGAAATGCTTTATCTGATCGCAAAGATAGCCATTGAAATGGGTGTGGACGGCCACCGGGCCGACCTGGTGATGATGAAGGCGGCCAAAACCATGGCCGCCCTGGCCGGCCGGACGGAGGTTACCCGCGATGATGTGCACAGTTCGGTGAACCTGGCCCTGCTCCACCGCATGCGTCGCAAGCCATTCCAGGAAATGGATATCGACCGGGAGAAACTGCAGGTGATCATGGGTGGACAAAAAGCCCGCCATTTTCACGATCATCACCACGGCCACAGCCACCGGTAATATGACGGCGTGGGCAGGGAGGGTGCACCGGTTTTTACGCGCAGTGATATTGAGCCGGAGGTTTACAGAGTGATTGAGCTTCGCCAGCTGACCAAACATTACGGAAACATTATCGCTGTAGCCGGCCTGGACCTGCATATTAAGAAAGGGGAGATCTTTGCCCTGCTCGGTCCCAACGGTGCCGGTAAGACTACCACTATAAGGATGCTGACCATGCTCACCAAACCTACCGGCGGCACGGCTTTAATCAATGGCTATGACGTTATGCGGGATCTGGACAAGGTGAAAAAGGAAATCGGCGTGGTGCCCCAGCATATGAACCTGGACCAGGAGTTGACCGCCCGGGAAAATCTGGAACTGCACGGGCGCCTGCACAGGATTCCTGCTTCCCGCCGGCAGGAGAGAATCGAGGAACTCCTCGACTACGTGGAACTCCGGGAGCGGGCAGGGGATCTGGTGAACAAATTTTCCGGAGGCATGAAACGCCGGTTGATGATTGCCCGGGCATTGATGCACAACCCAAAAGTTCTTTTCTTAGACGAACCTACCGTGGGTCTGGACCCCCAGACCCGCCGCAAAATCTGGGACTTAATCCGCCGGTTGAACAGCGAGGGTATGACTGTCCTTTTAACCACCCACTACATTGAAGAAGCGGAAATGCTCTGCCACCGTGTGGGCATTATGGATAAAGGCCGGTTGATTGCCCTGGGGACACCCCGGGAATTAAAACAAAAGGTAGGAGAAGTGGTGGTGGAATCTTTTGGAGGTAAAGATACCGGTTATAAACTTTTTCCCAGCCGTGATAGGGCCCTGGCCTATGCCGGCCAGCTGGATGGAAATGTTTTAATCCGGGAAGCCAACCTGGAAGATGTTTTCGTCGAGCTAACCGGGCGTAAGGTGGGTGATTGAAATCGATTTCTACACCGTATTCTGGCGGGAAATGGTGGTTTTCAGGCGCACCTTTGTTAAATTCTTTGCTTCCCGGCTGGTCAGCCCCCTTTTATATCTGGTAGCCTTTGGCTGGGGGCTGGGCCGGGGGATTCAAATGAATGGGGGCAACTATCTGGAATTTGTAGTGCCCGGGATTATCGCCCTTTCGGCCATGAATACCAGCTTTAACGCCGTGGGCGTTTCCCTGAATATGAGCCGCCTGTACCACAAAACCTTAGAGGAATACCTGATTGCTCCCATCAGCGCCGGTGCTTTTGTGCTGGGCAAAGTGCTGGCGGGCACCGTGCGCGGGCTGGTTGCTTCCCTGATCATTCTGGCCCTGGCTTTTGTGTTTGGAGCCCACCTTGCTATAAATGGGTGGTTTTTCCTGGTGGTCATCCTCACCTGTTTTCTCTTTGCCGCCCTGGGAGTGGTGGCGGCCATGACCATCAACTCCCACGAGGATATGGCCAACTTTGCTACTTTTGTTATTTTGCCCATGTCCTTTTTATGCGGTACTTTCTTTTCCCCCGACCGCCTGCCCGGGGCTGTAGCGTACATAATAGAGGTGCTGCCCTTAACCCACGCCAGCCATGCCTTACGTGCCCTGGCCCGCGGGGACGGGCTTCTGCCCGTATCCCTGGCAGTGCTGG
>Ga0224486_100409_pt1 | contig 13753 bp, 16 predicted proteins | sample TexhydDE_CT_test_FD_172013 | JGI IMG/M metagenome (GOLD analysis project Ga0224486, IMG submission 172013) | Fracking water microbial communities from deep shales in Oklahoma, United States - hydraulically fractured wells DE_CT_test ...
CTGGCAAATCAAAACGTGGATGGAACTACCGTCCAGAAGCACTGCAGGCCATTGTAGGAGAAGTCATGTCACAAGGCCTTCCTGGATTCCTCGGCCACCAAAGGCCTGAGGATGTAGATCATCAATTCCCAATACCAGTAACACACTGGGTTGGAGCTAAATGGGACCCAGTAGCCAAAAAAGCATATTTCAGAGGTGTGATTGATAAAGCAGCCTCAGACCTGAAACGGTGGATAAAGGCAAATGTTATCCGCACTGTCAGCATATTTGGGATACCTAAACTCCAGCAAATAGCTGGGGAAACACAGGTAGTTGATTATCAGCCTTTATCCATCGACTGGACGCCGCTTGGCAGAGCAGGAATGCCGACGGCAGTTGTTGCTGTGGGAGAAATGGATGAAATCATAAACAATAATGGAGGTGTAAAAATGAACTGGAAAGAATTAACTGCACAACTAAAACAGATGCTGGCAAATAAAGACGTGACTTTAAGCCAGATAGTAGGTGAGATGGGCTTTACGGCTCAGGAGTTAGCCGGTGAAATGAAAGAGATTAAAGAAGCCATAGAGGCAAAAGAGACACTGAGCAAAGTGAGGGAAGCTTTAGGAGTATCTGGGGAAATAGACATAATCAAGGTAGCAGAAGAAGCTAAGAAAGCTTTGGATGAAAAAACAAAGGCAGAACGCGAAAGACTCATCGATGAAGTCATCAAAGAAAAAGTGGCTGGCGAAATGGCTCAGGGGCTTATAAAGAAGATGCTCCGTGTTCCTGATAATGCAACAAAAGAACAGATAGCCGGAGAAATAGACGTATTACTCAAAGATGAGGCCTTGAAAGATGCGTTTAGTAAACTGTACATTGACAAGCCGGCAGGCATAGGCACGGGAAGTGGTGGTTCCAGCCCCAACAGTCTGCTTAGAACAAGGAAGGTGGCTATATGAGCATAGTTAGATTTAATCCCAAGTCTCAAACTTATGTGAGCCAGAAGAGCGATGGGACCTTTGCACCAAAAGCAGTGTCTCATCAAGGGATAATCTCAAATAGGCCTCCGCAGAAGGCAGGGCCACAAATATTATCACAACATCAAACAACCGCTAATCAGGCGGTTAAAATTTTACCTTAAAGGAGGTATAAAGCATGGGAAGGAAGGTAAGTGATGGGCTTTCTGTTAAAGTAACGGTGCCCGAAAATACCGTAATAGAGCAGGGTAAATTCTATGAACTGGACGGCTTTTTTGGTTTGGCAGTCCAATCTGTAACTACTGGCGCAGGTCAAACTGCTCAGGTAGTGCTCAATATAGAGCAGGCCGAATATGAAACATCACAGATTACGCCTACTGATGCTTTTAATAAGGGCGACAAGGTTTACTGGAATGCAACGACAAAACTACTTACCACACAGGCTAATCCTGATGCCAGCGGTAATCCACAGAATAGGCTGGTAGGCAGGGTTACTGCTGCCAAAGATGCAAACAATGTAATCTGGTTTATACTTGGACCGCAGGTCCAGGCACATGCTTAATGGAGGTGGGATGAATGAGGATAATTAGCATTGAAACATTAAAAGAAGAAAGACGTAAAAAGACTATTGAGGAGAAGATACCATATGTCATCAATGGTGAAATGAAGACTGTAACCAAGAAAATGGTTAACGGCGAGATGGAGGTATTAGAATTCTCTAAGCCTATTGGCGAGATGCTCACTACACCAGCTGGGCTTGACAGCATAGTACAGAAGACTGTCATTGATTTAGAACTTGGCCGCGAGGCGGTGCCCCTGCTTTATGGGCCTATATACCGCAGAATTGAGGACCCAAATTTTACAGAGTATGTTGATATTGCACCATTTACTTATGCCCAAGTGGTGTTCCTTGAGCATATGGAACTTGAGGAAGTCAAATTTGGTTCCAGAAAGGTAGGCCCCAAAGACACGGTACCCATCATAACCTACGCTGCTGGACTGCAGTGGACTGAAGATATGATTGAATATGATAAAACCTGGCAGATAAGCGAGGCAAACAGAGCACTAGGTGAGGCTTATAACGCATTGCTCAACCATATACATTTGTATCCTATATTGAGTTACAATTATCCGGCTAAAAACAAAACTGCGGCTGATACGACCGGCGCAACTTTACTGGAGAAACTTCGCAATACAATCAAAGCAGGATTGATCCATGCCAGCCAGGATAAAAATACGGACACTGGAGCACCTAGGAGACCTACGGTGTTATTGGCTCACAGCTCCCGCAGGTGGGATATAGAGGAATGCCTCCAGAGGATGCAGATCGGCGGGACCGTGTATCCTGCTATCAGCCAAATCGATACCCTCATATTCTACGATGGATGGAGCACAGTTGTGGGAGAAAAAACTTACGAATACCCTGGTGTGGATCCCAATAAGGCGTATCTCATTGAGCCACAGAAATACTTCCGCGAATTAGTAAAACATGACCTGCGTATTGACGCCAGTGGAGCAGATTTGACCAGGCTAATTGAGAATGCTATTGTTGCCAGGGCGCGCCGTGGGGTAGTTGCTTCTCCTGCGAATGCTGTGGAAGAATTAACGCTTCCAAGTTAAAGTAGGTGATGTAAATGGCTAAATGTAAAGATTGCGCCTGGTATCCGTGGGTACCAGGCGCTGATGTTTCTATGCTACCAGCAGTAAAATGTCACCCGGATTTATTGGCCAGAAGGTGGGCGAAAGAATCTATTGGGCTTGAACATAATTGCCCTAAATACAAGGCGGTGATAAAAGATGACGCCAACAACCGAACTGAGAACAAAGCTGAGGAAGCTACTGGACGAAAGAATACCAGACGGCGGAAGTGACGCAGATACCCGCTTTCCGGATGCGGATTTAGATGAGCTGTTAGTCGATGCTGCAAATATCTACGAGGCCGCTGCTGCTGGGTGGACACTCAAAGCCGGGATGTTTCAGCGAGAGCTGGGGCAGATAGAAAGCTATGCTGTTGGCCAGGAACGGTACGATATGCGGAAACTCAAGGATATGCTGGATTATGCGCTTAAAATGGCCGAAACCTATAGTCGCATGGCCACTAGCGGCATGGGAAGTATGATACTGAGAATCCAGCCGCCGGAGGTGTTGTAAGATGGATTTGGTGTCACTCCGGCGGCAGCATATTATATGGGCCATACAGCAGAACCCAACTGAAATAACCATTCAGCGTACCAAAAAAGTAGATATGGGTGGCTATTTTGATGAAGTCAAAAGCGAACATGGTCCATATACAGTGCGGATATTTATGGAGGGCATGAGGATTCCTAGGGAAGTTTCTACTTTAGCAGGAACAAAGCAGGTTGACAAAGGATGGGGTATGCTGGCTGACTATCAGGCGGACATAAAAGATGGTGCAAACGTTCAGGATGAATTTGATGTTCCGGGTCTTGGTCATTTTCGTATATTGGCAGTATATCCGCAGGTGGTGCAAGGGCAAATAGTCGGTTATCAGGCCGATCTGGAGAAGGTGAGCTAGACATGGCCCTTGGTGATAAAACTAGAGAATTCCTTGAGCGTAAAAAAGCCGGGTTTTATGCATTGCTCCAAAATTGGGCTGGCCAGCTTGAAGGATACGCTAAAACCCATGCACCCTGGACAGACAGGACGGGCCACGCAAGGCAGGGCTTGCACGGAGGGGTTGATGTTCGGGATGACCAGTTAGTGCTTTATCTCTCACACGGGGTGGAATACGGCATTTGGCTAGAGCTGAAGAACAGCGGTAAGTATGCGATAGTTAGACCAACTGTTGAGGCGCATTTGTCCCGTATCCGCCAGACGGTAATTGACTATTGGAGTGATTAGAAATGAGAGCTACAATACGACAACTTCTTATAAATGGAGTACCGCAGGTCCAAGGGCGGGTTTATGAACCCCATGCAGCTGGTGCTACAACACAGAAGCCGTATCTAGTGCTCAAGGAAGGTGTCCAGGATCCAGAAGCGGACTGGGCGGCATTTTCTACAGTTATTGAAGTCTGGCCTTATGTAGCGAGAACAACATTTCAGCAGGTAGATGCAATTGCTAATGCTGTTATCAATACGTTACACCGAGCACGATTTTCCGAGGAGGGAGAACAGTATCTTGCTGACTACATCGGTACTACTGGGCAGGATTTCGTTGACGAAGATTGGGACGCTATCACCAGAGGATTGCGGTTTAGGGTGTTCGCTCTGGGCTGGTTAAAAGGGGAAACATATACCCCCGACCCGGTGGAGGTATTGCGAAATTGGGCAAAAGCAACGTGGCCGGAAGCACATACAGACCCTGCTACATGGTCTCCTACCGATACTGCACCGGGAATCTACTGGCGATTAGTGAGAATTGCGCCAGTGCAGATTACGGCAGCGGTGAACTGGTTGGAGGCGCAGATAAACGGACATATCTTAACTCCTAGTGCGGCGGTGCGGCTGGTCTGGGTGCGAAAGGTGACGGAGGGGCTTGCCAAACAGCGCAGGCTTAAAATGCCCGACGGAGGCTTTCTGGAATTACTGAGAATAGCCGCCGACAGCGAAGCCGACCCCATGAGACGGGGGCAGATACAACTAACGGCAAGATTCGGTATACTACAACCAGCGAAAGAAGCGGTCATCTTGAACAAAGCTATTGTCGGCGGAGCAACTACTGGGGAGGTGAAGTAATTTGGCAAAAACAAAACAGATTTTTGAACAACCTACAAGGCAAGAATCTGTTTACAGTCGAGATGAGCTTATTGCAGCAGCTTCTTCTTTCGGCGTAAAGCCGGAAGTAGTGGCCGGAGCTTTGCGACTGGCAGGCAAAGATAGCATGACGAAAGCTGAGGCTGAAAAAGCAATTAAAAATTTCTTGGAAAGGAAGGTGTGATAGATGGCTGGCATAACTTTTCAGACTGGAGAACAGAAAATAAGACCTGGCGTTTATGTTCGTGTGACTAACATTGGTGAGCCGCAAGAAGCAATAATTCCACAGGGCATTGTTGCAGCACTATTTCGCGCTTCCTGGGGACCTCTGGGGCAGGTAACTTATCTTGAAAATGCCGATGCGGCTACCGCTACTTTTGGAAATAGCGGTACTATTGACACCGCTCTTGAGGCATTCCGTGGCGGTTGCCGTCGGGTAGTGGGCTACCGCCTGGGTAGCGGCGGAGCGAAGGCTGCCATTACTCTCAAAGACACTTCTGCTACTCCGGTAGACGTGGTAACTATTACCGCCAAATACGAGGGCGTGCGCGGAAACAACTTCAAAGTGACCATCAGGGATTCCCTTACCGATACGACCAAGCGGGAGCTTCTGCTCTACGAGGGAGCAACGCTGTTGCAGACAATTACTTTCGCTAAGGGTGCCGGAGAACCGCAGGCTCTTGTTGACGCAGTAAATGCTTCCAACAGCCCCTACATCACTGCCACGAAGCTGGCCGACGGCAACGGTATCCTGGCTACCGTTGCCCAGCAGGCGCTAACTGGCGGACAAGATCCGACTGTAGACGGAGCAAGCTATAGCGCGGGTCTTTCGGCAATTGAGGCGATAGATTGGAACGTCTTGGCTGTTGACAGCGAGGACCCGGCAACCCATGTGGCGACGCAGACCTACATCGACCGGGTGCGGAACGAGGGTAAGCGAGTCATTGCCGTTGTTGGCGAGCCGACCAGCGTGCAACTTTCCACGAGGCTTACTAATGCTAAGGCTTTCAACGATCCAGCTATTGTCTATGTAGCGAATGGCTTTAAGGGATCTGATGGGGTGATTCGTGAAGGCTACAAGGCGGCTGCCAGGGTTGCTGGTATGATTGCGGCTGCGAATATTACAGAATCCCTTACCCATGCAGTAGTCAAAGGAGCTACTGAGATTGTTGGTGCACTTACCAATGCGGAAATAGAGCAGGCCATCCAGTCCGGCGCCTTAGTGTTTACTATGTCGGCTCAAAAACAGGTACAGATTGAGTATGGCATCAACACTTTTGTAACGCCTACTGCAGACATGGACGCAGGATGGAAGAAGATTCGCAGGGTGCGGACCAGAGACAACTTGATGGATAGGATAACGGCAGCATGGGAGCCGTTAGTCGGAAAAATAAACAACAACACAGATGGACGCGCCACATTGATAGCAGCAGCGCAGGGTATTATCAATCGTATGATTGCCGAAGGTGTGTTGCTACAGGGTACGATTTACGAGGATCCAAACAATCCGGCAACCGGTGACAGTGCATGGTTTGTTATACAAGTTGATGACCTAGACAGTGCAGAAAAAGTTTACATTACCTTCCAGTTCAGGTTTGCGCCTGAAACCAACGTTCAGTAATGGAGGTGTTTAACCGATGGCTGACGGAAGATATGTTTTTAGGGATTGCGTTCCGGACGGAGCTATTGATATTGCTAATGTAACGTCCGGAGAAGTGATTACCCGTGCATGGTCTTTCAGGGTAAATCAGCCGCCGGAATTGCAAAGCTTGCTGGATTCCGGTGCTTTCGATCCTCGAAATATTTTAAGGGGGTACGATGGAGAACTTTATGATGGTGAGGGCAACTTCCTCGCAGAAGTAAACGAGTGGCAGGCACAGATAAACTTTACCAATACTGACTATCAAGCGGCAGGGAACAAAATCACATGGGCAATACCGCAGAGCTATACGGTAACCCTGACCTTTACGGAAACTGTCATTAAAGATGCCAGATTACTACAAAAGGTCATAAACGGTCTTAGAAAAGGCGCTCCCGATGCGGTGTTGAATTTCATGGGAGTGTTGAGAGGACATAACCAATGAAAGATGGGGTGATTTGACGTGGATGACGTAAAGAAGGAAGAACTTTTAGCTTCTGAAGAAACTATCCTCAAGGACATCAGCGGTGTTCTTGAGGCAATGGAAACGGTTACTACTTATGAGACGTTTGAGGTTATCAGGGACAACAAAAAACTTTTTTCCTTCCGTGTTAGGGGTTTGGATGACGAAGAAATTGAAAAGTGCAGGGATCAAGCAACAAAAACAGTGAAGGACCGCAGGCTTGGCAATCTTGCAGTACCGAGAGATTTCAATGCCGCAAAATTTAATTCGCTTATGATTTACACTGCTACGCATCCCGAAGACAGGAAGGCATTATGGGACAATAAAACGCTCTGGGGAAAGGCAGGAGTTGTAACAGGATGGCAGTTAGTAGATAAGGTACTGCGTAGAGCAGAAAAGGATGCCGTCATTGAACTAATAGAAAAGCTGAGCGGATACGACGAAGGGAGCGAAACCCTTGAAGAGACGATAAAAAACTCATAAAAGCAGGAGGGAAAACTACCCTCCTGCATCATATTTTTCAAAAGTTCGGCATGACGCCAGATGAATTTTATATAAAGCCTTACAAGGTTAGGGCATTTATGCTGGCTTCAATGCAGGTCCAGCTTGAAACGGAAGAAGAACAAATCCGGGAGCTAGAAAGGAGGGCACAGGATGGCAGAAAGTGAAATTTACAGGGTAGAAATACCGATAATTGTTGATGACCAATCAGAAGCGCCCATAAATCGGACAAGAGAACGGGTAAACAGATTTGAGCGAGAAGCGAAAAGGCGCAATGAAATGATTCGAAAGCACTTTGAGAGCATTGCAAAACTCAGGATAGAACCGATATTGCGGGTAAGAGACCAGCTAACGGCAGGAGTACTCAAGGCGGACAAATTAATCAAGAGGCTAGACGCAAAGCACGCTTCACCAATTATAGCGGTGCAGGACAGGGTTTCTGCTGTGGTAACAAGAATAAATGCCATCCTCAGTGCCTTGGACAAGGGCAAGGTTGATGTAATTGCCGATATGAAAGGGCCTTTGATGGACGAGATAGTCAAAGCACGAGCGGCACTCTCGGCTTTAAACGATGTAAAGGCTGGTCCGATAGCTGAACTGCGAGGGGAACTGTTTGGACAGTTAGCGAAAGCAACATCGTTACTGCGTAATATAGACAAACTTAGGGCAGAACCTAGAATATCTTTGCGTGAACGAGTAACAGAGGGGATAAGGAAAATAACTGCTTCTTTGAGAGGTTTAACTTCAAAAACGTGGACAGTTGTACTTCAGGTAAAAGACAGAGCAACAGCAACTTTGAGGAAAGCAGTAGATTTCATAACCAGTCCTTTAACTCTGCTAGGGGCAGGAGCGGGATTGACGGCGGCTTTGACTTTCCCTTTGAAGATTGCAGGAGAAATAGATAGAGCGCAACGTTCAGTTATACTTTTTTCTGGAGCTGCAGAGCAGGGACGCAAAAACTTTGAAGATTTAGTTAATTTAGCAATAAAGTCTCCTATCTATGAAGTACCTTTTGTTGTTAAAGAGGCAGGGCAATTGCTGGCAAAAGGAATGAATATTGACTTTGTTAAACGGGCGCTAAATGCTTTTGGTAATGCCGCAATGTATACGGGAGCAAGCCTAGAACAGCTAGAACTAGCTTTCTATGGTTTTGGACAGATAGCCAGCGTTGGTACACTTTCTATGGAAGAGTTAAGACAGGTGACAGAGAACTTGAATGTTCCTTTGAACTGGATAACCGAGGAACTTGGAGTAAGTGGTAGTAAGCTAAAAGAACTAGGTAAGCTGGCAATTCCAGCTAAACGTGCAATGGAAGCAATAGTGAGAACTCTTGAGAAGAGATTCCCTATCCGAGATTTCAATAACGACTTAATGGCTCTGATTTCCAGCATAAAGGAAGCAGGTAGGACATTAGTGTGGCGATTTGGCGAAGGAATGCTTTATCATGTCATCCGTATTTTACAGGATATATCGGGATTCCTTGACCCTGCAAGCGAAAAGTTTAAACAGTTCCAGCAAAAAGCAGAAAGTTTTGGACGAAGTGTAGGACAAAAATTTGAGGAGATATATAAGCGAATAAAACAATTCTGGCAAGGTATTTCGGCAGATCCCGAATTCCAAAAACTGAGCTTGGCAGATAAAATTATCTTTGTCATTGACAAAGCGCTTGACGGGATAAAGAAATGGCTGGATGGCCCCGGCGGTGAAAAACTGAAATCCATCTTTGCCAAACTGGCGGAGATAATTGCAAAGGTATGGTTGGATACACTATCTAAGCTAACGCAAGAAGGATTTAGTTCGCTTGCCAGTGGAAATATCTTAAGCGGCGCAGGTTTTCTTGCTGGTGCAGGTATGCTCGGTGGAGGTTGGCTGTTGCGTGGTTTAGGCAAAGGAGCGATAAGAGCAGGGGAATGGATTTTTGGTGGTATAGGCGCTGCTAAAGGTGCGACAACAGCGGCAGTTGCTGCCGGTGTTGCAGAAGCGGCAAGTGCAGCAACCGGAGCAGGCATAGGAGCAGGCGCAAGAGCTTTGTCAGCAATAGGTAAAACCGGGCAAGTTCTTGGCAGAATAGGCATTCCTATTGCCATAGGTGCAGAGCTTTTAAATATTTTGAGAGCAACAGACAAAAAAGGAGCACTTATAACGGGCGCAGGACGCATTGGTGGAATGCTATTAGGAGGAAAAGCAGGTGCTGTTTTGGGGAAGAAAGCAGGCATCGCTTTGGGTAGCGCTGTCGGCAGTTTGTTTGGCGGAGTAGGAGCGGTTCCGGGCGGCATAATCGGAGGACTTCTGGGCAGCGTACTTGGCTGGCTTGGAGGCGAAGCAATAGCTCCAAAGATAGCTGAAATAATGAAGCAGTTTGATTTTGAACAGGTGAAAACAAAAGCGGTAGAGATATGGGAGAGCATGAAGCAGGCGGCTTCTGATGCTTGGACATGGATAAAAGAGAACTTCACTTGGGAAGCAGTTGCAGAGAACATTGGTTTTGCTGTTGGCTATATAGAGGAAACCTTGTTTAATGGTGAATGGTGGCAGAAACAGTGGGAAGATATAAAGACGAAGACTGCGGAAGCATGGGACAACATGAAGACTGTGTGGGAAAACGTAAAAACAGCAATAAGCGATACTATTTTTAGTTCCAAATGGTGGAGCGAAAAGTGGGAAAGCGTAAAGGGATGGGCAAGTGAAGCTTTAGGCTCCTTAAGAGAGACAATAGATAACCTTAAAGCAAAATGGGAAAGTATAAAAGAAGCCTTCAAAAGAGGGCAAGAAGCAGGACAAGAAGCCGCCAGAAGAAATCTTGCCGCTCATGCTACAGGTGGCATCTTTACCAGACCGCATTTAGCATTAGTTGCAGAAGCAGGTCCTGAAGCAATTATCCCGCTGTCCGAGCGAATGAGGAGTAGAGCACTAAAGCTATGGCAAGCAACTGGTAGACAGTTAGGTGTGCGTATGTATGCTGAAGGAGGAATAGTCGGATCGGTTCCTGTTGCGGCAACAGTTCCAGCGGCAATGCCTTCTGCTACCATAAATCTGAATTTTGACTTAGCAGGTTTGGTTGGGCAAATAATAGTGAACAATCAAGCTGATTTGGACAGCGCAATAGATGAAATAACCGGTAAAATAGCGGATAAATTAAGAGAAATTTATCACAACACAACGCAAAAGAGGTAGAAAGCGATACTGCCATATGGTAAAATATACTAAAGTCTCTTGAAAAGGAGGCCACCATATGGCAGTTATCGCTGGTTTTATGGCGCTTTTTGGAATAGCCGGCATAGGTGTGGCATTTATCTTGTTTATTGTACGGCTAATCTTTAAGCGTGGATGGGATAAAAAGAAAATTGCTATGTTGGGAGGTACTTCTCTGGCTTTGCTTGTGTTTGGAACGGCTTTGGGTATTGCTTCAGTGCCCGATGAATACGAAGCTGGGTTAGAAACTTTAGAAAATAAAACAATCAAGAGTAATAACGTTGTAGAAACTGATAAAAGCGAGCCGTTTCCAAAAGAATCTCAGGGGGTAGCGCCCGATCAAGTTGTTCAATCAACACCTGCTCCTACGTCATCGAGCACAACAGAAAATAAACTGGAAGATAAACCTGAAAGCAAACCTGTTGAGCAAGAGTTGTCATATGAGGAGTGGCTAAAAAATGCAATAATAGAAACAGTTGGCGATAAAACAAATTACGATAAACCTAGAATTGAATCAATTATCTTTTTAGATGAAGAGGAAACGGATATGGAAATTACGCTTTGGGCTGATGACAATTTAACACGAGGGTTAATTCGTGACGGAGTAATACTTCAATCAACTGAGATACTGCGGCAAATATATAGTGATAAACGAGCGAAATGTGTTCTTCTTTATTGGCTATTTCCGGTAAAGGACGTTTATGGTAATAAACAAGCATTGCCTATAATGCAAATAAAATTAACTAGAGAAACGGCAGCTAAGATCAACTGGCAAGAGTTTAATTCTTTTAATCTTCCATATGTTGCAGATAAATTTCATATTCACCCAGATTTACAGTAATTTTAAGTTCAAAAATTTTAAGTTCAAAAGCCAATCAAAAAGCCCAGCAAGAAAGTTGCTGGGCGTTCTTATTTAACATGTCTTGAAGGGAGCGAAAAGCATGTTTCGAGATTTTATGCCTTCCATGGGTACGAAAGATAATACAGAACTTCTTAAACTTGCAAGAGAAATTGACCCTCCTAAAAGAACTGTCGAAATGAATAATGAAATCGAAAAAGATAAGGAAGTAGTTTATGAGGAGGAATTTAGATTTTGGAGAACTACATTGGGAAGTGTGGTGGCAAGACATCTCCCACTGATGACAGTCCCCCAGATGAAAGAGTTGATTAAAAAGATAAAAGAGGGTGCCGTGGAGATAAAATTTATCGATTATCAAAAATAAGATGTTGAAGGTAGGTGATAGAATGTGGAATTTTACCTTACGGCTCCAGACGGGAACCGTATTCACTTGCCCGTAAATCCTGAAAGGATAACGGTTCAGGCAGAAAGCAAAACACAAACTTTTGAAGTGATCAATCTTGGCAATATAGAATTGCCTAAAGGAATAATTCCAATGCGCATAGTCTGGGAGAGTTTCTTCCCGGGGATTGCAAGAAGAAGCTCTTTTTTTGTGAAATCGTGGCAGGACCCCAAGGCTTTGGCGAATACGATTCTGACTTGGAGGAATAGCAACGCCAGAGTGCGCTTGCTGGTAACCGAGACTCCGATAAATCTCGACTGCTATGTTGTATTTTTTGAACATAACTGGGAAGGCGGTTATGGCGATTGCCGGTATTCAATAGAGCTTGTAGAAGCAAAGGAGCTGAAGGTGCTTACCGACACGGCAACAGTAGCGCAGGCAACAGCAACAAAAAGGCCGTCGCCTCCAGCACCAAAAACATACACCGTTAAACGTGGAGATACGTTATGGGGAATAGCTAAAAGGTTTTTAGGTGCTGGAAGCAGGTGGAGGGAAATCTACAACAAAAATAGAAGTGTTATTGGCCCAGATCCGAACAAAATTTATCCGGGGCAGGTACTCCGTATTAGCTAAGGTGGTGGTAATGTGATAGACGTAGCCAGAATTTCGTACGAGCTTGTAGCAGTACAGCCAGACGGGAGCCGGATAAAGCTGTCTCCTGTTCTGCGTTCTTTAACATGGGAAGAAAACGAGGGAGAACTGGCAGTTAGGCTAGAAGCGGAGCTCCAGAACATTAAATTGCCTGATGGCAAATGGCTTCACCAGAAAACACCACTGGGTGGACAGGTTGTTTTGTTTGCAGAATGGGGAGAAGGATGGAAGGAGATTTTTCGGGGAACAATTTTTGTTTGGCATTATATTACAGACCCGCTGGGGCATTTCACTATTACGGCTTACGACCAGCTTATATATCTTACAAAAAGCAAGGACGACAGGTATTATAAAGCGGGAATGACAGCAAAAGCAATCATACAGGACATAGCAGGAGCATGGGGGATTCCTCTGGGAACGGTACAGGGACCGGATGTAGCACTTGCAAAGCAGGTGTTTAGAGGCGATACGTTAGCAGACATGATTTCCTTGGTATTAGAACAGGCTCAAAAACGAGGAGCAGGCAAATGGATTGTGAGAAGCAGCCAAGGGAAAATAGATACTATAAGACCGGGGCAGAATAACCCGGTCTATTGTTTTACTGCCGACACGAATGTGGGAAGCGTAGAAGAGCGGCAGGACATAGAGGAGCTAGTAACACGAGTAAAGATTGTTGGAGCGGAAGACAAAGAAGGTCGTGCTCCAGTAGTTGCACAGCTTAGCGGAAGGACGGAGTTTGGTATTTTACAAGAGGTTGTCTATCAACGCCAGTATGACAATCTAGCGGCGGCTAAAAGTGCGGCACAGGAGATTTTAAAGGAGCGAGGGCAGCCCAAAAAAGCTCGAAAGATAGTTGCCCCAGATTTGCCTTTTTTGCGTAAAGGCGACAAAGTGAAGATAGTAGCAGGTACGCTGAATGGGTATTATATTGTGTCGAGCGTTGTTCATGATGCTTCAAAACGCATCATGATGCTGGAGGTGGATGATGTTGGCTAATAGCGGAGTAAGCAAACTGGCACAGGTTATAGCAGAAAGGATAACTACTCAAACCCAGAGACCAGATGCACTTGAATTGGGTACAATACAGCAGGATATGAGTTTAAAGCTGGACAGATTTACGGTGCCGATACCAAAAGGAGATTATCTTATTTGCCGAAGTTTGACTTTGCCAGATCCTATGGCCACTACAACAGAAGCGGTTGTGGGTGACCATGGGGCGCACAGCCATGATGTTCCGAGGCCTAAACAACTAGATCCTTTAGCGCCAGGCGATAGAGTTTTAGTGGCTTGGGTGAACGACGGTACGGACCCGGTAATTATTGATGTGGTGGTGAGTAGCTAATGCCGAATTTGTATCCTGTTTTTGAGGTTCCGGAACTTGTAGAACAGCA
>Ga0224486_100412_pt1 | contig 13562 bp, 15 predicted proteins | sample TexhydDE_CT_test_FD_172013 | JGI IMG/M metagenome (GOLD analysis project Ga0224486, IMG submission 172013) | Fracking water microbial communities from deep shales in Oklahoma, United States - hydraulically fractured wells DE_CT_test ...
TGGTAACTAATTGGTTACTTGTCACTTTCGTTTTACCAGAACTCAGGCAACCTGTCAACTCAAAAAAGAAAGGAGCAGAAACCTGCCGGTCCCTACTCCATGACTTGAAAAACCCAGACAAAAACAACTGGAGACACAAAGAAAAAAACCGGGCTGGAATCATCATGTGCTCCAGCCCGGTTTGCCTTAGCGGCTTACAGGGTCATGGTGACGGTCTGTTCGGTGGGATCCCAGTTGACCTGAGCACCCAGGGCCTGGGCAACCCAGCGGAAGGGCAACATGGTCCGGCCGTTGGTGATCTCAGCTTTAACGTCCATGGTCACGCCCACGCCGTTAACCAGCATGACATTGCTGCCGATGGTGAACTGGACCACCTTATCGCCCTTGATCAGAGTCACTTTGCCGCCGCTGAACAGGATGTTCTCAGGAGCCACACCCACGGCCTGGGCGGAGTAGCGCACCGGGATGTAGGTCCGGCCGTTCTTGATATACGGGGCCACATCCATGGTCTGCTCCGCACCGTTCACGGTGAACTTGGTGTCGCCGACTTTGAAGACCACGGTAGCCTTCTGCTCACCGGGCGCAGGGGTGGTGACCTTAGCGTTTACCGTCTTGGCAGCAGTAGAGGTCTTCGGGAAGATCTTGCCGTCTTCACCAAGCTGGAACGCCTCGAAGCCGTCTATTTCCACCTTGTCGTATGCGTCTAGATTCGGGTCACCGTAGTAATCCCGAACTTCCTCCAGGTCGTTTACTTCTGCCACGGCCGCGCCTTTCACTTTGACGACGATATCGCCTTCAGGCACCGTGCGGTCACAAATGTACTGAATTCCCGTCACCTTGATGGTGCTGGGTTCGCTGCTCTTTCCGTCGATAGGAATTACGAGCCAGTTGTCGTCCGTGCCGCCGTCCGCCTTGGTGCGAACACCGCCTTCGTCAATGTCCAGGTCACCTTCCACGACCTCCACCTTGGGTGTGCTGGCAAAGCGGACACCTTCGGGCAGGTCGATAACCAGATCCTTATCGTCTTTAATAGCACCATCGACAGTCTCGGTGATGGTCAAGTCACCGGCGTCGCTCACGGTACCGATCTTAACCTCGGGAACATTATCCGCAGTGATGGTGACCGGTGTGACGACCTTGGCAACCGTGATCTCGCCAGACAGCCCCGCGGTACCGCTGACCTCAATCACCAGGTCCCCGGTAAACCCGGGCTCCAGGACAACTTCCATGTCCTCGAGTTCGAGCTCGGCAGCTTCAGTCGACTCACCGTCCACTTTCCACTTGGCCGACCGCCCGTCCGTTCCCGGGAAGCCCGCGAATTCCAGATCGACACCACTATCGCTGTCCTCATCGATCTTGCCCCACTTGGCGTTGCTGGGCAGAGTGAGAATGATGGTACGGCCACTCACCAAGCTACCCTTTACGGATTCCTTAATGACAATGTCTCCAATCTCCTGCTCTGTCATACCCGCCATTACCGTTGGAACATCCTTGACGGAAATGGAGGTTTCGTATTCACCGTACTCCGCAACCACAATCTCGCTCTGGTCGCAGTCGCTCTCGCCGCGAACCTTGACCGTCACGTCGCCGGGCTGCGCATCGGTTTCATCCTCGACTTCGATATTCAGCGTCAGCTCGATGCAGGCAGCCTCATCTGATTCGTTATTTACAGCAATGATGAGTTCGTCGTCATCCGGGTAGACAACCAAGTCGAAATCAGAGTCTCCTACATCATTTTTGTCCGTACTGACCTCAACATCATCAGCCTTACCGTCCCCGTCAGTGTCCCGCCAACCGCCCCAGACGAGGTTTACGTTTATGTCGGTGGTCATCCACTCGAAGCCGCTGGGCAGCACGAGCTTCAGGCTCTCGGTGTCTTTTTCCAGGGCGCCGGAGACGTCCTCTTTGATGCGGATCTTGATCGGGTCACCTGTGGTGTCATTGCTGAAGCTCGGAACGTTCGTTACCTCGAGGGAGACCTTACCCTCGCTGGACACACGACCAACTACCACCGTGCCGTCCGGAAAACCGGAACCGCTGGGGGCATCGGCCACCAACTTGACATCGCCGTCGAACCCGCTGTCAATGTAGACAGCACCGAGGTGCAGGAACAGGTAGATACCATCTGCACCGGGGTTTTCTATGTTGTTAACAGTTATTTTAATTTCATTTTCGTCCAGGTAGGTAACCTTTACATCATCCGCGCTGAGGCAGTTATCATCGCCTGCGTACCTCTCGGGTACCTCGATAAAGTTGGGGTAATCTGCGTAGACTGACGACGATACAACAGCATCTTTCCACTGGGCCTGCCCCATTACTTCGTCTTGCTCGGCTTTGCCATCTCCATCTTTATCGTAGACGAACTGGAAATCCTCGGGCAGGCGGAAAGTCACCGAATCGCCGGGTTTAATGGAGCCGGGCGTGATATCCACCTTTACGGTGCCGAGCTCCTGCACCTTATCATCATTTACCGTGGGCACCTGCAACGCCTTGTACTCCCCGGCGGCAAAGGCTGTTCCCACCGGCAACATGGTAACCAGTAAAGCCAGCACCGCCAGAATGGCAATCAGCTTCCTGGATTTTCGCATCCAGTTTTAACCTCCTTTAAAGCGTATTTTGCCGATTTGCTTTCAACGTCGTACCTGGCAAGGGCTCTTCCTGCCGCCCATCCCCCCTTTTCCGTTTTCCCGTCTCCTGGTTCGTCCGGGCTGCGATTGGTGCTGCCATTTTGTTCCTCCGGGTGCAGTAAGCACCCTCGTTAACCAGTCAGTCACCGGGGAAGGTATATTCTACACCGCCATCCAGAATTCCTCCTGGACTGGACGGGCCTTCCTCGGTTACCTGGTTAGTTAGACAACTGGAAGGGCGAAAAAGTTCCGCCCGGAAGAAAAAAATTTTTTCGAGGGCCGCCGGCACTATGCAAACAGTGAATACCGAATGGTCCGCGTCAAGGGATATGTTTTTAAAGTTCGTCGCAGCAACACCCTGTTTGATGTATAATCAGAGAAGGAGGTGGTTTTCATGACCCGTGAAGTCCTTGTAGATGAGCTACTCAAGCTCCCGCCCGGTGAGCTGAAGCAGGTGCTGGATGTGCTTGTCGAAAAGCTTGTTGTCAGGCAGGATCTGGAACTGGCCAGGGAGATCATTGAGCAGTACAGGCCGGCTCTGGAGGAGCTGGCTTCCAGATGAAGTGGATAACCCCACAGGCTGTGGTAATGATACACGAAGAGGTTATCAGGACTACTGGTGGTCTTGGTGGTATCCGCGACCGCAACCTGCTCCACAGCGCAGTTATGAACCCGCTGGCCACCTTTGGCGGCGAAGAGCTCTACCCGGGGCTTCTCACCAAGGTGGCCGTTTTTTTACACGGGTTGGTCAGGAACCACCCTTTCTTCGATGGTAATAAGCGCACGGCCTTTGTAGCTGCGGCTGTTGTCCTCAGGAAGAATGGGTTGCGGTTGGTCGCCTCAAATCCCGAGGTGGTGGCATTTATGGAAGCATTGGCAGCGGGCCGCTTGACCATCAATGATGTTCTGCTTTGGCTTGAACAACATACTAAATAGACACTTCTCTATCTACCGGGATGCGCATCAGCTTTACGCTCAGGTCGTCAAATTCCCCGGCGAGGCGTAAGTCCTCTATGTTTCCTACAATTATTTAGCCCCCTACAGGAAAACCATAGAGGTCAATAACGGAGGAAGGGATAAAGAAGAGCGGGGAAACGAAATACTGGTAGTAACGGTTTACCCTGGAAGGAGGACCCGCCATGAAAAGGATCAGGTATAGCAAAGACGTTGACGCGCTGTTGATCGAGCTTTCGGACAAAACCATCGACTATGCCGAGGACGCCGGTCAAATCATTGTCCACTTCTCGAAGGATGGAGAACCATCCTTTACCTGGTCACTTTAAAATGTTATAATACTGTTGTAACCTGAACACATGAGGTGACTATAATGCAGGTACAAAATATGAACATAGCCGAAGCCAAAAAAAATTTCACCAAACTGGTTGCCGGCGTGTTACGGGAGGACAGGGGATTTGTGATCACAAAAAGGGGCAGGCCGGCAGCCCTGCTTTTACCCTATCGCTATTACGAAGAAATTCAACGCTTCAGTGCGTCGCAAAAAATCCTTGCCGTCCGGCAACATTTTGCCGGAGGAACTACCGCTGAGGAAGCTTACCGGCGCTCCAGGGAGGAACTGGAAAACGGTGCGAGAAATTGTAATTGACGCCAGCGTAGCGGCAAAGTGGTACCTGCCTGCAGAAGAAGGCGAAAAACAGGCACTGGCCATTTTAGATGAATATGTGATGGGAAAATTATCCATTATCGCTCCTTCCCTTCTTTATTACGAAGTTGCCAATGCCCTGCTGGTGGCCTCCCGGCGCGAGCGGATTTCAGAGGAGACGTACCGCCAGGCTGTAGGTTCGTTGTTTGAACTAGCCCTAACCATCCAGCCCCTCGAACAATACTGGGAACTGGCCTTGAAGATGGCGGTGGACTACCAGCGCAGTATTTATGACGCCGCTTACCTGGCCCTGGCCGCATCCAGAAACGTAAAGCTGGTCACGGGCGACCGCCGCCTGTTCAACGCAGCCGGCGCGCATCTTCCCTGGATCGTCTGGATTGAAGAATGGCAAAGGGAATAGAGAGGCTATCAGATGTGTTACGCACCCTTCTTTCCTATTGTTTACCGTATGAATTCATGCTAGACTATAGTAAGAAAACCACCAAAGGAGAGATGCATGTGGAGTTCGTATCTCCAACTCCTAAAGGTCAGGTGACAATTCCCAAACCCATCCGCGATGCCCTGGGTCTCACACCCAAAACCAAACTGCGGGTGTATGCTGATAGAGGCAGAGTGGTTCTGGAACCTGTGTCTCCCCTGGACAGCCTTCTGGAGGAGCTGGAAGCCGAAGCCCGCCAGAAAGGATATACCAGAGAAGATCTGGAGCGGGAGGTCGAGGCCGTGCGGGAACAACTGATCAAGAAACTTTATCCGGCGGGAGATTAACTGTGCGAGTAATGCTTGATACCAACGTGCTCATCTCCGGCATGGTTTTTTCTGGGCCGGAGCGACGCTTGCTGGAAGTCATTCGAGAAGATCATGTTCTCGTGGTTGACGATTTCCTCCTGGCGGAAACCCGGGAAGTGGCCGTCTGGATTGAAGAATGGCAAAGGGAATAGAGAGGCGGGGAGTGATTTCTGTGACCGAGGCAGCACCCAGGGAATCTTCCCTCCGGGGAACACTGACTTACGCCGATTACCTGCAAATCGACGACGGGCGGCAGTACGAACTGATCGAGGGGGAACTGGTTTTGACACCTTCGCCCGGTTTTTTGCACCAGCACATAGCGGCCAACATTGGGGGGCTTTTGCGGACCTACGTGGATAAGCACAACATAGGCCTGGTTTTATATGCACCTTTCGATGTGGTGCTGGCCGACAACCTGGTTTTACAGCCGGACGTCCTCTACCTTTCCCGGGAGCGCTTTGACCTGCTCACTGAAAATTGCTTGAAAGGCGCGCCAGATCTGGTGGTGGAAGTTCTCTCACCGGCCTCGGGGCGCCGCGACCGGCTGGAAAAAAGCAGGCTCTACCTGAAACACGGTGTGAAGGAGTACTGGGTGGTGGACCCTTCCGCCCAGACCGTGGAAATATTCAGTGCGAGGGAAAAGGGCTGGCTTCTGGCCGGTGCATACGGTCCGGAAGATACCCTGAACTCTCCCCTCCTCCCCGGTTTTGCCGCCCACGGGGCGGAAATTTTCCGCCTGCCGGAAGGGCTGGTGCTGTAATCCCCGGGCTTTTTTCTTGACCTGATAAATAATGAAGCGACTGACATGGATTAAAGCGTGGTGGTTTCCATGCCCGTTTACAGCGAACACGATGCAGCCGAGTTGCGATCTTGTCTTTTTAAACTTCGCAGGCAGTGCGAGCGGGAATTGGCAGAAAGGAAAAAAGCGGCCCTGGCCGCCGCCAAACGGGCCGCCGGTGTAGTCCGCCGGCATGGCGGCTGCCGGGTCTGGCTTTTCGGTTCCCTGGCCGGAGGCGGCCGGTTTGACGAGCATTCGGACATCGACCTGGCTGTGGCGGGCCTGCCCCGGGAGGCGGATTTCTGGCGGCTCTATGCCGATGTTCTGGCGGCAGCGGAACCTTTTTCCGTGGACCTGGTGTTGATGGAAGCGGCCGGGCCGGAACTGAGGGAAAACATCCGCCGGCATGGCGTGGAAATTTAGCTGCCCGGCTGCCTTTTCGATGATGCCAGCGCGCTGATTAATCATTTATCCTGCTCCCGGGCGGCCTTTTCCTACTGCACCGGCCTTAGCATATCGAAGCCAGCTCCATCATGGCCTTTTCCAGCGCGCTGAGCTTTTTAGCCACCGTACTCAAAGGCAACACATCCTTTCAAGGGGGGTGGGTGCCTCCATGAAATTAAAGTTGCCCGCACCTGTCATAATTTAATCTTATCATGAGAGAACACCTGCCACAACCACCGGCACACATCAATATAGAAATTTTTGGGGGCGGAAAACCCGCCCCTTTTCCTTACAGATTGGTTGTTCCGGCATCGATCACCCGCAGGACCGGTCCGCGCATGTAGATGTTGGGTCCCGGGACGAGGTAACCCTTCACCCGTATATTCCGGCCCAGGTGGGCCTTGAGCCACAGGGAGAGGGCCTGATCCGAACGGTCTGCAATCAACACGTAGTTCCTGTCTCCCACGAGCAGCTCGTAGTGCGGCCGCTCGACGGTGCTCATCACGAGCCTGCCTTCCAGGGTGACGGCTTCCTCGAAGAGTCCCAGCCGGTCGCCCAGGCGGGCCAGAAGCGTTGCACACTGCGCCCTGGTTACCATGGACCCGGGTGCAAACAACCGGTCGTCCACGCCCCGCATCAGACCGCGGGCATAAGCGGTGGCCACCGCCTGCCGCGCCCAGGGGGCTATTTCTTTCTCATCGGCAAAGTTTGCCGCAGGAGCACTGCCGGACAACCCGGACAGGCGCACCACTACGGCGGCCATTTCCTGCCGGGTGAGGGTGGCGTCCGGCCGGAAGTTGCGCCCGTCACCCGCAAGCAGCCCGGCCCGGGCCGCCGCTTCCACCGCCCCGTAGTACCAGGCGGACGGTTCAACGTCGGTAAAGGTGGGAGATTCCGGCCGCACTTCGGAGAGACCCAGGAGTTTCACCAGCAGCGCGGCCAGCTCGGCCCGGGTTACCGGCTTCCCGGGCCGGAAAGTGCCGTCCTCATAGCCGCCAATGATCCCCCGGGCGGCCATGAGCTCGATGTCCTTCTGCGCCCAGTGGGCGCCAGCGTCATTAAAGGTCCTTTTGAGAGCGAAGACGGCATAGCTGGAAAAGTGGGTCAGTTCCACCACCACGGTGCCCTTCTCCCGGTTAAGCCTGCCGCCCACCGCCACCCAGGTTCCGTCGTCGTTCTGCCGGAAAACCTGAAGCGTCCGCGGGTCCAGGCTTCCCAGCCTGGATGCATCGTATTTGATGCCGACCTTCACCGGTCTGGCCAGGGGCGCGGAAGTTTGGAAGCTCAGCACCGGGCTTGCCGCTATAGCTCCGGCAGGGGCACCGGCCGGAGTTTCCGCGGCCACCGCAACGGTGAGGCTGGCATCTTTGGGCAGTGCACCGGCGGGAATGTCGATGGACACCAGGCCGTTTAAAACTTCCGCCTTTTGGGCTTCACCCGTGGCTTTCAGTTCCGCGGTTCCCGGAGCAGGTTCGACCTTCAGCTGCGGGGCCGGAGCACCGCCGCCGCCACCACCACCGCCTCCTCCGCCACCATTGCCACCAGTGGACGAAGGCAGGGTGTTAACGTGGGCGAGTACCTTCTCCAGGTTCAGCGTGCCGCCGGAGGAGACCAGTCCGTTCAGGGAACTTAAAGTAGTTACATTATCCTCCAATATTTTAATCAGTTCGGCAGGGCCGAGGTTATTGCGCAGGGACAGGGCCAGCGCCGCCCCGCCGGATACAAAGGGCGCGGCCATGGAGGTGCCGTCCCAGGAAGCGTAAGGCTGCGGGCGCAAGGCAATTTTCGCTGCAGGTGAATCCACCAGGAAAAGGGAGAAATATGCGGGAAGAGCAAAGTCATAAAAAACCCCCTCGTACGGTTCCGCCAGGCCCCCGGCGGCCAGCAAATTGTACGATTGACCGGTCATTTGAGCATGAAGATAATTATTCACAAAATCCCCGGCACCGGCAGCTGCAGCCCACCCGCTTAAGAAAAGCCTGCCCTCGTTTTCCAGGTAGCCAGCCAGGTAGACCTGGTCGTTCACCGTCAGGTTCGGGCTGTCAACAACCAACCCCGGACCATCTTCCCAGTGCCAGGCGCTCCCCGGCGCCTGGCCGGTGAACCAGAGCACGCCCGCATAGGCCGCCGCATCCACCGGAGGACAATCTCCACCGTAAGCTACCCGGCAGGTTGTGTAAACGTAGCCTGCCGTGGAGAGAGCGTTAAGATATAAGTTGCTTACATCGGGCAGAGTTAAAGGTCCGGATGGCGTATCTATTAGTTTACCCGACTGGTCGTCATCCACCACCAGCAGGGGCCTGTCCATTGTTTCCTCAGGGGTTATGCCCAGGAAGTTGTATACAGCCCGCACCACACTGTCATAAACCGCACCGGCTGTACTCAGTGCCTCCGCGCCGAAGCCCCATAACACCACCCTGTCTCCATAGACTTCGTCGTAAACCGCCAGGGCCACTCCGGCGTCACCAAAGGTGGGCACGGTGCTTAAAATGCCTTCCCCCGGGGCGGCTAAAGCAACGGACTTCAAGCCGTAGTTCGAGAAGCTAGCAAGGGCCCCTCTATTGGGACCGAACGGATCTGCCAGCGCCGCCACGCCGATAATGTTGGGCAGGGCCGGATATGTAACGCCGTCCATCACATTATCCATACAGAAGCCGGCGGGATAATACGTGCTGGTATCGTTATCCTGTCCTTCGTTTCCGGCAGCAGCAATAAAAAGTATGCCCGGGTGATCTTTGATGGCATTGTACATGAGCAGGTCAAATTCAGGAGTCTCAAAGCTCATATTTACCACCCTGGCCCCATTTTTTGCAGCATAATCGATAGCTGCCACAATGGCCTCCGTGGTGAAAACGCCGTTACGATCCGCCGCCTTGAGGGCCATAATCTTTACACCCGGAGCTACTCCAACAACACCCTTTCCATTGCCGGCCACGGCGGCGATGATCCCGGCCACATGGGTGCCGTGGCCCAGTTCGTCCATGGGATCGTTATCCGGCCGGGAATTGAGAAAGTCACTGCCGATGAAATCATATCCAACCTTATCGTCTTTATAACCGTTAGCGTCGTCGTCCATGCCGTTACCTTCTATCTCACCGGTATTACGCCAAATGTTCCCTTCCAAATCAGGATGTTTATAATCCACCCCGGTGTCAATGACGGCCACAATGATGCCCTCTCCTGTTGCATAATTCCACGCTTCGGGCGCCTTTGTTCCGTACTGCCCACCGAGGCCCCACTGCTGCCCGTAGAGAGGGTCATTAACGTTGATTGCACAGGGACGGTAGATATAGTTCGGCTGTGCATATTCCACCCGGGGGTCTTTCTTCAGTGCTTCTATTGCCTTTTCCACGTCCTCATCCGTTTTAAAAAGCGAAGCGCCATCCGGCAGGGCCTTCTTTTCTGCCAGACCCAGCCCCCGGTGGTCGGCAAACAGCCGGCTTTTGGCTTCTGCCGTCTTGACCCCCGGCTTGAACTTGACGATTACCTCACCCGGCACATAGGGCGCCGGTGCCGCATTCTTCCCGCCCTTAGCACCGGGTAGAAAGGGCAGAGGGCTCGCAAACGCCGGTCCTGCTACCGCAGCCGCCAGCAGCACGGCGGTCACCATGGTGGCCATGGCCTTGCGAAACTTCAACACATTCATCTCCTTCCCCCATAATAGTTGCTGAAAAAAGCAATTTCGATGTTTTCTATGATTTTCCTCCAGCTTAATCCGGACAATTTTGTGGATACACGCGGATGATACACAGGTTAAAAAGTTAAGGCATCGTCGCTTCTGCCTTTATTTGTGACCTCGATCATGTTCAGGTTACATTTTAGTTTCCATAGTTAACTAATTGCTCCAGCAGGCGGAACATGGTATTATGTATTTATGTAAGAAATGGAGCGTATGAGGCCCTGTTTGGAGGTAATTTTCCTGCACGAAATTCGGAGAGTAAATGATGGGGGGATTACCTCCAAAATTGTGCGTGCCAGTGCGTATTTAATATGTACAAATTTTTTGCCCCAACCCTTTGCCGGTTGGAACTTTTGTCCGCAAAAAGGTGTCTAACAGGTAAGACGAGGTTTGGGGCATCTGGCAGGAGTGGCTTCCCATTGGATGCCGTCAAACACCTGATACAGCGTTCCCAGGAACAGGATCTGGTAGCTTTTGAGCAGCTGGTGCAGATGTACCAGCAAAGGGTATACAGCCTGAGCTACCAGTTAACCGGCAACCATGCCGATGCCCAGGATCTGGCCCAGGAGGTTTTTATCCGGGCATTCCGCTCATTGGACGGCTTCCGTTTTGAGGCGGATTTCGGCACCTGGCTACACCGCATTACCGTCAACCTGTGGCTGAATATCAAACGGCGGCGCGGTAATGTGACCCTAATTTCACTGGACGAACCGGTACATACCTCTGACGGGGAAGTTACGCGGGAGGTGGCGGCCGCTGCCGGCGACCCGGAGGAGGAACTGGAGGAAAAGGAATTCCGGAGCCTGGTGGGCAGAGCCTTGAAGGAGCTGCCAGGCGAACAGCGGGCCGTGCTCATCCTGCGTGAAGTGGAAGGTTACAGCTACGATGAAATTGCCCGGATGCTTGATCTTTCCCTGGGCACGGTAAAATCCCGGCTGAACCGGGCGCGGGATGCTTTGAGAAAAAAGGTGACCGCCCTGGCGGCGGAAGCGGGCGTGACCCTGCCGGCGGGGAAAAGCAGGCCGGGGCGGGTGGTGGCTTTGAAAGAAGGAGCCGGCGCGGGCCGGGCCAGGTGAGTGCCCTCCGGCCGGACATACGAGCGGCAAGAAGGTGAACATCGTGAATTGCCGGGAAGCAAGACAATTATTGTACCCCTGGCTGGACGGGGTGGCGACGGAAGAGGAAGCCCGCCGGCTGCAGGAGCACCTGCGGGAGTGCTCCGCCTGCGCCGGGGAACTGGCGGGGTGGCGGGCCATAACTTCAGCGTTGAAAGGGCTTGCCGCTGAGGCGGCCCCGCCGGAGGGGTTCAGCACCGGGATAATAACCCGGCTGAGGGAGTCTACGGCTGAAACGGGGGCAGGCGGGCTGCCCGTGCCCGGAACGGCAGAAACGGCCGCCGCCGGCGGGCCGGACGCCACCCGGGCGGACGGTGACGGAACGGGGAAACGGGCCCCCGGCACCTGGTGGCGGAAGCTGACCGTCACCTGGCGCAGGGGACTGGCGGCAGCCGCCGCCGTGGTCATACTGCTGGCGGGCTCGGCCAGCTTTGCCGCCCGCTACTGGTGGCCGCCGGAGGAGACGAAAGGCCCGGCCATGGTGGTGGATAACTCCGGGCAGGGTGAACAGGACCGGGACAACAGCAGCACAGCAGCGGAAAACAGGAAGGAAACGGTCGCCCGGGCACCGGCGGGTGCCGGGAGCCAGCTCCCGGAAGAACGCACTCCCGGCGAAGATAATGGCCAGCCCGCCGCCCCCGGTGGAGATAACGGGCAGGAAAACGTGGAAAGCAGCGGCACCGGTGAGCCACCTTCACCGGACCCGGCCGCCGCTGAAGAGGGACGGGAGGACCGGACCGGCCAGCCCCGGAAGGACGGCAGCCGGGAGGACATGGCTGTGGCGGCAAACACCGGGCAGCCTGAAGGCAGCAGGGTAGAAAGCAGGGCTGACATCGTGCCGCGGGTGTTCCTGAACCAGTCCCGCACCATAGAAAGCACCCTGCTCAAGGTGGAGGTTTCCGACCTGGCGGCGGCTAAAAACGCCCTGCTGGCCGCGGCGGGAGGCGCCAGCTACCAGAGCTTCGGCCGGCAACAGGTAGAAGGAAAGACGGTGGAGATCCTGCGCTTTGTGATTCCGGTGGAGCGGGCCACCCACTTCACCGCCACGGCCACCGGCCTTGGCCGGGTGCTGGACCGGCAGCAGCAGAGCCAGGATATATCCCAGCAGTTCGCCTCCACCCTGGACCGCTACCGGGCCCTGATCGCCAGGCACAACCAGACCACCGATAAGGCCGAGGCGGAGGCCCTGGAGCAGCAGATCAAATCCCTGGAGCAGCAGCTGGCCGCGTGGGACCGGGAAGCCGGCCAGCAGGTAGTGGTGGTATGGCTGCAGGAGTAGTCATTGAATTTTAAACCGGGTTCAGCTTAATGTTGAGCCCGGTTTTTTGTTGACTTTCAAAGCTGGAGAAGTTTAAAATATACGTAAGGAAATCTTACCATGAAAGGAGTGTGTCCATGTCCGAACATTTTGAAGTGGTTAAAGTAACTTCAAAGGGACAGATGACAATTCCAGTACGGGCCAGAAAATTAATAGGTATAAAGGAAGGTGATCACCTGGCCGTTTATATCAACGGTAACGAAATTATCATGCGCAAGTTTACACCGTTCAAACAGGCATCTGCCAGGGATGCCATTTTTAAACTGATTGGTAAGGGTACGGGACCGGTAGACCTGGCCGAAAAACATGACCAATACCTGACAGAGGCCAAAGAAAGGAAAATGAAAGAATGACCCTGCTGGTAGATTCCAGTGCTGTGCTGGCCCTTCTCAATAACCGCGACCAGTGGCATCAAACGGCAATTACAGTCTTGCACCACCTGGTAAACAACAACTCCGCCCTTGTAATGACCAATTTTCTCATAGCGGAAACTCACACTCTTCTGCTAACACGGCTGGGTCATGATATAGCCAGGGAATGGCTTTTAACTTTCGACTGGAACGTTGTGCGTGTGTCCCCGGAGGACGAACAGACAGCCAGGGAAATAATTAAAAAATACCGGGATAAAGATTTTTCTTTTACTGATGCAACCAGTTTTGCAGTGATGTACAGATACGGCATCAATCTGGCTTTTACGTTTGACCGGCATTTCAAGCAGTATGGCTTTGAAACTGTTGGCATCTAATTTAAACCCCCGGCTTGCGAGAATTATTCCATGAAAATGTCTTTCAGCTCAATTTCCAGCCCGGGTAACAGGGGAGAAAACAGTGTTTCCGACTCGTCATATATCCCGCTGCGGTTCCAATCCTTCTCCCCCCGCACAAACACTTCCACAAGCTGCAGGGACGGGTCCACCAGCCAGTATTCCTGCACCCCGCCGGCGTAATAAAGCTGGCTTTTTTCCTTGCGGTCGTATTTGGCCGTGGAGGGCGATAGAACTTCCACCACCAGGTCCGGGGCGCCGCTGATATTGGTTTCCTGGACAATGGAAAGCCGGTCTTTTAAAATAATCACCAGGTCGGGGGACACCACCTGGTCACCGAAAAGCACATCAACGTCCAAATACAGTTCCCCTGCACGATTTTGCCGCAAGTAACCCTCCAGCACAGTAACCAGGCGGGAGACAATTTTCTG
>Ga0224486_100413_pt1 | contig 13492 bp, 14 predicted proteins | sample TexhydDE_CT_test_FD_172013 | JGI IMG/M metagenome (GOLD analysis project Ga0224486, IMG submission 172013) | Fracking water microbial communities from deep shales in Oklahoma, United States - hydraulically fractured wells DE_CT_test ...
AATGAATTCTTTTGCGTTGCTTTCTCTGGTTTTCTCTTTAGCAACTTTTTCATCGCCCTCAAATCTGTATTTTACCCAAAAGAGTGGATTAAAATTGTCGTCAACTAAGATAATTGCTCCTTTTTCATAAAATGGAACGTAAAGATCTTTATTAAAAACAACTTTAGGAGCCGTTTCATCTGTTTTAATAATTTTGTAATAAGGAATATTAAGAATATATCTTATTTCATGAGAATCATAAGGGACATATTTTAAAAGTTCATCAATTAGAATCAGTTTTTCTTTTTCTATTTTAGCGAAAGGAACTCCTTTCCCAGGGCCTTGGTACAACAGAGTTTTGTCAGTTATAAATTTTATATTTAATATTTTACCTGGTAAAATTGTATTTATTACTTCTTCATATTTTGATGATGGTATATTTTTTGATTTAAAGTTTGTTATTTTAATTTTGGGGATCGCACAGAGTTCCCCTTTTTTAAAAGTATCCCATTGTTCTCCAAGAATATATGCTTCATAACCCTCAGAAGTAACAGTAAACTGTGTCCCTGTTGATAATATCCACGTTGAACTACTTGTAATTTGTTTTTTTAGAAGATCATTAATAGCTTCATCTAAATCAGCTCTTCTTTCAAGTTTTAAATCGTAATATTTGAAGTAATTATACGAAGGTATAGAGGCATAAAATTTCTCCGCTTTTAAAATATCTAAAATTTCTTTATCCTGGACCTCAATAGGTCCAGGAACCTTACTGTTAGGGTCAGGATATTTAATTTCAGGTTGTATATTATCTTTGTTTTTATCTTCCTGTTGTTTTGGTTCTTCTTTTGGTTTTTCTTCGTCAGTTTTTGCAGTATTTTCTTGTGATATTATTAGTGGCAGCTCTTCTTTTGTAGTATTAGTATTACTTGCTGTAGGCTTATTACAAGCCGCTATACCTATCATAAGGCTTATAATTATCAATATAGGCAACATCTTTTTCATCTTCGTCATCCCTCCATATAAAAATTACCTTAATTTAAGTATACACTTATATATTTATTTTGTCAACAACTATTTGAACCTTTTTAACGCTGTCTTACTTTCAACCGGAATAGAAACTATTTCAAACTGAGCAGTAGGGTTTAAAAGAGAGGGTTTTTTGTACCGCAAATCTATGTTTGCTCTTAACACAAGATACCCTCTTTCAACAAACAGGTTAATATTTCTAGCAGTATATCCATTTGCAGAAAAATAGTCGGCTACCTTTGCAGCGCCTTTGCTTAAAGCTTGCGGGTTTATTGTACCCGATTGATAAAGTGTTGATGACTGATATTCATATATCTCCCAGGATGCTTTTAAAACCGCTTCATCAGCTATCTTTAAAAGTTTTGTCCTTTCGATAAGCAGTTGAGAAAAAGCTGTCTGATACCATGTGAACATTAAAGCTACTACAATTATTCCAAGCGCATATACTATCATTGAAACTCCTCTTTTGTCTTTATGAAGTTTTTTAATCATGGCATTTCCTCCCATATCTGTGTACTGCTACTGGAAACAGTGGTAGATTTGAATAAGTTAGAAAGAATAGGGACATTGTAAGTTACATTTACAGTAAAAATTTGTCCCGGTTGGGTAGGCTGCACCGGCATTGTTACTGTTATGGAATTTTCCCAGTTCCTTATATAGTTTTTGCCAAAATCTTTCGCAGCCTGTACTGCTGTTGCATAAGGGGTAGGGCTTTTTGCTGCTGCCCTTGCTGCTTCAAAAGCTGCCTGGTGTACTACTGCCTGAGCAGTGTTATATACACTTATTTGAAGCATTAATACAAAAAAGAGGGATAAAACAAACACCATAGCTGCGCTTGATACCAGTTCAGAAACTCCTCTTTTGTCTTTAATCATTTTTTTAAACATGCTGATGCACCTCTTTTTTTTCTAAGCTTTTATAAAAAAACAGGGCATGGTAACGATTTGACCATGCCCTTCACAGATATTCTATTTACCTGCTGCTGTATTATTGAAGAGGGTTCGAGCTGTATTCAATACGCTGTTCCAAATATTTACAACGGTTGTTCTTGCTTGAGGTATAATCAGTGAGAGAACTCCTGCTACAAGAGCAACTATACCTATCACTTCGATTGACTGGCTTACTGCTTTTTTGTCATTAAGAAAGCTCAAAATTTTTCCTCTTACACTAAAATAAGCTCTGGTTAACATAAGTGAAACCTCCTTACTTTTTTGTTTTTAAAAATTTTTTTATTTTATGACCGGCAGAGAGTAACCCCTGCCGGTCATACAGCCTTAAAAATCTTTTGTGCTTTTACTGAACAGCTGGTGGTTGGACAGGTTTTGTTATTGGTTCAGTTGTAGAACTGCTGCCACTTACAGGGGTTTGGTTATTGCCTGAGCCTGCAGATGGGTTTGGCGTGGTGTTAGATGCTGAAGACTGCGGTGGATCTATTCTCTGAACCATGCTTGCTGCAACTCCCCACATGTTGTTTACTGCGTTCCTTGCTGAGGGAATAGTAAAAATCAAAGTTCCTGTTACTAAAGAAACTATGCCAATAACTACAATTGATTGAGCTATCCCTCGATTATCTCTTTTTACAAGCTGCATGAACAGGTTTAGCATAGGGGTATCACCTCCTTTATAGAGTATATTGCCTTTTTGCGAAAAGTAAGGAGACATCACCTCCTTTTTCAAATATTCTTAAAAAAATAAAGTGGAGGCTTCCCCCCACTTTAAAACCCAAATCTCAGGGATAGTCCCATATTCACAAATGGCAGAAGCACCATTACAAGCAGTGGGATGATAAATCCTATCAGAATCGGAAAGAAAAGCGCATTATCTAAAACTGCTGCTTTTTCTGTTTTTTTGTTGAGTTTTTCTTCTTCTATTTCTTCATACAGCTCTGTTATCTGTTTTGCCAACCCCTGCGGAGTTTCATTTGTCTTTATCAAAATATTTACGGCTCTTCTGAAATAAGGATTCATGCTTTTTTCGGCTGCATCTTTCAGGGCATTTTCAGCAGGAACACCGGCATTTATTTTATTTACCGTAATTCTTATTAAGTCTGCTGTCTGTCCTTTTTTGTTTTCAGCAATATACGTTAAAATGTTTTCCACAGGCATTCCTACGGACAGAGCATCGGCTATCGTATTTAATATCGCAGGAAGTTCATCGTCTTTTATAAAATTGTCTTTGTATGCGTCTATTGGTTTTCTGTATGTTACATACGAAAGTATGACTATAGCAATAATAAGAAATATAACCCTGCTCAAAGGAGTGCCAGAAACAACTGTATAGAATAAAAGTACAACAAGAAAGGCAGCTATGAGGGCAAATGCAGAGAAAAGCTCTTCTATAGAGTTTACGGGGAATACATAAAGTATTTTTGTTCCTCCAACATTTTTCAGTTCTTTATCGAGTTTCACAAACAGGTCATCGCCTATTGTCTTTCTGATTGTTTCTCTTTTTATAAACTTCATATTATACGCCCCCTACCATTTTGTCTATTCTCCTAAAAATATAGAGGGATGTTAAAAAGTAGCTGGTTATTGTATAGCCGATTGCTATTTTCCCTGTTGATGTTTGCAGAATCTTCATATAATCCGGTGTATTTAAAATAGTACCTATTACAATTATACTCATGACAAGTATTATGGCGTAAACTGTGCTTTTGGTCTGCATCATTAAAGCTTGTATTTTTCTGTTCTGTTTTATTCTTTTGCGAATCTTTGAACTTATTATTTCTGAAGTCTGTGAAATATCTGCTTTCATTCTTGCAGAAAATATCATGGAGTCCACCCATGTTTCTATAATCGGACTTTCACTTTCTTTTGCGAAGTCTTTAAGCGCTTCTACCAGGCTTATTCCGGAATAAACTTTTGTTACTATCTTTTCAAAATCTCTTCTTAAGGGATTTTCAATAGAATCTATAGCTTTTTCTATTGCGTTCAGAAGGTTATTATTTACTTTCAAATAATCAGCTATATCCTGCGCTGCTTCTGCAAACTGCAGAACCCTTTTCCTTTTTTTACGCTCTGCAAGGTCGTTCAACAAATAAAACAGTGCAAAATTTGTTCCAAAAACTATAACCAGTCCCCAGTATCCTGATTGAAGAATAATTGAGCCTGCAACTGCAAGAGTATCCAGAAGCAGTACAGTAAACAAAAAGTTTTCTGCATCCAGATTCAGGCCTACATTTGAAATTATGTTCTGAGTTTTAATTACAAGGTCATTATATCCCAGCATTTCCAGAATGGAGAACTTCTTTTCTTTTGGTGCAACAAGCTGCCTTTCCATCTTTTTTATTATTTGTTGCCTTTTATATACCCTGAAAAGATAAAGTGTCAGTATTGATGTGACAAAAGCCAGTGATGCAACAAATGAAATTAAAAAAATCACGTTACCACCTCACATATTTGTAATCAAGAATGTAGTTACCCTGTTCATCTACACCATTCAGCTCTGCTACTTCTTTTATTCCTCTGCCGGTAATATCTCCTTTTTCATCTTCTTCAAGACCTATAAAAACAATTATGTCAACTGCTTTTGCTATCAATCTTCTTATGGTTCTGTCATCAATAGGTTTAAACTCTTTTATAAGCATTTCAAGCTTGTCAAGCGCCATACGCACATTGTCAGCATGAATGGTAGTCATGGACCCCCTGTGTCCTGAGTTTAAAACATGAATAAAACTGTAGGCAGCAATTGGAGTACGTATTTCTGTAAGAATGATCCTGTCAGGGTTTGCACGCAAACTGTCATAAAGTATATCTTCGTATGTTATTGCTTTTGCTCCTTCTCTTTCGTCCCTTGTTTTTAAATAGAAAACGTATGGAAGAGGAAGCTTTAACTCACGTGTATCTTCTAAGACAGAGATTATGTGGTTTGGCTGCACATAATACACTAATGCATTTATAAGCGTCGTTTTACCTGCACCAGTTTCTCCTACAACGACTATGTTTTTTCTTTCCTTTACTGATTTTTTGAGATAGTCAAGCAGCGTCCCAGAGTAGCTTTCCGTTCTCTGTCTTTTTATGAATACTTTAATATCTCCTACTTTGTCTTCAAGGTTTTTTAACCCATCCTTTATTTCATCCAGTGATTTATTTAAAACAGTGTGCTTTCTAAAGATTATATAAGGTTCTGGAGATTCAGGAGGTATTATTATTTTTACACGTGAACCATCAGGAAGTTCTACGTCTTTAGAGGGTTCAGCGTAGGATATGCTCTGCCCAGCATTTGCCAAAATGCGCTCGTAAATTACTCTTACTTCATCTATACTTCTAAAGTCTTCTCCTTTTATTTTTTGTCCATCTTTTACATACATAACTCTTGTGCCGAAAACAAGTACGTCTGTTACTCCTTCCATTTTAAGATACTTTTCTAAAATTCCCAGGCCATACATTTTGTCATATACTTCTTCGGCTATGCGGCTGAACTGAGGTTTGTAGTGTGGAAAATTCTCTTCAATATAGGCTTTTACCTTTTGGATTAGTATATTTTTAAAATCTGGATCATACGTGACTTCTAACATTTGTGGCCTTACAGCCTCTATAATAAGGTTTATATCAATTTCCTTTGATAAATTAACACTTCTCGTTCTATCAACAAGACCCATAAGAAGTACCCGCCCTCTTTTCTACAGAGAGCGGGGCTGTTTTCACCTCCTGTTTTTATTCACGTAAACTGGTAAGCAGCTGTTCCAGCAGATATCTTCTTTTTTCTTCTTTTTCTTTAAAAGATTCCAATTGGAGTTTTAAACTATTTATTTCTTCTTCTTTTTCCTTCAATACCTTCTCCTGAAGTGTCAATCTCTCTTCATATGTTTTTTTGTTTTGAATAAGTATGTTTTTAATCTGTTCAAGAATCTGGTTTAACTCTACATAGCCGTTAGAAGAGATTTCAGAAACCTCAATTTTTTCACTGTACACCTGATATGTCTGTACGTTAAAGTCTTCTGTATTATTTGGTTCTTCGGCTGTCTGTATATTGTCTTCATAATTTGTATTCTCAACTGCGTGCAGGCTGTCATTTTCCTGCCCAGAATAAACTTTTTCGTCTTCTTGTTCATTGGGAATGTCTGGTTTATAATAGGATGGTTCTTCTTTAAAGTTGTCTTCCCTGTCAGATATTATTCCTTCTCTCTTCGCTATTTCTTTAATTATCAAATCTTTCACTTCTTTTGGATCAACGGGGCTGTAAAAAATATCACTTATTCCTGTATCCTTTGCAGTAACTATTGTATCAGTATCATCTGCATTTGTAAGAAGTATTACTTTTTTGCCTTTTTCAATTAATTCTTTTATATACGCTGGATTGGATATATATGAAATTACTGCTATGTCAGATGTAAAAAGGTTGTCAGTTATATCTAGGTCTTTAGAGATAATCTCATCAAGCTGTTTTATTCCTGTATTTACATACACTTTTACAGGCATTTTATCCAAAACCTCCTCTTTGTCATTTTTATCATTTTCGAGATTAGCATCTTTTTTCAAAGGCTCAACCTTTTTAGGTTTAGGCTTTGATTTTCCAAAAAATAAAAAACCTCTTCTGGGAGGGTCAAATACATCAGGCAAAATAATACTCAGGATTTCTTGGGCATCCATAAGCAGTCTTTTGTCGTAATAGCCTTCAAATTTTTTGTAAAAAGGAATCTTGTAAAGTACAGGTAGCTTCAGTTCAAGCGCATTCACATAATTTGGTTCACTTTTTCTGTTTTTATCTTTGTTTATGACAAACTTTGCTTTGGAAGTGTCCATAAGGGCCAGCCTATTGGCCCAGTCAACTGTACCTGCAATTCTGCCTGTAACAATATAGTCATCTTCTACTATAAGAAGGATGTGCTTTGAAATATCAAACACATCCACTGCTGGTTCTATAAAACTGGGTTGAAGGTCTACAAAGACAATATCGTACATGCTGTCGAGTTCATAAAGAATTCTTTTAAACTGTTCTGCTTTTATCATTTCGTAAGTGTCGGGGTATCCTCCAACCAGTACATCGAATTTTTCTTTAAACGGTCTCTGCACAGCCCACTTTACTCCAGTATGGGCAGCCTCAAAAATACCTTTTCGCCTGTCGAGATTTAAAATGGTGACAAAATCTCCTGGAGAAAAGTCAAACTCTACTATGCAAACTCTTTTACTGCTGTTTTCTGCTGCTGCCTTTGCTAGTGCCAGTGCTATGCTGGTCTTCCCCACCCCTCCTTTTGATGAGAAAATAGAAATTACCAATTTTATCACCTCTACTGTCTAATTATTTTATAGGAACCAGACTTGATATATGGAGCTATTATTACTGCTTGTTGAGGGGTTGTTTCAAAGTATGCAACAACCTCAGTAGAACCAGTTACAGGAGAAGTAAACTGCTTTAAGAATACTATGTTTAAGTTTGAAACATATTGAATTTCTTCTGAGCCTGTGCCTTTTAAAAGAGCTAGAGTTATTTTTGTGCCAGCAGAAATCAGTGGAACATCCTCTGGCGGTACATTAAGGCTCATAAGCACATAATCAGAGCTAATTTTAATATTCTCAGTTGCTATAATATTTTTCAAAATGAAATCGTCCTTTGTTCGGGATATTTCTAACCTTTTTCCAACCACTTCATTTATACTCCTTACAGCATTTGGTGGAACCGCTGATACTGGAATATTTTTTGTTGTAAGCATGTCAACTGTTATCAGCATTCCTGCAGGAATTTCTTTTGCTGCGAAAACAACCTGTTCTGTGGCCTGAGTGTTGCTTAAAATCAGGAAAACTGTTAGAAAAATCAAAATTCCTGCAATTATACCTACTTTTAACACTTTACTCATCTACATCACTCCTTTTTTTATAGCACAAGTTTTATCAAAGTATCTTCAAGTTCTACAAGGGCTTCATTGAGGTCCTTCTTTGTCAGTTTTCGCCCAAGTAATTTCATCATTCCTTCAATTTGTTCCAGTGCTCTTTTTTCTGTTTCTATATCAACCGCAGCATATTCTATCATGTTGGATGTTGTTTCTAATTTTGGAGACTGCAAAACTTCTATTCTGGGCTTAAAGGTAAATTTCTTTTCTTCTTTTTCTGGCTCCTCTTTCTCCACCACCTCCCCGGAAAAACTTACCTTTTCTTTCAGTCCCAGAAAAAGGTCCTGGACGTCTGAAAATTTTGCAGGAGTTTTTATTCTTTTAACCACTTCTCCTGGCATAACAGGATCAAAAACTATATCGTATATCCCTAATGCCAGCGCATAACCAAGGTGCTTGTTGTTTTCTTTTTCTCCTGGCAGAAGTATTATCCTTTTATCTCTCTGTCTTAACGCAAACAAGAAATCTTTAAAAGGCATTTTTATATCTTCATCATGTGGGGCTAAAACCACAATTTCATAAAGATTCCTGCTCTTTTCTTCTAGAAGATATTCTGGATAAAAAACTATCTCTGCCTTTATTTTGTTTTCTTCACATTTCTGCTTCAATATGTCATCCAGCTTGTTTATACCTGTACAGATGAATACCATTTTGAACACCTCTAATTCTGCTTTAACACTTTTCTTCTGTTTTCAACAAGTTTATCCACAATTTCCTGTGAATAATCGAGGCCTGCCATTTCTGATATAACCAGAGCTTTAACCAAAAGTTTTTCCTTTTTAAAAGACGGTTCGAGCTGGTTTATTCTTTTAAGTAATTCATAAAAATTATCTTCTTGACTCATTTTTATCACTCTCCTGTTTTTTGGTATTTAGCTGATCCGTAAAAAAATAAAAAAGCACAGTGTTTAAACTGTGCTTTTATCCGCCCTTTTAATAGTTCTTTTACTTCTTTATTCTTTTCTGTAGTTCTTCTTTGGCTTCTCTTACCTGGTTAAAAAAGTTTTGGCGCCTTTCCTGCCAGCCTTCAGGAAAGTATGCATCAAAGCGGGCTTTTGTAAAGCCGTCCGTCGGATCAACTTCCTGTGGAGGTTCATTCTGCTGATTTGAAGACATCTTTCTGACTCTATATGCATAAGCAGAATAGCTGTAGCGTCCCAGCAGGCCAAAAAACTGCTGAATTAAAAAACCTATTAGCCACATTATTAACAGGTTTCTAACAAATGGATGGGTTTTGATATAACTTATTACCACATTCATTTTATTGGGAAGATCCTGCCACTCAATGAACGTATAGTGCCATATATCCGAAACATATCCTGCTGCATTTTTTATCGCAGTCTGCCAGTCTCCAACCACTGCTAGAAATGCGTCGGTTATAAAAAACAGGCCGACAAAAAAGGCAAAAAAGCCCAAAACAATGATAACAGCTTTTTTACCAAGCTCAACTCCTGCATGATATACAAGCATAAAAGGAAGAGTTATGAGAAATATTATCCACAGCAAAACATCAGACAATCTGTTTTTTTTCATATTAAACACCAGCCTTTTATAAACATTATCCCTTCTGCCTTTATTATACACTTAAATATTAATATTGTCAATATTTAAAATTTCTTGTGCTGCAAAAACTACTTTCCGTACTTTTCACTGTATTTTTCTGCAATTGACATGACCTGATCCACGTACCACCATGCGTGGTTGTAATTCCACAATGCCTTTCTCAATGCATCTGTATCACTGTAGCCTTGTTTCTTGTACAAATTGTAATTTGCACTTAAATAATGGGCAGCAGTATAAACTGCATCAGAAGGATCAAAAGGACTTATTATGCTGTCTCCATCGCCGTCAACACCGTACTCTCTGAATGTTTCGGGTAAAAACTGCATCATCCCCACAGCAGACGTGTTGTAGTCCGGCAGATAAGGTCCTACAGCATTTGGATTAAAGCTTGATTCTCTGTAAGCTATTGCTGCAAGCACAGTCCACGGTATTCCATACTTTTCTCCAGCTACTTTGAATACAGGAATCAATTCATTTGGTATTTCACCCGGCCTTATATCATATTTCTGCCAGGGAGGTACCTCCATTGAAGAGTCTGAACTGTCCAGCAGCCATCCGATATTTTCTTCATTTTTCATGAATGAAGCTGCTGTTTCCAGAAGCATTATTCTGTTAAGCTCTGCAACATAGTAAACTTCTCCACCGGAAAAAGTTTTAATACCTGCAATATACAGCGACGGATCTACAGGCTGGCCGTTTTCCCTAATTTCAAAATGAAGGTGCGGGCCTGTTGAGCGTCCTGTATTTCCGGACAGGCCTATAACATCTCCCTGCTTTACTTCTTTTCCTTCACTTACTTTTATCTCAGAAAGATGTCCGTAAATTGTTGACAGACCGTCTGCATGTCTTATGATAACTGCTTTTCCGTATCCGCCGTATTCTTCTGCAAGGGCAACAACACCATCAGCCACAGCTTTTATTGGTGTTCCGGAAGGTACTCCGAAGTCTGTTCCGGTATGAAATTCTTTGCTGCCCGGATTTTTAGGATCTTCTCTCATGCCAAAAGGAGACGTGACAGGATAATCTCCGTCAAACGGCTTTATTATCTGCCCGCCTTTAGCAGTGTGTTCCTGTACGGTGAAACTACTTGTTTTGGTACCGGTACCGGCATATTTTGCAATAGCAGCATCCAGTCTTGTCCAGTCAGGATAAAAATCTATCCCTGTTTTTGCTAAATAAAATGTTTTTGTGTATTTTTTGTAATCTGCTGTCTCTGTATGATTTTCTGTAAACTGAAGAGTATAGTGAAGTTCATATATTCCTGCATAGGTGTTCACTTGAGAGATATACTTTCTTGATGTTCTTATTTCGTAATACTTTGTCTGCCAGTTCCCATCTTTATCCTTAATACTTTCCCACACCTGAGTTACTTCATCATAATCAAAGTACGTAAAAACAGGGTTAAGATCTTTAGTTATATTTGTTATCATGTCCTTATCAAGAGTGTCATCCCAATCTCTTGCATAAAGCTGAAGGGCGTAAGGTACTGCCCACGGAAGAAAAAACTGCTCTTCCATTTTGTCGCTTGAGAGTACAGGAGGGTTAAGAGCGGGCATCATCTGCTGGACCATTCTGCCGTTCGCAGCTACAGTATTATCCTGATAAGCAGCATCAAAAATTCCTAAAACAGTAAATATACCAAAAAAAATAAGACTCAAAAAAATCAGTATTATCCAGAAATAAGGGTTTGTAACAAGGGAACGGAGTATATATCTTTTCACAGCATTTTTTATGTAATCTTTTAAATAATCACCCAATTCAACCACCCTCTAAAAAAGAAGCAGCAGAGAAGAAATACCTTTCTCTGCTACTTCCATCTAAACTTATCAGGGTCTTCTGATACGTTTTTTATCCATTCATAGCCTTTTTGAATTCCTGTCCTCATGCCTCTTGCTACTATTTCCCCTGCTTTTTCTCCTATTTCTGATGCTTTTGTGCCAAAAGGAGAAAGTATAGTTGTACCTATTATTTTGCCTGTACCGTCAAAAGCGTGTTCGGTACCTGTTATGTTTTTTATCTTGTCTCCAAGATCTGCTTTTTTATATGGAGTGTAGCCGTGCTCCTGAGCTTCTATCTCTGTCCTGAATGTTGCAGTAGGCTGAATATCTGCATAACCTTCATCATCAGGCATGTAGTATTTCATACTTCCATCTTCAAGTTTTACTCCCTTTATTAGGCCGTTTCCTTTTTCATCAACATACAGCCTGGTTGGATCATCTGTTGCGTATTTGTAACTCGCTGTCTGGTATCCCAGCCCTCCTACTGTGCCAAGAAAACTGCCACCTGCTGCACCTACAGCCCTGCCTATTCCTGCACCAATTGTTCCCAAATCTTTCATTGCTGATTCTCCAAGTGCAAGTCCCATAGCACCGCCTGCAACTGCACCGACAGTTCCTAAAGCTCCTCCCAATACATTTCTTGCTTTTTCAGCGGTGCCTAGAGCCTTTTGATACCTTTCACCGGGCTTATCTCTTCCGGGAGGAAGGGGAGGAGTCTGGCGCCGTATGCTGTTAAAACCTGTTTCATTCCCTGCAAGAACCGGCTCAGAAGGATAGGGCGCTGTTGAGGCATAAAGCCCAGGTACTCCCTCAGAAGATGGTGTATATGAATCATACTTCTCCTTTGTAAATAGAGGCTCACTTTCTACTTCTTCGCCACCGTAAGGACCACTTCCACCATTTCCACCGCCTCCGCTGCTGTCTCCGGTACTCCCACCAGTATCCTGCTTTCTATCTTTCTTCCAGTCTAGTACTCTTTGTGTAACAGTACCTCTTGATCTATTCCAGCCACGTCCTGCAAGTCCGGCAATGGCTGCCAAGCCGGAAAAACCTGCCATAGCAAGACCAGCATAAAATTCTTCGTTTACTCCCAGGAATTTCAGAAACCCCATGAACACTTCTCTTAAAACCTTTGATGTTGGGATAAGGGCAATCAGCCCAAAGAGCTGCGCCCACCAGTCAGAAAAATCTGAAGAAACACCGGGGGAAACAAGCACGGCGTACAGAGATAGGACAAGTGCGTGTGAAGACTGCATAAAAGCATTTGATACTATTTCACCGGCCACAAGTCCTATTCCCCTGCTGTAGCCCGTGATGCTCCAGCTCCACACCACAATTGGCACAACTACCAGCATAGCAATAAGTACAAATTTTCGTATTGTGTAAAGAAAATTAAAATACACCATCAATCCTACAAAGGCTAGTTTTACTAAAGCTGTCGTAAGAATATTATTTGTCTGTATGGCATCAATAAAGTTCCATCCGCCCTGAATGAATTTTCCTCCTGCGTATACCTGCATAAGGTTTTTGAAAACTTCCGTCAGGTAGGCATTGGCCATGAATATAAGTTTTGAATATGTTGGTAGAAACCATATTATGGCATAGGCTAAAACAACAAGCCACATCTTCTGCATTGCATCCGCTCTCTTTGAAGGGTTTGAACCTGCTGACATGAGCCTGAACCCATTGATTATCATTGCTATTACTGCAAGGCCACCTGTTGCAATTTCTATAGTGTTATACCATTTCATTGCTATATCCCACTCATCTTTTGTAAATGGAGCAGTTTCTGTATTTGGCAGGTTAAAAACAAGCTCATCTATTGTTTTAAAGCCAAGTGTCCTTATTCCATTTACAAGGCCATCTATAGGCCAGGCAAGCACTCTTTCTATAAATGTATCTGCATATACAAAAGTAGGAAACAGCAGTACAAACAGGAAAATCAAAACAAAAATTTTACGTCTGTTCGTTAGGATTTGTTGTAATAAATTCTCTTTCATATTCGGATGCCACCACCCTTACAACTGTAGAATTTCTGCCTGCTTTCAGCAAAGCCTCACCTATGCCTGAAGACAAAAGGAATTCCCTCTCTCCTTTTGAGAGATGAAATACTTCCTGTACTGCATCTATGTCTGTTGGGGACTGCCTTAAAAGAAAAACTGTTGCTGCGTTTGTTAAAACGGCTTTTCCCTGAGGGGAATTTGCAAATTCTATAAAGCTCTGTGAAGCAATTGTAAGAGACGTATTTCTCTTTCTTGCCCTTCTTGCGAGGTTTTCTAAAAAATTTGCAGTATGCTCATATTTCATGAACATCCATG
>Ga0224486_100414_pt1 | contig 13467 bp, 13 predicted proteins | sample TexhydDE_CT_test_FD_172013 | JGI IMG/M metagenome (GOLD analysis project Ga0224486, IMG submission 172013) | Fracking water microbial communities from deep shales in Oklahoma, United States - hydraulically fractured wells DE_CT_test ...
TCTTTAGTTTGCTTTTTATTCTTCACGAGGTATTTCAATTTCTTCTTTTCGAACAACTTCAAAAGCCTCATTTTGTAAGTTCCTTGATTCGACTGATTGTGAAAGACCTTGTTGTTGGTGTTCTTGATTTTCTTGATTTTCTTGATTTTCTTGATTTTCACGAATTTCTGATTGTTCAGGAGTTTCAAAGAGCATTTTACCTATGTTTTCAAACGAAGCGCCACCAGCTTGTCTTACCAATTCTTCAATCATACTTTCATCTTTGAATGTATCTGTTAAGCTGTAGACAAATGTTCTTCCGAGTTTCCTTCTTTTGATGACTCCGGCAACGAGAAGTTGTTTTATAAGGTTAGAAGAATCCTTTCCGCGCATGCTATCTATTTCGAGTTTGGTAGCTTGTCTTCGAACTGCCAAAAATACAGCAATTTCAAGTTGAGCAGGCGAAAGGCTACCAAGATTTCTGCGCCTGGCTACTTTTGAAACCGCATCGGCAAACTGTGGTTTTGTGTAGAAGCGGTAATAATCTTCTATTTGCTTTAGCTCAATCCCATGTTCCTCGGAATCATATTTTTCTCTTAGATATTTAAGTATCTCGTCAAGTTCATCTTCTGGAATTTTAGTTAGCTCAGCAAGTGTAGTTTTAGATACACCCCTTGAAGCGAAGATAATGGCTTCGACAAGGGATATCTTTGTTGGGTCCAAGCTTTGAATTGGTTTGTTTATATCATTCTTGAACATTTGCGACATCTTGTCTCACCACTTTTCTTAAAACAAAATCATTGTCTATTGTGTATTTTTCAAATCTGATTAATTCCAGTACAGCTAAAAACTTTACGATGATTTCGTATTTAGAAGAACTATTTCTAAGTAGGTCGAAAAGGTTGACCACATCGTATTTTTCCTCGATTTCCTCCATAATTCTCTCCAGAGAATAATTTTCTTTCTTTATTATGTAGACCTTCTGTTTAACCTCAACCTCTTGCAATGCCGCTTTGACGATTTTGACCAGTCTCTTCTCATCCACCTTAGGGAAGGTATATGGCACTTTGACAGGATATTGATCAGCAGAGCTTTTGTTCATAATCTGTTCGGTTAACTCCTTGAGCCTTGCGTATTCTTCGATACGCCTTATGAGCAATTCTCTTTTGTATTCGTATTCCTTCTTTTCCTTTTCACTCATCGGTAGTAAGCTTTTTGATTTGAGCTCTAAGAGATAGGCGGCAGTTGCGATAAATTCGGATGTGACGTTAAGGTTCAGTTCCTCCATTTGGTTAACGTAATACAAAAACTCATCCGCCAGTTGTGATATTGACAACTGACGGATGTCTATCTTCTTCTTTTGCACTAAGTACAGAAGTAAGTCAAGGGGACCTTCGAATTCAAGTTGCTCAAGTTTAAATAATAGCTCCATAATCTCTTATCAGAAGAAACCTTCTTCCTCCACTATGGATTCGTAAGGAATTTCGTATATCTCTAAAATGCTCGCGACACTCTCAGCATCCTTGCTGTCAACCTTTATTGAAACAAGTCTTGAATCACCGTCTTTGATGGTCAAAATCGAGAGGATGTTGATTTTGTTGTTTGCAAGCACGTCGATAATCTTCTTTAGTTCCCCGGGTTTGTCCGGTAAGGTAAGGTTAATTCTAACACCGTGCTCATCCATAGCTGCCATTTCGGTCATTGCCTCAAGAACTTCTTGAATGGTTAATACACCAATCACTTCGCTGTTAGAGTTTACAACGGGTAGTATCGTTTCTTTGTTTTCAATAAGCATCATCGCGGCTTCTTCGATAGTTGAATCTTCGACGATGTAAAAGTCTGGGAATACAACATATGGACCTACCTTTTCGTCCATTTCCACTTCTTTGATTACTGACTTGTGAAGCAAACCGTCGAATTTTCCATCTTCGTCGATAACTATACAATAATCGCAAGAATGTTTTCTCATTTCGTGGAGTGCTTCTGTTATGGTTTGCGTGTTCTTTACTTTTGGAAAGAATGTGTTAACCCATCTTACTGCTTTCATTTTTTTTATACCTCCTTTGCAGTCTTATCTGCTGTGAATTTTTGGTTTTTTAGAAATAGTAATAATAAACCTCACCGCTATCAGAACAGTAAACGGCAAACGATGTATTTGAATTGCCGATTTTGAATATCTCAAGTGGATAGTCACCTGTGTCAAGGACGGTAAAGTCTTTGCCATTTGTTGTAACCATGACCTTGTTGTAAGGAGCACTTAATACCACGATGAAATTACCAATTTTTGAAACTTGGGTTGGTGTGAAAGGCACTTGGAATGAATTCACTACAGTATCATCTTTTATTACATATACAGTTGAATTCGACATCGAACAAATATAATAATTTCCTGAATCTTTGTCGTAGTATGCACTCGAAATGTATGAAGCCAGCTTTGTTATTTTTCCAGTTGCTAGATTGTAGACTTTACCACCTCGTGTGTCAACAAGTAAATCATTTACAAGAATGGAAGGAGTTGTTAATCCGATTTTGAGAGGTTTCTCACCCAAAAATTCCACATCGTAATTATCGTTCCAAAGGTAAGTTCCCAAAAGCCTTCCTTTCCACAAGAACATATAAGCCGGAGAACCAGTAAAATTAGCTACAGAGAGTTGTTTCAAATTTTTATCGAAAGTGTATGCTGCTCCACTTTCAAGTAGTATATAAATTTTCTCACCATCAAAGATACTGGCTTGTATCCTTCTGTCGAATTTTACAGTAGAGAGCAGCTCACCACTGAGAGCCATTTTTGATAAATATGGACCTGTACGATCTACAATAATGTAGCTATCCTTCAAATCGTATACTGCAATAACAAAGTTTCCAATGTAGTTATAAAAGTCGAGAATTTGTTTACTTGAAAGTTCATAAAGTGCCATTTTTTTGCCGAATGGGTCGATGAAGATGACATCGCCATTGGTGCGGTAGTTTCTAAATGAGTACTTGATACCCACGTAAACTTTTTCGATAACTACACCGAATAGTGTGTTGTAGAAAATTAGTAGAACCAAAAGAGTGAAAATAGCAAAATGAGTTTTAGAAGTCTTATAAGTACTCAGTTTGGCTTTTTCAGTTAGTTTTTTTACAATAGCTCGCATACTCTTTTCAACAACTCCTTTGCTACTTCTTCCTTTTTGCCTTCAACCATTATTGTTGGTTTGTCTCTAAAAACCAAGTATACCTGATTCTCATCGCTTCCCATAGCCTTCCTTGCATCGTTAGCTACGATTACATCTGCGTTCTTTTTCATAAGCTTTTCATAGGCGTTTTCGACGATATTTTGAGTTTCTGCCGCGAACCCTACAACTACTTGTCCAGGTAGCTTGTTTTTACCCACAAACTCAAGTATGTCAGGATTTTTTGAAAGTTCCAATATCAGTTTGTCCTGGGTCTTTTTGATTTTTTCCTGCGCACTTTGAGTAGGTGAATAGTCTGCTACAGCGGCACACATAATAAGTATATCATACTCCTTGTATTTTTCCAAAACAGCTTCGAACATCTCTTTTGCACTTTCTACAGAAACATACGAATCTGTGTAATAAGGAATTTGCAGGCAAGTTGGACCAGATACAAGGCATACTTGTGCTCCTAATCTCTTTGCTATCTTTGCTATAGCATATCCCATTTTACCGCTTGAATGGTTAGAAATGTATCTTACGGGGTCAATAGCCTCTCTTGTAGGACCAGCTGTGATTAACACTTTCTTTCCAAGCAAAGGCTTTTCTTCCGTAAGAATCCTTATGAATTCGATTATTTTTTCATTTTCTGGATATCTCCCTTTCCCAACCTCACCGCAGGCAAGGTGACCTGCTTCTGGCTCCACAATCTTCCATCCGTGCTGTTTTAATTTTTCGATATTTTCTACTGTCATATCGTTTTCGTACATCCTAGAATTCATGGTTGGAACGATAACTTTGTTGGGTTTGTTAAAAGCGAGTGCCGTTGTTGTCAGCAAATTATCGGCAAAGCCGTGTGCAAGTTTTGCAATAGTGTTTGCCGTTGCAGGTGCGATAAGTAACACATCAGCCCATTTCGAAACTTCTGTGTGGATAATCCACCCACGCTCTATTTCGTAAGTGTCGGTGAACACTTCGCAATTTCCAACGGAAGAAAAGACAATAGGACTAATAAGCTTTGTTGCGTTTTCTGTCATTATTACTTTCAGATTCCATCCTTCTTTGCGTATCTTACTAGCCAAGTCAACTGCTTTGTAAATAGCGATACCTGAGGATACACCCAGCAGAATGTTCATTATTCTCACCCCGCAAGTAATTCTTCAAACTTAGTGTGCTCTTTCGCACTCTAATTATACCACCATATCCGTAGTTTCACATATTATTGTCGCTGAACAGCTTATTGAAAAATCCTGTTTCGAGAGCAGATTTTTTATGCAGAGGTTAACTAAGTTCAGGTATTGAAAACGAGTTTTTTGTAAAAAACTCGTTTTACAGCCAAAAAAAGTTGTCCAAATCATTATTCTAACTTGTTTCTTAGTATTTTGCGTGATTTTGATAATTTTAGCTTGACTTAAAACCGAGAATTGTGTTAAAATACAAACAAAAAAATTAAGGATGTTACATTTCCATACGTTCCATGATGGGAAAGGTTTTTTAATCTTTTCAAGGGTGGGAGGGAGTAGGTATGAGAAAGCTTGGAAAACTTTTGGTGGTCACACTTTTACTTAGTTCGCTTAGCATGTTTGCCGCTATCAAGATAGGTGCACTTTTGCCGCTTACTGGTGGTGTTTCCGCGTTTGGTGATTTGGTGAAAAAAGGTATCGAACTTGCACACGAAGAGAAAGGAACGGTTCTTGGTCAAAAGATAGAAGTTGTGTATATGGACACGCGCAGTGAGAAAACGGAAGCTGCGAACGGTATTGCGAGGTTGATTGATAAAGAAGGAGTTATAGCAGTAATTGGTGAAGTTATCAGTGGTAATTCCATTGCAGCTGGTGAGATAGCAGAAAAGAAAAAAGTTCCTATGGTAAGTCCGTCATCAACAAATCCACTCGTTACTCAAGGTAAGAAGTTCGTTTCAAGGGTTTGTTTTATCGACCCACTTCAGGGAACTGCACTTGCTGAATTTGCTGTTAAGACACTAAAGATTAAGAAAGCAACAGTATTTACTGATGTGGAACAAGATTATAGTGTTGGACTTTCGAACTACTTTATTGAAAGGTTTAAAAAATACGGTGGACAAGTGCTTCAAGTTCAATACAAATCTGGTGACCAAGAGTTCAGTGCACAACTTTCACAAGCACTTGCATTTGGTAGTGAAGCAATAGTCGTTACAGGTTATTACAACGAGATAGCTCTTGTGGCACAGCAAGCAAAGTCACTTGGTTTCAAAGGTTACATCCTGGCTGGGGACGGTGCTGACGCACCTGAGCTTATTAAAATCGGTGGTCAAGCTGTTGAAGGTATATACTTCTCAGCCCACTACCACCCAGACGCACCAGTAACACAGGTTTCAAAGAAATTCGCTGAGGCATTTGTAAAGAAATATGGCGTCAAACCATCAACACTTTCGGCTCTTGGGTACGATGCATACATGCTTATTGTTGAGGCAATTGAAAGAGCAAAGACGACAAAACCAGAGCTTATAGCTGCTGCTATCAGGTCAATTAAAAACTTCCAAGGCGCCACTGGTATTATTTCGATAGACCCGAACACGGGTAATCCAACAAAAGATGTAGTAATTCTAACAATTAAGAACCAGCAATCTGCATTTGCGGCAAAGATTTCAGCAAGCGATTTGAAATAAATACGCTCAGTAAAGGGGGGATGAAATATCCCCCCAATTTTAGATGAAACATCCAGACAAAAAACTAAACAGGAGGTGCTGTAGCATGAGGAAAGCTCTCGGTATCTTGATTCTCCTGATTACCCTCAGTCTCTTTGCTGATATTAAGATTGGTGTGCTCCTACCTATGACAGGTGGGCTTTCTGCTTTTGGTGATTGGACAAAGAAAGGTATTGACCTTGCTTATGAACAGAAAAAGACAGTGCTAGGTGAAAAGATAGTGCTTGTTTATGTTGATACAAGAAGCGAAAAAACAGAAGCGGCAAACGCTATGGCACGGCTTATAGATAAAGAAAAAGTTGTCGCAGTTATAGGTGAAATCTCCAGCAGTAATTCAATGGCTGCTGCAGAAATAGCAGAAGCGAGGAAAGTTCCGCAAGTTGCAGTTACATCAACAAGTCCACTTGTCACTCAGGGTAAGAAGTTCGTTTCAAGGGTTTGCTTTATCGATCCGTTCCAAGGAACTGCATTGGCAGAATTCGCAGGAAAGAACCTTAAGGTTAAAAAGGTAACGATATTTATTGATATCGAACAGGACTACAGCGTATCTATGACGAATTATTTTGTTGAACGTTTTGAGAAAAAATATAAAGGTCAGGTTCAGAAGGTTCAATATAAATCGGGAGACCAGGAATTTAGTGCTCAAATCGCACAAGCAATCGCATTTGGTAGCGATGCGATAATGATTCCTGGTTTTTACAATGAAATAGCCTTGATTGCACAGCAAGCACGCTCTATGGGATTCAAAGGTTACATCTTGGCTGGCGATGGTGCGGATGCACCCGAACTAGTTAAGATAGGTGGAAAAGCGGTTGAAGGGCTCTATTTCACAACACACTACGTTCCAGAAGCTGCGAATACAAAGATATCAAAAGATTTTGTTGAAGCATTCAAAAAGAAGTACGGAATGTTACCAGCTATGAATGCCGCACTTGGATATGATGCATATATGCTTATTGTTGATGCAATTGAACGTGCGAAATCAAAGGACCCAATGAAGATAAACGAAGCTATCAGGTCTACAAAAGGTTTCCAGGGTGTTAGCGGTACTATCACTATAGATGCTAACGGAAACCCAATAAAAGATGTGATAATAGTCAAGGTTCAAAACGGGCAATTCAGATATGCAGCAAGGATAGAACCTAAGGATTTGCAATAATAATAATTGAAAGCCCCTACCTCGCGTGATGTGAGGTAGGGGCTTGATTTGTGTTTAGGTTTGAAATGGGGAGGTGTCTGTATTGACTATAAACCTGACGATTTTTGTTCAGAACTTATTCAATGGACTCATGGTTGGTGGTCTGTACGCCCTGATAGCTGTCGGTTATACTATGGTCTATGGCATATTGAGGTTGATTAACTTTGCCTTTGGTGACATCATGGTTATGGGCATTTACTTTGCCTTCTACGGTGCTACTTTGATAAGGCTGAGCTTCCCGTTAGCTGTGATTATCTCACTTGGAGCTACCGCGATTTTAGGTGTTCTAATCGACAGGCTGGCTTACAAACCGCTGAGAAATTCGCCTAGGATTTCCGCCCTGATAACGGCAATAGGTGTTTCATTCTTTATTGAGAGCTTTGCAGTGGTGTTCTTTGGCCCTAATTACAAGGCATTCTTGGAGGCTTTGCAGAATAAAACAATAGCGTTTGAATCGTTTGTTATTGGTAATGTGTATTTGCCGAAGATTATTTTCATAATACTTGGGATAACAGCGATTGCACTTTTTGTGCTCTTTTTAATCGTTTACAAAACAAAGATGGGAATGGCTATGAGAGCAATAGCGGCTGACATACCTACGACATCTTTGATGGGTGTGAACGTGGATAACGTAATAGGTTTCACGTTTGCCATTTCTTCTGCACTCGCAGCTCTTGCAGGAGTTATGTGGGCACTGAGGTATCCGAGCTTTTATCCTTACACAGGTTTTGTGCCTGGGTTGAAAGCGTTTATTGCAGCTGTTCTTGGTGGAATTGGCTCTATTGGTGGAGCTGTATTGGGTGGTATTTTACTGGGCGTTATAGAGATGATGATAATAACGTTCTTCCCAACATTAATGCAATACAAAGATGCATTCGCTTTTATTATACTTATATTGATTCTTTTAGTAAGGCCAGCAGGTCTTCTTGGCAAACGCGCTGTGGAGAAAGTTTAAGCCGGAGTTGAGGTGAGAGCGATGAAGAGCAAAGCAAAAAGAGACTTGGGATTAACAATTCTATTCTTAATAATTGTCATTATTCTGCTGGCAATTGCCGATGCGAAGTTTGATTCGTACAAAAAGCAGGTCCTTTCTTTGATGGCAATATACGGGATAATGGCGGTGAGTTTGAATCTTGTCAACGGAATTACAGGTGTATTCTCACTTGGGCATGCAGGTTTCATATTGCTTGGAGCTTATACATCGGCACTCTTGACGATACCACCAGAGCAGAAAGCGATGATATTTATTATAACCCCGCCAAGCCCTTTGATTGCAAATTTACACACGGACTTTTTAACGGCAACGATAATCGCAGGTTTGGTCGCGGCATTCGGTGCGTTCATCATAGGGTTTCCGGTTTTGAGACTTTCAGGTGATTATCTTGCGATAGCCTCACTTGGTTTTTCTGAAGTGCTTAGAATTTTTGCACTTAACTTACAATCCATTACGAACGGTTCACTCGGGTTGAAAGGATTACCGAACTACACAAACATCTGGTGGAGTTGGGGCTGGCTATTTGTCACAATAGTTTTCATCGTTAGTCTTGTAAAAAGCTCCTATGGTAGGGCACTTTTGGCGATAAGAGACAACTCCATTGCTGCAGAAGCTATGGGTATAAATGTTTTTAAACATACACTTTTGTCGTTTGTGATAAGTGGATTTTTTGCTGGTGTCAGTGGTGCACTTTATGCACACTGGCTTACAACAATCGACCCAAGGATAACAACCTTTGGACCGTTACTTACTTACTATGTACTTATAATGGTTGTTCTTGGTGGACTTGGAAGCATAAGTGGTTCAGTTGTTGGTGCGATAATCTTTGCATTTTTGATGGAATGGTTGAGAGTTTTTGAGCAGCCGTTTACTTTATTTGGTAAAGAATTCCCAGCAATTCAAGGTATGAGAATGCTTGTTCTTTCGGTACTATTTGTTGTTACGATGATTGTGTGGAAAAGGGGTATTTTTGGAAGAAGCGAACTTACATGGGATGGAATAATCAACTTCTTCAAGCGAATGAGCTTAAGAAGGAGTGGTGAAAGATGAGCAATGTAGTTCAAGATAAAGCAAATAATATCAATAGTCGGCGAGTAATTCTCAAAATGGACCATGTCACGATGCAATTCGGAGGTCTAACGGCCGTAGATGATTTCGATAACGTTGCTTACGAAGGTGAGATTCTGGGAATCATAGGTCCAAACGGTGCTGGTAAGACAACAGCATTCAATGTTATCACAGGAATTTACTATCCAACAAAGGGTAGGATAATCTTCGACGATATAGACATTACACCGTACAAACCGCATCAAATTACGCACCTTGGAATAGCAAGAACATTCCAAAATATCAGGCTCTTTGGAACACTGACTGTTCTTGATAACGTGCTTGTAGCGATGCACCACCTACTTTCTACAAGGGATGCAGATGAGATTCTCAAAAAACACGGCAAACAGCCTAAAATAAAGGGAAGTCTTTGGTTCTGGCGCGCTGTGACAAAAGTAGGATACAGGAAGAAAGAGATGGAGATGCGAGAAAAAGGTATGGAACTTTTAAAAAAGGTTGGACTCGATCATCTAGCATACGAACTTGCTTCATCACTTCCGTATGGTCAACAAAGAAAACTTGAAATTGCAAGGGCATTGGCTACAGAACCGAAGTTGTTACTTTTGGATGAGCCAGCAGCAGGTATGAACCCAAAGGAATCAGAAGAATTGATGGAATTCATCAAATACATCAGGGATGAGTTTAAGCTTACAGTGATACTCATTGAGCACGATATGAAAGTTGTCATGGGCGTGTGTGAAAGGATAATAGTTATGGATTCTGGAAAGATTATCGCAGAAGGCACACCTGAACAGATTAGCAAAAACCCAAAGGTTATAGAAGCTTACTTAGGTAAGGAGTGGGAAAATGCCGGTGCTTGAAGTTGAAGGACTCCACGTTTTTTACGGCGCAATACACGCAATTAAGGGGATTTCTTTTAAAGTAGAGCAAGGTCAGATAGTTACTCTTATTGGTGCCAACGGTGCAGGAAAGACAACTACACTTTCCACAATAGCTGGCTTGGTAAAACCAAAAAGGGGAAGAATAGTGTTCAATGGAAAGGATATTCAAAACCTGCCTCCACACCAAATCAACAGGATGGGGGTTTGTCTTGTCCCGGAAGGAAGAAGGATATTCCCTAATTTAACGGTTATGGAAAACTTGATGATGGGTGCTTTCAATAGAAAAGACAAGGATGGAATCAAACAAGATCTTGAATGGATATTTACACTCTTTCCAAGATTAGCTGAAAGGAAAAATCAGCTTGGTGGAACACTTTCCGGTGGCGAGCAACAAATGCTTGCAATTTCCAGAGCTCTCATGAGTAGACCCAAAGTTCTCATGATGGACGAACCATCGCTTGGTCTTGCTCCAATACTCGTTGAAGAGGTTTTTGAGATTATCAAAAAACTCAATTCCGAAGGTATGACTATTCTACTTGTGGAACAAAATGCCGTTGGTGCATTGAACATATCGCACTACGGATACGTCTTGGAAACAGGGAACATCGTTCTCGAAGGACCTGCAAAGGAACTTCTAAAGAACGAACAAGTAAAGAAAGCCTACCTCGGATTGTGAAACGTCACATCAACACCAATGAATAGTTGTCAAAAGCCAATAAATACAATATCTTGGGTGGGATTTTGGAAATTCCCACCCTTTTTTCTTGACAGCAAGTGGTGGGGTATGATACTATATATTGTGTGGTGTGGTAAAAATAATACAACATAGTGTATTTTATCTTCGTTTTATCGACTTCCTTTCGGCTTTTTATTACTTCTATCTAACGCCAACTTAGACTTTGGGGGATGTGTATGGAGATTATGCAATCCGAGAGTGTTGTTTTAGAACCTTTGCAATCATCTGTATTAGGGAAACCGCTTTTGCGTGTTGTTCGTATGATGCAAGGAGACCATCCGAGCCTGCCTTCCGTGAGTGTTTACTTCCAAGGATGCGACGCATATCCAAAGTGTTTTGGATGTCACAATCCAGAGACGTGGGACTTTGATGAAAAATTTGCTGTTGATTTTTCTCATTTGGTGAAGCACGTGGTAGCTAAGCTTGATACCCTTTTGAATGTGTATGACAAAGTTGCTCTCGTTTTGCTTGGTGGAGAGCCCCTTTCTCCGAGGAACAGAAAGTATGCCTACATGCTTGCAAAAATTGTCAAGGAATTTTTCCAAGAAAAAGTAGTTGTGCTTATTTTCTCTTGGAGGACTCCTAAAGATTTATTAGAACTTGATGTGCCTTTGGACTACTTTGACGAGTATGTTCTTGGACGTTATCTACAAAAATATCATCGCGACGGATTTCCTGCCTCAGCAAATCAACTTTACTTAACCAAAGAGGAGCTTAAGCAAATTTTTGAGACTTTGAAAATCAACAAACAAGAGAAGAAGGGGGAAGAGTTATGCAACTTTTGAAAGACATGCTAAAAGCTTTCAGCTTTTCAGATGACTTTGTTGATGAAATTTCAAATGTGCCTGAAGAGTTTTTGGAATTGGAAGGTCTCAGCTGGCAACTGGATGTGGTGAAGTTTACTGAACATTTCTTCAATAATGGGATTTTGAATTCCACAATAGATGCGAACGCGAATGTAAGGAGCACGAATGTGTACACATACTTCAACGAGGTTGTGAAGCCATGGTCAAAATTGTATTCCATTTACTACATCTATGAACGTATGAAATCACTCTTTGGGCAAGAGGACGCAAAAAAATTCCTCAAATACCAAATGTATGGAGACATATACCTGCATGATGCTCACCATGCTGCATTCGAACCATATTGTTATGCTTACTCACTAAGACCAATTGTGGAAAAGGGATTGTTCTTCATTGACAGTATAAAATCAGTCCCTGCGAAGCACCTTTCTTCATACATCCAGCATGTGATTCAGTTTGTCATGTTTGCTTCCAACCAGCAATCAGGTGCGGTTGGTTTGCCTGACTTCTTTGTCTGGCTTGCTTACTTTTACAGAAAAGATTTAGAAAGCGGAGTAATACCAAAAGATAAGGCTCAGGAATATCTGCACCAGCACTTCCAGATATTCACATACTCCATTAACCAACCTATTAGAGGCACCCAATCACCTTATACAAACTTCACATACCTTGATAGGAATTACATCAGAACGATATTCGAAGGTGAGACATACCCTGATGGTTCGGCTATTACGGAATATGTGGAAGATATAATCTCCCTGCAAAAAGAATACTGGTTGTGGATATCTAAAGAAAGGGAAAAGCAGATGTTTACCTTCCCTGTATTAACAGCGTCTTTGCTCTACAAAGATGGAAAGTTTGTCGATGAGGATAGCGCACGGTTCATAAACAAAGTCAATATGAAATGGCAAGATACGAACTGGTACGTCTCTGATAGTATCGATGCAGTTGCCTCGTGCTGTAGGCTAACAAGTTCGACAAGGGAGTTAAAGTTCAAGATGGGACCTGATAAATTAGCGGGAATGGTCAATTCTATTGGTGGCTCTGATTTGAACATAGGTTCGTTCAAGGTGGTTACAATTAACCTGCCAAGAATTGCATTGGAAACCAAATCGAAAGAGGAGTTTATGCGAAAACTTCAAGAGAAAGTTATATTAGTTCAAAAAGTGCTTGCAACGATAAGAAATATTATCCAGGAAAGAATTCAGCAAGGTGTTCTCCCACTTTACAATTTGGGTTTGATGGATTTGAACAGACAGTACGGAACGGTTGGTATAAACGGATTGTATGAAGCTTTGGAGATAATGGGTTTAACCACAGTCGATATAGATGGAGTGAAATACACTAAAGAAGGGGAAGAGTTCGCAATTCAGTTGCTCGACGAAATCAGAGAGCTCAACGATAAAGCGTTTGAAAAGTATGGATTTACGTTCAATATAGAACAGGTTCCAGCCGAAAAGGCAGCAGTTACTTTGGCACGAAAAGACAGACTTATTTACGATACAGACTATGTTCTCTACTCAAACCAATGGTTACCTCTTACAACTGATACAGACATGCTCAACAGGATAAAATATTCAGGAATACTCGATAAAAAAGTCTCAGGTGGGGCTATATTGCATATAAACATCGACTCACCGTTCAGAAGTGAAGAAGAAGCATGGCGTATGGTGAATTTGGTTGCAAAGATGGGAGTGGTTTATTTCGCGTTTAATCAAAAGATAAGCGTATGTGAAGAAGGGCATGCGTTCTATGGTTCCAAATGCCCAACGTGTGGGAAAAACAAATCAGACGAATACATGAGAATAGTTGGTTATTTGGTGCCAGTTAGTTCGTTTAACAGCATAAGAAAAAAAGAAGAATACCCAAAGCGGGTATTCTACAAAGCATAAAGCACTATCCCCATCCCCCTTTGCTCTGCTAATTTAATCAAAACATTCTCAACTGTCCCTCTGGGACAGTTT
>Ga0224486_100415_pt1 | contig 13426 bp, 9 predicted proteins | sample TexhydDE_CT_test_FD_172013 | JGI IMG/M metagenome (GOLD analysis project Ga0224486, IMG submission 172013) | Fracking water microbial communities from deep shales in Oklahoma, United States - hydraulically fractured wells DE_CT_test ...
GTTTAAATGTGCTGTTAAGTTCTGCATTTGATATCCCTCCTCACTATGAGAAAGGATATCATATCAATGTACAATTTTGTACATCCTTATATTCCACTTTCAGTACATTTTTATTTTATCATTAACACTCAGGCTTTCCAAAGTACAAGAAAAAGAAGAGCCGTCAGTCTTATACAACGAATAACCAGAACGGGACAGTAACGCTTGAAGATGGATTTCTAAAAGTTCCAAAGCTAGAAACTAGGATAAAGGTTAAACAGCACAGAACCTTCACAGGGAAGATAAAATCAGTAACAATATCAAAGACACCTACAGGGAAATACTACGCTTCGATACTTGTAGAAACAGAAGAAATAGAAAAGTTGGCAAGAGTTGACAGGAGAATAGGCATAGATTTGGGAATAAAGGAATTTGCAATACTATCAGATGGAACAAAGATAGAAAACCCAAAGTTGCTAAGCAAAGCAGAAAAGAGGATAAAGGAAGTCCAAAGGGAGCTATCGAGAAAACAAAAGGGTAGTAAGAATTATGAGAAGACAAGGCTATACCTTGCAAAACTACATGAAAAAGTAGCAAATCAAAGAAGAGACTTTCTACACAAAGTATCCTCTAAAATTATAAACGAAAACCAAGTTATAGTTTTAGAGGACTTAAGTGTGAGAAATATGGAACAAAATCACAGGTTAGCAAAGGCAATAAGTGAAGTATCATGGTCGATGTTTAGAAGGATGCTAGAATATAAAGCCGCCTGGTATGGCAGAGAGATAATAATAGCACCACAAAATTATGCATCGAGTCAGATATGTAGTGAATGTGGATATAAAAATCCAGATGTAAAGAACTTAGCCATAAGGGAGTGGCAATGTCCAAAATGTGGTGCCAAACATGACAGAGATATAAATGCGGCAAAGAACTTGGTAAAATTAGCTGTATGATTTGTTTTCTGGGGAAGGAACAGCCCTTTGAGCGTGGGGAAACTTGCTCCGATAGGAGTATTGACCACGAAGCCACCCACCTCTATAGGTGTGGGTAGTTCACTACTCATAGATATTATACTACAATAGAATATAACAACCACTATAGTATGGTATAATTTGATTATGTAAGAAAATCACTATTCTCAAATTAGGTGTGCTTCAAAGCATGAACTTTTTTCAAAGGCTGATTCCGCAATGTACTATGCAAAGAAGAACGATTTGAAATATTGTCTTGCCTCTGACTTACTCGATTCAGAAATCTAAAACAAACATCGGTTAGGTATACCTTAGTTAATTCTCCTACTTTACTTGTGTAATAAAAGAGATATAATTAATGTAGACTATTTCAGTCTACATATTTGTTTATTATATAGATTCATTTAGGTGGTGAGAAGATGGAGACAAAAAAATCGCTCAAGATAACAGGCATGACTTGTGCAAATTGTGCAAGGATTGTAGAAAAGTCACTTTCAAAAGTCGATGGTGTAAAGTTTGCCGCTGTGAATTTGGCTACCAACACTGCCTTTGTCATATTGGATAAAGAGATACCAGATGAGAAGCTTAAAGAGGCCGTTGAAAAAGTGGGTTACGGTGTATCAGATGAGCCATCCGAACTTATAGAGGAAAAAAGATTGAGACGGATAAGAACGAACATGCTCATTTCAGTCATAATAACCGTTCCACTCATGGTTCTCATGTTTATGCACATGGGCGGTGTACATATTCCATATTTCAACGAAATTGAACTCGTGCTCAGTTTCATCGTAATCTTCTATGCTGGCCGAGATACGATTCGTGGTGCAACGATCGCCCTGCTTCACAGACATTCGAACATGGATACGTTGATTCTCTTTGGTGCTGCCACCGCATGGTTTACGAATATTCTTGCATACACGAGTCTCAATATACATGCGTTCGGCACTGTCGGTGCGATGATCGTCATGCTGCATCTGATCGGAAGGTATATAGAATCTTATCTGAGAGATCGAGCATCAAAGCAAGTCAAAGAGCTACTTGCACTTCAATCGAAAGAGGCAAGGGTGCTTATCAACGGGGAAGAGATAATGATGCCCATAGAAGCAGTTAAAGAAGGGTCTATTGTAATCGTGAGGCCGGGTGAAAGGATACCACTCGATGGTTTGATCTTGGAAGGAAGTTCATCGATAGATGAGTCCATGCTTACAGGTGAACCGATTCCTGCATTCAAAGAGATAGACAACGAAGTGATCGGTGGCTCACTGAATCTGTCTGGTGCTTTGAAAATAAGGGTGACGAAAACGGGCGAGGATTCATTCTTGGCAAAGATGCTCTCGCTGATAGAGGAAGTACAAGGCGCAAAAGTTCCGATCCAAGCACTTGCAGATAGGATAACGAACTGGTTCGTACCAGGAGTCATTACGTTAGCTGTGATCAGTGGCCTTTTGTGGTACTTCAATTTCGACGGTCTAAACATGCTAACTCACTCGATCAGAGAGATTCTACCATGGACCTTGCACACAACTGATTCACTTTCCTTTTCGATCTTTGTGTTTTTGACAACTGTGGTAATTGCATGTCCATGCGCACTCGGATTGGCAACACCGATGGCACTGATCGTGGGCACATCACTCGCTGCTAAGAAGGGATTGCTTATAAGAAATGCAGAGGCGATACAAACTGCTAAGGAAGTTGGTTACGTACTCCTCGATAAAACTGGAACGTTGACATTGGGAACGCCGAAGGTAGTTGAATCAACGGTTCCACAAGCAGATGTACAGGCAGTCGCATCGATAGAAAGCCTATCAATTCACCCACTTGCAAAGGCGATCGTTGAGTATGTCGATAAGCCCATAATGGATTCGATAGAAGATTTTCAAGAGTTGCACGGTCAAGGTGTCATTGCAAAGTTAGGGGCAGATGAATACTTTATAGGCAAGCCTTCTGATCCAACGTTGTACGACAGATACACATCGGAAGGTAAGACAGTAGTTGAAGTGCTTAAGAACGGTAATAAGTGTGGATATTTCGTCATAGAAGATGTAATCAGAGAAGATTCGGCACAAGCGATAGCAAAGCTGAAATCGATGAATATAACGCCTGTGATGGTGACTGGTGACAATGAAAATACAGCAAAATACGTTGCAAGGATTGTTGGTATTGAAGAGGTGTATGCAAATAAGAGACCGGATGAGAAGATCGACATCGTCAGACACTATCAAAGTATGGGAAAGAAAGTGATCATGGTCGGCGATGGTATAAACGATGCCGCAGCACTGAAAGGTGCAGACATAGGTATAGCGATCGGAAGTGGAAGCGATTTGGCGATCGATAATGCGGATATAATCATCACAAAAGGTGGAATATCGAAGATCGTCGATGCAATAATTATCTCGAAGGCAACGTTCAAATCGATCAAACAAAACCTCACGTTTGCCTTTTTCTACAACGTTTTGGCTATACCACTAGCCATGTTAGGCATGCTACATCCAGCGATAGCAGAAGGTGCGATGGCGTTGAGTTCCATAACGGTTATCCTCAATTCTTTGAGGATAAACTCAGCTTTTTCTAACGATTCTTCGCAAAATTTACCAACACATCTGGCTGGCAAAAAAGCAAACGCTTGAGCTTGTTAGATATGTTATATCGAAAATTGAAAATGTGAGGACAACGAATACAAAGAGGAGGGATTGACTATGGCAAAGTATGTACTGAGCGTTCCAGATATTTCTTGTAACCACTGCAAAATGAGGATTTCGAAGGCATTGGAAGAAATCGGTGAGAAAGACTTTGAAGTCTCCGTAGAAGAAAAGAAAGTCACGATCAATACGGACAACATCGATAAAGTTGTCAAGAAGCTCGAAGAGATCGACTATCCTGTAGCTTCTACGACTACGTTGTAAGCTATAACTTAGCAACCATTTGAAAAATTTCTAAGAAAAGAATGCCGCACAAGTTTGATACTTGCTTGCGGCGTTCTTTTGTTTTTGGCAGTGCAAAAAATCAGCCTGCCACCATTCTTGAAGAACAATCAAGAAATTCTCAATTATTAGAAGCATTACATGCCATTAACTGACTCCATGGCTATTTTTGTGAGTATACTAAAATTTGCAGAGTTACAAAAAAAGAGCGTACAATATAGAATGAGAGAATGTTTAGAACTTGCACAACCAGATTCACTCTACAAAACATTTGAGAAAAATTCCAGTTAGCAGATTGAAATGTGCTCGTGTCATGAAGATATCTCAAACTGGGGGTGATCGAATGGGCTGGTTTGTCCTAAGTTTGATTGCAGGAGCTAGTTCTATAGCATTAGCACTTGGGCTTTTTGCTTACATCATGAAAAGGGATGCTGGAACAGAAAAGATGAAACAGGTATCCTCAGCGATCAAGGAGGGAGCACTTGCGTACCTGAGAAGGCAAAACAAGACGCTCGCTATCTTTGTCGCTATCATGGCCATCATCATTGGATTAGTTAGTAGTTTTAGCCAAAATCCTGCAATGGGTTTGAGTATGGCCATTTCATACGTTCTTGGTTCGGTCTGTACAACATTAGCTGCTTATCTTGGAATGAGGGCTGCAGTTGAAACTAACGTAAGAGCTGCAGCCGCTGCAAGAGATGGTTTAAAAGCAGCATTCCCCGTTGCCTTTTATGGTGGATCGGTTATGGGGCTATTTGTTGTTGGCATATCCCTTTTGGGAGTATCAATACTATTTCTAATCTTCAAAATTGGATTTGGATGGAGCGATTCTGATGCATCAAATATTGTCTTGGGATTCAGCTTTGGAGCAAGTTCACTTGCACTATTCGCAAAGGCGGGTGGCGGTATTTATACCAAAACTGCTGATATAAGTGCAGACCTTGTGGGAAAGGTTGAACTTGGCATACCTGAAGATGATCCGAGAAATCCAGCGGTGATAGCTGATAACGTTGGAGATAACGTCGGTGATGTAGCAGGTATGGGTGCGGATTTAACAGACTCATACATTGCAAGTATCATTGCAGCAATGGTAATTGGTTCAGAACTTGGCGGTGGAATACTTACAACCATGCCTTTGCTGATAGCTGCTATGGGACTCTTTGCTTCTATGTTGGGATTGTTCTTTGTGACTAGAAGTATTAAGACAAGCCCAGGTAGAGCTTTGAATATGGGAACTTTTTCGACCTGTTTTATCTTTGTAATTCTTCTCTTCTTTGTAACCCGATTCTCTGGCTTGGAAGGTTCTAAGTGGCTTGGAATCTTTTTACCGACGATTGCTGGACTCGGTGCTGGTGTAGTTATAGGGCTGACGTCGGATTATTTCACATCGATTGAGAAGAAGCCAACTAAGCAAGTTGCTGAAGCCTCGGTTACAGGTACGGCAATAAACATTTTAAATGGTTTTTCCTATGGACTTGTGAGTATCGTTCCACCTATCATCTGTATTTCTATTGCTACGATTGCTGCTTGGTATCTTGCAAAAACCTTTGGGATAGACCCATTTTATGGAATAGCCAACGCAGCACTCGGAATGTTGTCCATAGTTGGAATGATCATATCTTCAGATGCTTACGGCCCTATATCTGACAATGCAAAAGGTGTGGCTGAGCAATCGGGTTTAAGCGATGATGTCATTGCAGTGACAGACATGCTCGACGCAGCTGGTAATACTTCAAAAGCGATAAGTAAGGGATTTGCAATAGGCTCGGCAGCACTGACTGTTTTGGCTCTGTTTGCAGCTTACACTCATCTTGTCGATATTCAATCACTTGACTTGATATCTCCACAAGTCATATCAGGTATCTTCTTAGGTGCGATGATGCCTCCACTCCTTTCAGCTTTACTGATTTTGGCAGTTGGAAGGAACTGTGAGAGAATGGTGGAAGAAATTAGAAGACAGTTCAAAGAGATTCCAGGTTTGATGGAAGGTACAGCAAGACCGGATTACGCCAGGTGTGTGGATATAGCTACAGTTGGTGCTTTGAGAGAATTGATGCTTCCAGGACTTTTGTCGATAATAGCACCAGCGTTGACGTTAATCATACTTGGTAAGGAAGCGTTGGCTGGATTTCTTGCAGGGAGTATAGTGACAGGGATAATCTTTGCACTCTTCATGGCAAATTCTGGCGGGTCTTGGGACAATGCAAAGAAATACATCGAAGAAGGTCATTATGGTGGAAAAGGTTCAGAGGCGCACAAAGCAGCGGTTGTTGGAGATACGGTGGGAGATCCATTCAAAGATACTGCTGGACCTTCTTTGAATACCATGATCACAGTCATGTCCCTTGTCGCAGAAGTTTTTGCACCATTGATAATTGCATTGATGATGTGAGACAACTTAAGGTGGGAAAGGTATTTATCTATCCATCACAAGTTTTTGAAAAGTTATAAAGGAAAAGAGCGTGAGTGAACGTTCCTCTTATACAAAAGTGTCACTGCACGCTCTTTTTCCTTTCCTTTATCTGCTTTTTCGCACACCGTTATCCTCTTGCATAGCAAGGTTACAAAATACTTATTTCTATTTCTATCGTGCAATTGAAATTATTTTTCAAATATCTGTGAGCGTATTATCCTCTTGTATGCCGAGTCTTTGTTCACCAATTCTTCGTGTGTCCCTCTCTCAACTATCCGTCCTTCTTCCATCACTATTATTTCATCCGCCTTCCTTATCGTCGATAACCTGTGCGAGATTATTATCAGCGTTGGACATACCTCACTCAACTTTTCAAATATCCGCTCTTCCGTCTTCGAATCCACCCCGGATGTCGATTCATCCAGCACCAATAACTCTGGCTTCCTTATCACCGCTCTCGCTATCGCTATCCTCTGCCTCTGCCCATCAGATAGATGTGAGCCATTCGCTCCTACCACCGTCTCATATTTCTCATCCAAGCTCTCTGCAAATTCATCAACACATGCCGCCTTCACCGCTCGTTCAAATTCTTCCTCACTGAATTCATCACCAAGTGTTATGTTCTCCCTTATGCTCGTGTTGAATATAAAATCGTTCTGCTGTACCACTATCACTCTCTTCCTCAGACTTCCAACCATTGCGTGCCTTATCTCAACATCGTTTATGCGTATACTTCCCCTCTCTGGCTCATAATACCTCGGCAGTAACGATACCAACGTGCTCTTCCCTGAACCACTCATCCCCACTATCGCCAACTTCTGCCCGTTCCTTATCTCAAACGAGATATCTTTCAATATCGGTGTATGGTCGTATGAGAAGTACACATCCTCATACCTCACTTCTTCAACATTATTTATCTCCGTATTCCCATCAGCCTCTTCTTCCATATCGTAAATCTCTTTTATCCTCTTGTACACCGGCACTGATGTCCTCAAGGAAACGGAAAAACGACTTATCACTCTCACAGGATCGTATATCCAGTTCATGAAATTGTAGAATCCGATGAGCGTTCCCAACGTTATCGTGCCTTTCATAACAAGGAAACCACCGTAGCTCAACACGATGATCGGCGATATCCCTCTCACGAACGTCAAGAAGTCATCTATTACCTGCATGATAAGGCTATACTTGTTCTTCACCTTCAGCCATTCGTTTGCCTTACGCTCGAACTTGCTTGTTAGATAGTCTTCCTTAACAAACTTCTTCACTGTGGCTGCACCTTCGATATCTTCTCTTAGATCTTCGATGATCTCACCATTCTTCTCACGTTCCTGAGTGGAAGAGTTCTTCAAAGCCTTGTTGAAACTATTGACAGAAAGGGTATACAGTGGAACAGTTAAGAACACTACTATCGCAAGTTGCCAGCTAAAATACAACAATACGGCACCTATCATGACTAACAAGACAAGATTGACAACGATACCTGGAATCACAGTATTAATAGCTTCTGCAAGTTGAGGGACATCTGATGTTGCTCTTGAAAGAAATGTTCCAGCTGCGTTGTCCTTCAATTTTTTGATAGGCAATCTCGATATCTTCTTCAAGAGGTTATTTTGCTCGATGTAAGTTATGACATTTGCACATTTGAAAAAATTATAGTTTACGAGAGTTGATAGTCCCCTTTCTGCAGCTTTGGCAGTGAAGAAGATGAGTACAAACAACGGAAGCTTACTGAAGTTGAGTTTTGTGATGATGTTATCGAATAGATATCTGATAAGGAATGGGTCGATCATACTGACTGCCAAAAGCAAAGGTGAGAAAACAAATATCGTTTTCTGATACTTTGTATACTTTCTTGAATATCTTAGAAGTTCACGCACATCTTCGTCGATCTTGAAAAGCCTCACACCATCCCCTCCCAAATTCGTTCTTTAAGCATATTCTTCACAGCTTCAATCTTTAAATCGCATTCCCCATACGATATGCAGGCCCCATTATATCCTTCAACACGATATTTTTCAAATACGCAGCCACCACATGAATATCTTAGAAAGCAACCCCTACATTTCTCATCGCTGAGCTTGGAGTTTGACCTCTTGTATGCTTCGGCTGAATCAAGTAAACTGTTCTTGACAATATCTGGACTCTCATTAACATTGGAAATTTTGAATCTAGCATTTCCAACAACTAATTGACATGGATAAATGTCTCCGTTGATATCTACAACAAAGTTCGTAATTCCTGCTCTACAGTAGTACTGATCAGGAGCTTGTTGAAATATTCTATTCAAATAGAGTCGAAGTTCGTCTTTTACTTCCTGGTTTTCATTCATCTTCATTTGCCAAATAAGCTTCATGACCCTATGAATTTCTGGGCTTATGGGTTGTTCGAAAGCGAGTCCTTTGTCTGATGACATGACAGGAACAATTATCAAGTTACGAATTCCAAAAGTATCATTAAAGAACGTTTTAATGATATCATAGTCGAACCCATGTTGTTGATGCATTTTTGTATATGTGACTTCAATAGCCTTTGGTTGGTCGATCTGTCTCAGTTTCATCAGATTGTTTGAAACTATCTCGTATGAGCTCGCACCACCTTTAAATGGCCTTAAAAAGTTTTGTACTTCTTCAGGACCATCCATACTTGCAACAATTTCAAATTCAAAGCGGTCACCGAAACGTTGAATTATCTCAACTAAATGGTCAACATACTTGCTCGGTACACCTAACCCGCTTTCAATACTTATCCTCGGAAATTTGGATAACTCTAATAGTTCATTTAATAAGAACTCTATAACATCAAGGTTTAGGAGTGGTTCACCACCGAAAGCCTGAATTGCTTCAATGTTATCAAAAGTGTTGTAAAAACTCCGCAATGTGTTGCTTATGATCGATTTGTCCATATATCCTTTCTTGTTGTATAACCCTTTGTTAGCATAGCAGTACTTGCAATCCAAAAAGCAATCCTGGGAAATAAGCAAAGCAAGCCTTCTTACAGTACTCAGATCCTCAACCACCCTGTAATTCGTCAATTGTTCTAACTCATTGATACTTTGATACAGTTCATCGTCATTCAATATGAAATTGAGTACCTGATCTATATTTTCCCCATTTTCTTCTTGGAACAAGAGGTGCACTAACTGACTGTTCTTTGTATCCAAGGTGTAGATTGATAGTGAAGGGATATGTAACAATACGTCTTTACCATCATCACAAGTTATCATGTAGAAATCATCAATGTTGTTCAAGATATTTCTTATTTTGCTTTTTGTTTCCTCATTTTTGTTAGCCAACACTGCGTATCACCCCAATCTTCAAGTATTCTGCATTTTAACTTAATTCATGAAATCATTTCATGAGATTAGTGACAAGGTTTGGTCATCATAACTTTGAAAGGGAAACCTGCCCCAGCATTGAGAGCCGGGACAGGTGTAACAAAGTACTGATCATCAAGTATTAAAGTTGCAACGTTAGAAGTTCAACTATTTGCACCAACCACAGACGAAACCACCACCACCACATCCGTTACCAGGATTAAGCAAGTCTTGAGGTTGCACTGGAAGCTTTACCTTTGTCATGCTATTTCACATCCTTTCCACCCGCTACATACCTGCCGGCAGGTATTCTTTGCGGTTCTTAAATCCATCTTTTGACTGTACAACTTTGCTTGTATCTTTGAGCAATGAACATTTGTGAAGGCCCCGACTGAAACAACTGCACCTTAAAACTGCTGATTGATTCAGAATCCCACATCAACAAAGCTAACTACTGTTGGTGGTTCAAACACATCTGTTTTCCCTACCACTCCTGATGATTCATCTGCGAAAATCGTTACTCCAAGCAAGAAAACCACAGTAAACACAAACAGCACTAAGAATCTTTTCATACCTCTTATCCCTCTGATACTGTTAACCAAGATTTATGAAACCGTGCGATGATATTGTTGAATCCTAAAAAGGGGCACCACCCCCCAAGGAGGCGACACCCAATGATCAAATGTCCATACTGTGGCTCTTCTGACTTCTGCAAAAACGGACATTCTCACAATGGTTCTCAACAGTATCTCTGCAAATCTTGTCACAAGTCCTTCTCTCTTCATTCTTTCAACAAACCTAAGCTCTTTTCTTTCATCTATCCTAGGTATCCTGTCTGCGGTAAGTCTATGCAGATTTACAAAATTCGTCGTGGTTTTATCAGATTCCGCTGTAGAACCTGTAAAACTAAAATCAACATTAATCGTTTCCTTCCTCCTGAACCTATCTCTTCTTCTATTTCTTCATTTTCTATTTCTTCATTTTCTTCTCACGTTCATCCTTACCTTGTCTTCCTTGCTATTTATCTCTATTTCAAACGTAACCTGTCTTTCCGTGCCATCGCTGATGCTTTGCCTACTCGTGTTTCTCATGTCTCTATTTACAAATGGGTCATCAAGTTCGGTTCTCTTCTTCTTACCTTCTGCTCTGCTTCTTCTCTTAGTGCTGATGAATCTATTATCCTTTTCAAAGATAGAAAGTATTACATCTGGCTCCTTGTTGATTGGAATACTTTGAAAATTGTTGCTTGGCATTTCTCAAGATATCGTGATTATTATAATGCTATCAGATTACTCAAACAAATTAAAAAGCATCCTCAACTTATTACTACTGATGGACTTGGTGTATACAAACGAGCTATTGAAGAACTATTTGGTTCAGGAATACATCGAAGAGTAAAACTTGGTCACAACAACGCTGTTGAATCAAGATATTCACTTCTCAAAGATTTCATACGAGCCAAGCGTGGTTTCAAGAAACTCAGTAACATACCCAAATACATCAATGGCTGGGTGTATATCCACAATTTGTTCAAAGACTTAGGAGCCAAGGTGACATAAGTTGTCCTGCCCTCAATTTTTTTAAGCTAAATTATTTATACCATATTTTTATGTAGGAGGTAACAAGTATGCTATTATTCAATCCCTATTCTCTTCTATCATGCAAAGTTAACAGCATCCCTCTTTCTTTTTGATGACCAATTTTTCGTTTAGTATTATACTCCTTTCCATATGACTTTCAACTATTTTTGCATCTTTCAAAACACGCATGAATACACAGTTTCTGATTTTTCACTTTTCGCGTTTTTAAAAAGTTCTTCCACATCGATTTTGTCCATCGTTCAATTCACATTTATTCAAACTATTCTGTGATATAATCATATTGTGAAAGAACGAGAGTCAATTTTGAGATTTTTTGCTAAGTCATCTGATGAATGTTTACATGTAAATATTTTGTTAAGTATAAAAAGTGCTTTGTTGATGGCATAGGAGGAATTAAGATGGATGTGAAAACAGTGGCAGAGATCGTTAGATTTGGTAGGTTCTCAAGGCCATTTGTCAATTACATGATGGAGAATTTGAGGATGGAGAAGAGTAAAGATGACGAAGAAATCATCAATTATTTTGATGTACTGAAGTTGAAATGGGATGGTAAGTATCTATCTGCGCTTAAAGAGATAGATAATTCGATCAAAGTGGTGAAGAGGAACGGGATGTACTATCTGTTTTTGGTTGAGAAGCTGGGGATATTGTCCGAATTATATAAAGATGGGAAGGTTGATAAAGAAAGGGTGAAAGAAGTTTTCAATGAACTGAGGGAGAAGTTTGATGAAATTCCAGAATATCTTAGAGATTTGGTTGTAGAAAAGGTAAGGAATATTCGTGAGATGCATTTCAGCGACGATGATTTGAAAACGATTAGAGTTTGGAGCGAGAAATATGAGAGAAGTCCATTGAATAAAGGATTCATTTTGATTGGGGAAGGATTGAAGAAGAGGAATGAGGGAAAGTTTGAAGAAGCGGCAAGAACGAATATCGAGGTATTCAACATCTTGAAAGATGTTCCCCATCCGAGTGGGATGATAAGTGCTTTGAACAACGCTGCATGGTGGTTGAGAGATGTGAACAAGAATGCTGCTTTGAAATATACCATCCCTCTTGGTTATTACATAGGTTACTATCTCAACGATGATGATAGAGAACTGTTCAACACACTTAGCACGTGTTTCCAAATTCAACTGCAAAACAACAGTCTATTAGCATATGAGACACTGTCCATCTTTTCAAATTGCCTGTCCAAGTTGGATGATGATGAACAAAAGGTAATCACTGGTTGGTTAAAGTTCACATCAGGTTCGTTGAATGAGTATCTCTTCGATTTGGATAATGCATATTGTGAGAACAAACCGAAGCTTAGGCAATTCATCCAAGATGAGATTGAGAAGGAAGGGCTTTCGTATGATTCATTTCCGGTATCGAAGAGGGAGATGAAAGACATCCTCTCAGGCAAGAGGGAGTACATCCAAGAGAAGAGTTTGAGGGGAATCATCGATGCGATGAAATTCGAGGTGAATTCCAACACACCGATACAGATAATCAAAGAGCTGAGGAAGGAAGATATAGACAAGAAGTTCAAAATCAACTTTGAAAAGTATAAGAGGATGAAGAAAGAGAGGCAACGAGCAGAGTTTCTCATTTCGTACTTGGCTCATCCATACAAAGAGAAGGTAGACATACTGCAAATCGACGAATGGATAGAGAACGGTAAATGGGAGATAGCAGAAGGGGATTATTACACCAAAGAATTGATAAACAGAATATTTGAAGATGTGATGAAGATGGAGGTAGATGAATCGGTGATAGACGAACGTATGGATGAGGTCAGGACATGTACGAACGTAGAGATTGAATTTCCAGAACATCCGTACTATATGGCGAAGAGAGACATATCAAAGCTATTTGTGAAAGACCTGAGCCGAGGAGACATTGAAGGATTTGTGAGGTTATATGGAAAAATGGGTAAGAGGGAAAGGAAGATGGTTGAAACGTTTGTGGTGAACTATGGGAAGTACGTTCACTTCAAACAGTTACCAGAGAGTGCGACGCCACGAGTGCCGGAAAGACTGAGAGAGATAGTGGAAGGAAGGTTAAAGTTAAAGCCAAGGCCAGCAGGGATAGGGTATTATGCCCTTGAAGATGTAAATGTCAATATCAAAATGAACAAAAAATCGAAAATAAAAATGTACAAAAAATAAACTTAGTTTTGCTGGTTTGTGTTGCTAAAATATACTGTTTTTGACTGCAATCTGTATGAAGGACCTTTT
>Ga0224486_100417_pt1 | contig 13317 bp, 9 predicted proteins | sample TexhydDE_CT_test_FD_172013 | JGI IMG/M metagenome (GOLD analysis project Ga0224486, IMG submission 172013) | Fracking water microbial communities from deep shales in Oklahoma, United States - hydraulically fractured wells DE_CT_test ...
TTGTCATTATAGTAGTTATTTACCACTGAGCCGTTTGCATCACGGCTCAAAACCGCTCATTGACTTTTGAGAGTGGAATGTGATATAATTGGGTATATGCTGTAGGGCGTGACAGCCCTATAAATCTAAATTTAGCAGCGTCTTCAATTCTGCTTTTAAATTATCAATTTCACTATCAATTTCATCAATTCTGTTCATTATTACTGAAGGTTTTTCATATTCTACCCTGTCATATTCAACTTCTTTGTACTTGTTGATTGAGAGGTCATATCCATTGTCTTTAATTTCTTTTTTTGTAACATAGAACGACTTTTCAGTTCGTTTTCTGTTCTTTTCATTCTCTAGATTATGATAACGGCTGATAATATCAGGAATATCATTACTCTCGACTGGTTGACGCTTATCATCCAGTGACAACCCATCTGCATGCATATCATAAAACCACACATTATCTGTGCCACCTGCACCTGTCTTTGTAAATATCATGATAGCAGTTGAAACCCCTGCATATGGTTTGAAGACACCACTTGGCATGGAAATAATGCCATGTAAATGATGGTTTTCAACGATTTCTTTTCGAATGGATTTATGAGCATTAGAACTACCAAAAAGGACACCATCTGGCACAATAGACGCACAGCGACCACCTTTTTTAAGCGTTCTAAGGAATAATGCTAAAAAAAGGAGTTCTGTTTTTTTCGTTTTAGTGATTTTAAGTAAATCTGCTGCAACACTTTCATGATCTAACGAGCCTTTAAAAGGTGGATTGGCAAGGACTAATGTATATTTTTCATCATCAATGTTCTTTTCTGATAAGGAATCTCTGTATTCAATATTGGGTTTTTCCACACCATGAAGCATCATGTTCATAGCACCAATACGAAGCATGGTTCTATCCATATCGTTACCGAAAAACATGTCATTGTTATAGTGGTCTTTTAATTCTTTTATGGCAAACAAATCTTCATTGTTTCTTTTAAGGTACTCGCCTGCTTCAACTAAGAAACCAGCTGATCCTGCTGCAGGGTCAACTATAATATCTGTTGGGGTTGGTTGCATCAGCTCCACCATCATTTTAATAATATGTCTTGGGGTTCTAAACTGCCCATTGGTTCCTGCTGTTGCTACTTTAGAAAGCAGGTACTCATATAAATCACCTTTTGTGTCTCCATCGGATAATGGCAATAAATCTACATTTGTAACGATTTTTTCTAACATTTGAGGTGTTGGAATCATAAAGATGGCATCGTCCATATATCTGGTAAATGCTGAATCCTTGTCACCATGCATGGTTTTTATAAATGGAAATACTTTCTTTGAAACCATATCATACATGTCAGAAGCACTCAGTTGTTTAAACTTATGCCATCTCAGATTTTCTTGTTCATCACTAAAAATTTTATCTACTTCAATGCCAAGCAGCTCCGCATTTTTTTCTAAATCCGTTTGTTTTTCGTCCAGTCCCTTTATAAATAAAAGGTAGGTAAACTGCTCAATAACAGACAGTGGATTGGTAATACCTCCCGTCCAAAATATCTCCCATATTTTATCTACCTTACTTCGTAATTCACCTGTAATCATTGTTGTTCCTCCCATAGTCTTTCATCTATTTTAATAATCCAATAAATGCTTTATCAATTCTTCATCCAGTCCCTTTGTTTTACAAAAATCATAAAGTGCCTTTTTTGCCATTCTATTGGGACTGTTTTTACCATTCTCCCACCGGTTGACCGTGGCAAAGCTCACTTGAAGCTCTCTTGCCAGTTGTTCTTGACTCATATTCAGCTTACTTCTGATTTCTTTAACCATTTGAGCAAATTCCACTTTATACACCTCCAGCTCGTCACTTTATATTATAACAAATGTTATAATACATGCCCACATGAATTTGAAAATTATTCCAAAGAAAAATCCACCGATATTACACCAGTGGATTCACATTTATTATTCAATTTCTTATGTCCCTACATTTCACATCCAAAAGCCAAGTCTTACAATGATTTCGTCTTTCAGTTCCTTATTGCGATAATTCGCAATATCAGTCTTAAACATGAAAAGCTTGGTTTTTAGCGGTATGTGGGCAAATACAATTAGTCTTTTTTGTATAGTGCTACTACCGTCTCCACGTGGGCAGAGTGTGGAAACATATCCACCGGCTGGACCTCCTCGACCCTGTATCCTGACTCCACCATCAGCTTCAGGTCCCTTGCCAGGGTTGAAGGATTGCAGGATACATAAACAATTCGTTCAGGTCCCAGCTCCATGATTCCATGGATCAGGTCCCTTTCACAGCCTTTTCTGGGAGGGTCAAGAATTACCTTGTTTGCCGCCTTCCCTTCCTTTATCATTTGCGGAAATAGGTCTTCTGCCTTTCCATAATGAAATTCCACATTATCCACATTATTGAGCTTCGCATTTTCCTCAGCATTCTTGACGGCAGCCTTTACTGATTCAATACCTATGACCTTTTTGACATCTTCAGAGACAAAGAGTGATATTGTCCCAATACCGCTATAGAGGTCATATACAATGTCATCCCTGCTACCTTCCAGATAATCTCTGGCCTTCCCATAGAGGATCCCAACCTGATGTCTGTTGATCTGGAAGAAGGAGTCAGGAGAAATTTCAAACTGCAGGTCTCCAATATAATCCGTAAGCTTTTCCTTTCCGAACAGGTGAATGTACTCCCTACCATATGTGAATCTGCTGTTCATGGGGTTGATGTTCTGGTACACACTGACAATTCCAGGGCATTCCCTCACCAGCATGTGCACCAGCTGAAACTTGTTTGGAATCTGTGAAAATGTTGTTACAAGAATCACCATAGACTCATTGTTTTCATTTGTCCTGATTCCCACATGTCTCAGTATACCTTCACCTGAATTCTTGTCATACACTGAGATTTCGTACTTATCCACCCAGCTGCGAACAGTCCTCAGTATCTGGTCTGCAACCTCAGACTGCAGGTGATCCTCATCCATTGGAACTATCTCCGAGGATTTTCTTAGATAATAACCTGTTACAGCTTTACCGTCCACCTTCCCAACGGGAACCTGGGAGTGGTTTCTGTACCTGAAGGGGTGCCCCATGCCAATGACAGGATTTACATGTACATCAATCCCCCCAATTCTCAAAAGATCCTGATAGACCTTATTTCGTTTCCACTCAAGCTGCTTTTCATAGGAATATTCAATGAGAGGGACTCCTCCTCCAAGGGCTCTGGTATCAAACTTATAGCTTATCCTATGGGCGGAGGGCCTTATCAATGACTCCAAGACACCATTTGCGAAGCTTTTCTTACTTTGGGTTATTCTGACACTGACCATGTCTCCTATCAGTGCATCCTCGACAAAAATGGGAAATCCATCAAGCTTCATGACTCCATTTCCCTCATGAGTGAAATCTATTATTTCGCCTTTCACTATATCTCCAACATTTATATTCATTGCAACCTCCAGCTTTTTGGCTTAACTTAATTCTACATTATTACCACTGGAGTGTCTACAGCTTGAAGCTTTCATGGCAGTATTAATGGAAACACAAAGACCACCGGATCTGCTGTCTCCTACAATCCAGTGGTCCTCTGTGAAATATTGGATTCTATTGCCTTTATCTAGCATAGATTGCTTGACTAATACACATCCTGGAACTTGCCTTCAGAATCGTGTATCATAACCTTAATCTTTTTTTCCTTGGAAATCTTCCTGACCTCACTCATGGCATCCTCTTTTGTTTCAAAGGCCATATCATACTCATCTTCAAGTGATTTCAGCAACCACCCTTCCTCCTGAGGGATCAGGTGATGTGTAACATCTGCACTGATGCTCCCTCCCCTATTGTCATACCACTCCTTAGCCTGTGAAATTGCAATCGATATGGCTCGCCCTTCCTCATAGCCATCCTCCAGCAATCGGTTGGCAATTTCAATGGATTTATTCCTTACATCCTCCTTCAGATTCTTCATTGAATCAGGAAAGTCCTTCTTGGTCCAAGCCATCATCTCACTCCTTCCTCTTCTTCAAAACAACAGCTATCATCTGCAACACCACATTTGGTGTAGATGCTCCCAACAATACATATACCCACATTCCAGGTGTAAGAGCCGTGGTTCCAAGCACTCTCTGCAAAAATGGAACATATATTGCCAACAACTGAAGTGCAAGGGTCAACACCAAAGCCCCAATCATATATGGATTTCTGACAATGGTCCTATCATAGCCCAGGCCATTCTTTCTTCTTACATTGAATACCTGAAGCAGATGAACCATGGCCAAGGTCATGAATCCTATGGATCTTGCAGAATCAACTTCCATTCCTCCATTCAATGCCATGATATATGATAACATCGGGCCTGCTGCAATCACAAGTCCCTGGAAACCTATCAAAAGCTTGTATCTGTTGGTGATTATGGGGGCCTTTGGATTCCGTGGAGGGTTCTCCATGACTCCAGCCTCCGGTAGCTCCCAGGCCATTGCAAGTGCTGGGAAGACACCTGTTACAACATTCAGCCATAATATCTGCAAGGCAACAATGGGTATGGGAACACCTGCAATTATTGACATGAAAATGAACAGGATTTCACTCAGATTGCAAGAAAGCAAATAATGAATGAACTTCTGGATATTGTCAAAAATTACCCTACCTTGCCTTACTGCCTCAACTATTGTACTGAAACGGTCATCCAACAGGATCATGTCTGAGGCTTCCTTAGCCACAGTAGTTCCCCGTATTCCCATTGCAACTCCAATGTCAGACTTGTTCAAAGCAGGCGCATCATTGACTCCATCACCTGTCATTGCAACAATATGTCCCATATTCCTCAAGGCGCTTACAATATTAAGCTTATCCCTTGGTGTCACCCTGGCATAAACGGAATTATGCCTGAGGTTTTCCTCAAGCTCCTTAACGCTCATGCCCTTTAATTCATCTTCCTTGAGGATGTCCTTCTCATCAACTTCAATTCCTATGCTTCTGGCGATGCCTATGGCTGTTTCATGCTGGTCCCCTGTCAGCATAACAGTCCTTATTCCAGCCTTTCTTGCCTCAGCGATGGATTTCCCGATGTCCTCCCTTGGAGGGTCCATCATTCCTACAAAACCTAGAAATACCATCCCCTCCTCTATCTGGTCCTCTAGACTATCATCATCGGCAGCCTCCTTATAGGCAAGTCCCAATATCCTAAAGCTGTCCTCTGCCAGTTTCCGGTTGGTCTCCTTCAGTTCCTTGATCCTTTCTTCCGTAAGCTCCTCACTATTGTCATCCATATACATGTAATCACATATCTCCAGAACAACTTCGGGAGCTCCCTTGAGGAAAACCATCTTGCCATTTTGGGGAGTCTTGTTTAGAACCGCCATGAATTTCCGTTGGGAATCAAATGGGATAAGCTCAGTTCTGGGATATTCTTCCTCAACCTCTTCCTTCTTCAGGCCGGCCTTCCTTGCACCTACAACCAGGGCACCCTCTGTAGGATCCCCGACCACTTCCCAATCATCCTCCTTCATGTTAAGGACTGCATCCGAACAAAGCAGTCCTGCTTTCAGTATCAGGGAAACTCCTTTGTCCTTTAGGGGATCAAGGCACTTACCCTCTTCGCTGAATTCCCCTTCAGGACTGTAGCCGGTTCCTGATATTTCAATCATCCTATTTTCAATAGCTATCCTTTGAAGGGTCATTTCATTTTCAGTCAATGTACCGGTTTTATCGACACAGAACACCGTGGCGGATCCCAAGGTTTCAACAGCTGGGAGATTTCTCATCAAGGCCTTTTTTCTAACCATCCGGTTCATGCCTATTGCCAATGTTATTGTTGCAGCCACTGGAAGGCCTTCAGGAACCGCTGCTATTGCAAGGGCTATGGAGGTCCTTATCATCTGATCCAAGGGCTCTCCTGACAAATAGCCAATAACAGCCACAATCCCAGTTATTGCCAGGGTCAATATTATCAGGTACTGCCCAGTCTCTTCCAGCCTCTCTTCCAGGGGTGTGACCTCATCCTCAGTCTCCTGGAGCATCCTGGAAATCTTACCTATTTCAGCTTCATTTCCGGTGGAGGTTACTATAAACCTTCCCTTTCCTTTAAGTACTGAAGTTCCCATAAAAACCATATTATTTCGGTCACTAATGTGGACCTCCCCTTCATTTTCAGGAGTATCGGAACTCTTCTTAACCGACTCTGATTCTCCTGTAAGCATGGATTCGTCTATATCAAGCTCCTCATCCTCCACAATTCGTCCATCTGCAGATATCTGGTCGCCTTCCTCCAGGATGACAACATCCCCAGGAACCAGCTCCTCCGTTGGTATGCTTGCGATCTCTCCGCCTCTTATGACCTTGGCTTCCTCGTGTACTCTCTTCTGCAAGGCTTCAATTGATTTTCCGGCCCTGTATTCCATTACAAGTCCAAGGATTGCCGTTATCAGAATCACTATCAATACTGCAACACCCTCGACCATTTCTCCAATAAAAAATGATGCAATGGCCGCTGCGGTCAATAACAGCATAACTATGCTCTTGAACTGTCTTACCAGAACTTCCCAGATGGAAATTCCACCTTCGTCCTCCAGACGGTTCTCACCATATTCTTCCAAACGTTCCTCTGCAGCTTCCACACCAAGTCCCAGTTCCCGGTCGGTGGAACATTCCCTTTCAACCTCTTCTATTGTCTTAAGGTAATCAGGCTTGCTGTTGTTCATCTAACTCTCCTCATCTGTTTATCTGTATCCTTAGATTTCATTCTTACTTTGCATCCTCCAAGATGTTCCTTATGACTATGCGAGCCACTGCATAGAGGGGTATCACAAAGAAGGCTCCCATAAAACCGAACTGAGTCACCGCAATAATAACCAGAAAGATGATTGCCAAGGGATGGATCTCCAAGCGAGTCCCCATTATCTTAGGCCTGACTACATTCCCTTCCAGCTGCTGTGTTATTGCAAGAACAATGATCACCTTTGCAATCATGAACAGGTCTACGGTCCAGCCTATGAATATTGCTGGAAGTATGCCTACCAATGGCCCCAAAAATGGGATGATTGAAAAAATCATGGAAAATATTGATAGGAAAAGTGCATTTGGTAATCCAATTATCAGGTACCCAATATATGTCAACACGCCCAGAACACCTGCAACCATAAGCTGACCTACAAAGTAATTCTGAAGCACCATGTCAATCTCCTCAAAAATATCCTTGGTCTTTTCCTTTAGTCTGCCAGGAACCAGCTTCATGAATTTTTCATAAAATAGCTTATCATCCCTTAGCCAGAAAAAGACAACTATGGGTATCAGGATAACTATCGCCAATAGGTCGGTTATGTTTGTTATCCAAGCTGAAATGTTCTCACGGAAAATCTCCAAAAACACCTGTGACAGTTCCAATAGCCTGCTCTCAATATCCTCCAGCGGTACGCTCAGGAACTCATCCTGCTGAAAGATGTTCTCAACCTGTTCTGGAGCTTCCTTAATGTATTCGGACAGTGTCTCATAAAAGCTTGTGAATTCATCACCAATGGCCTTACCTGCCAAAACCGTAAATAGTGAGATCAAAGCAATGACCATGATAATGACACCAAGAACTGCCAGGGTCCTGTTTATATTCCTTTTTCCCAGATAGTCCACAAGAGGTCTCAGCAGATAATAGAACAGGCTTGCCAAAAGGATTGGAATTACAGTAATCCTGAATGTGGTTCCAAGGAAGTCGACCACAAATCCCAGCTGGCCAACCATGAACAGGGCTGATGCCGCAAGAAGAATCCAAACCGTATACCTGAAATACCTATTGTTGAAATTCATGATCTCACACTCCCTCTTCCAGTTGATTCTCCCAACAATATGACCACTGTATCTCGTTTAGATACAGCTCAGCCCAGGCCATTACTGCATAATCAATATGATCATACAGACTGTTTCAACTCATCTTTCTATTAAAACCGGTGGAATACAGGCCTATCATTTATCCTATACCCATAAAATACTTTTTATCCAAGACAACTTGAACAAGCCATTATCAAGTAAAGCTTCCTTACTCATTCCGCCCAGGAACTGCGTAAGCAGATCGGCTCATTCCAAAGTATTGTTTGTGTACATAAGGAGGTTTGAGATGTGCCCACACTAAAAATAGATATGACAAGAGCCCGGAAGACCGGGCTTTAAAAGCTACATTTCCTTGGTTTGATTTTCTATCCTTGCCCTTCTCAGAAATAGATAGATCAGGAACATTAGAATGATGATATATACAGCTGGATAAAACAAGTAAGGTACTTGGTTTGTCTCAGGGTGGACCCTGAAAAAGTGATTTATAAGTCTTGTAAGTGTAAATATTCCTGCAGCTGCCAAGATCGCTGATCCATCAGGGTAATCCCTTTTCATTATCATGTAAGAAGCCAAGACTGCTAATATGGCACCAATCATCTCATAGATCTGGGTTGGATGAAGACCTGGTGAAGATACCAAAGCGAATAGGGAGATGCTTCCCTGGTCTGCTATAGAAAGGTAGTGCTTGTGTGCAAGACTCCCAAAGGGATAGCTGATTGCCCACGGCAAATCTGTTGGCAGGCCAAAGCAGCACCCATTGAGGAGACAGCCCACCCGCATCAGGATTAGACCAACTCCCAGACCCGGTGCAAGGTTGTCTCCAAGCCTCCAGGGAGATATTCCCACAAGCCTTGAAATTATCCATCCCACCATTGCAGCCAGCACCAGTCCACCCATAAGTGAAAACCCGCTATTGTCAATGGCAGCTATCCTTTCTGGATATCTATCATAATATGAAGGATTTATCAGTACATTCAAAACCCTTGCTCCTATTGGTACTGATATGGTCATAAGAGCCAAGGGCAGGAGACTGGACCTGATGGACAAACCAGATCTCCTGATATTGACCAAAGTGATTATTATAACTGCAAAAGCAGCTATCCACATCATAAGACTATATGATTTTATCTGGTATCCCTGTCCCAATAATGTGAACCCTAGCGTCTCCTTCATGGTTACCACCTGACTTGTTATCTATTTTGCTCCTGTCCAGCTTCCCCTAATCCAAGCTTCTCCAATCTCTATCTTAAATGAACCCGTAAGAGATATAGCTTCATTGGCTTTCCTAACTGTTCCACTGAAGGTAACAGTTGATCCTTCTTCTACTGTAGATGCGGTTATGAGACCATTGTTGTAGTTTGCAGTCAGTGGTGTCGGTGACCCGTCTTCATCCACAAGATTTATTATTCCACTTCCACCTGAACTCAAATCAAAGTCCATGGCTACAGGCAGCGGCTTGTCCATATTTTCCTCAATTCCTGCCTTAAGCATATTGTACATGTCAAGGTCAGAAAGGTCACAGCCCTCTCCACTGCTTTCTGAGCTGCCTGATTCAGGTGGTGGAGGTCCTAGGTCATACTCAGTAATTACGATTGATGTTGATGACCAGGGTCCGTTCAACTCCTCTGCTGTGGGGTATAATGATATTTTGAATTCGTTTTGCAAGAAATCTTCGTATGCCTTTTGCCTTTCAGCAGGATCGTCTGTGCTAAACCACTCCATGGCAATTGTCTTTAGCTGTTCAATGGCTACTGAGTCTTCATTGTGTACATCTCCTGATTTTATTGTACTTCTACCCGTATCCTTTAGTAGCTTATTCTTGAAGTGCATTAGAACATCCAGCCGACTCTCCAACTCATAAGAGTCCGTCCAGCCCCATCTGCCCTTTTCCATAAAACCTGCTTCCTCATACATCTCCATAATCATCTCAAGTTCAGCTTTTTTCTTTTCTATTTCCTCGTCCTTTTCAAGCCTGCTTTCAAACTGCTTTTTTAGGTCTCTTCTAACTCCCTCTTTTATCTTGTTTTCCTCTTCAGGTGTAAGAAGTGGCATTCCAGCCTCTTCCCTCGCTTGGTTTTGGGCCTTCACTGCCTCCAGCTCAAGTTGTCTGGCTGCTCCACCCATCTGATTCCAAACATCATCAAAATTGCCCTTCTCAACCTGGTATCCCCACCATGGAACACTGCTTTCTGCCCCATTCTTGTAAGCCTGGTATGCAGCCTCTACTTCTTCACTTTTCCAAGACTGTATTTGACTATCTATTGCAGCAACTGCAAACTTGCCAACCTTGGTTATCATAAACTGGTCTGCAATCTGTTCTCCAATTATCTTCGCGGCGTCCTTGTACCTTCCTTCTGCCACATAGCCTGCCGCCTCACTGGCCTTTTGGACCATCTCTACCCCAAGCTCGTCAGTCAAGCTTGAAAGTGCACTTGACAGTGTTGATGCAGGTACCACCTCAACCACCTTCTTGCCCAATAATAGCTGAAGGTTTTGATTGAACTGAGCAGGATCCCCATCCTTTATGCTGCTGACCATGTTTTCCCATTCATCATCCTCCAGAATACTGTTCAAAACCTGTCCTGATAGGGTGCTGTCACTTATCTTCAGTTTATCCTTAAGTATATGGTCTATAGCACTACTCAGTGCTTCATCCGTTATTGAATTTCCCTGGTCCTTGATCCAATCGGCAACAGCTTCATTGTCCACATACTGGTCAACTCTCTCCTCCATTGTAAGCTTTGCCTTTGAAAACAGTGAAAAGTGACTTGTTGTAAATGTCATTGTCTGTGCCTGGGTATCAACATCAGCCTTTATGTATTCCCATTCCGATTCATTGAAATATCCGAAATACATTGCTCCTGTTTCAAAGTCATCACCGACCTCTTCAGGATTGTATTTCATGGTTATTGTCACCGGCTGCATAAGCCTTACAGGTCCTTCTCCAACTGAAATCTGAATTGGAGCTCCCAATCCATCCATCTCATTCTCTTCATATCCAGGTGCGCTGTCAGGGTTCACAAGTGATACCTGAGTTGGAGTCTCAAAGGTCCCACCTGGAATATGTACCATTAGTCCATGGGTTTCAAGGTCTCCCAGCACCACATCCTCAGCTCCACTTGTAGCCGTAAGCGGCTCAGGAATAACCTTTGTGTATTCCCAGTTTGTGGGTTCACTGGCCTTGATATCAGAGCCTCCCGTACTTGATTCCGTACCACCACAGCCCCCCAGCATCATGGAAGCAGCAATAATAATAGCTAAAATTCCATTAAATCCTTTCACTTTAAACATTGATGCTCACCCCTCCCTTGTTTAAAACATATTCCCCATACCTTGATTTTTGCACACCAATGTCCTGAAGTCAAAGGATTTTTTCAGGCTTGGCACAAAAAATGACAAAGCTGCAGGAAGCCTGCAGCCTAGGTTAGATTCTTTATCCATTTTCCAGATTTTATTATTGGTATTCCCAAAAAAGCTTTTATTACCTCCTCCATTGTCACAAGGAGGAAGACATACTCCACAGGCAGCTTCAAAATGATTGCCCCTATAAATGCAAGGGGTACGCCAATCAGCCATACAGTACTCAGGTCTATCTTCATAGCTACCTTTGTCTCTCCTCCAGCCCTTAGTACTCCCACTATGGCTATTGTGTTGTAGACCCTTATGACAAAGGTCAGGCCCATGAATACAAGGAGCCTTCTTGAAACTGCGTAAAGTGATGGATCCAAGCCTCTGAAAAGTGATAGGGGAAGATCCGGCCCAAGGGCCATCACTATTCCCAGGACCAGCCCTGATATGGTCGATATGACTATAAAGCTTATTGCATACTCATATGCCTTGTCCTCTTCTCCGGCACCGACCTTGGAGCCCACCATTACGCCACAGGCATTTGCCAGACCCCTCACTATGACAAAGAAGACATTCTGGATGGTGTTTGTAAGCTGAACTGCAGCCGTTGCCTCTTCTCCAATCCTTGCATAGGCAGCAGTGTACATGACCTGCCCCAGTGCCCAGAAGCCTTCTGTAAGGATTACGGGGTAGATGGTATCGATATATTTCTTCACAAAATCCTTCTTCCAGCTCATAAGCTCAGAGAAGCTGGCTGCAAGGATGCTCTTTGTTCCATATATTGCATAGACAATAAGAAGGATTTCAACAATCCTTGCTATAAGGGTTCCCAAAGCCGCTCCTCTTATTCCCATTGCAGGCATTCCAAGCTTGCCGAATATGAAGATGTAGTTAAGGCCAGTGTTTACGGCAAAGGAGATTATTGATACCTTAAGTGGCACCCTCGGTCTTCCTGTTGTTCTTAGGGCTATTGAAAAGGCAAAGGATATGGCTGTTATAATATATGACAGGCCGACAATCCTTAGATATGAAGCTCCAAGCTGGATTACCTCCTGTTCCTCAATAAATAGACCCATTACAAATTCAGGCAGCACCAGGGCGATAAAGGTGAATATTGTTCCAGCAATTGTACTGATTGTTATTGCCAGCCCCATTACCTTCTTTATGCTCAGCACATCATCCCTGCCCCAGAACTGGGCTATGAATATTGATGATCCCGAATTGATCCCGAAGGTGAGAAGTATATACAAAAAGAAAATCTGATTTGCCAGTCCCACGGCTGCTATGCTTGATTGGCCGAGACTGCTTATCATCAGAGTATCTATCATGTTAAGTGAAGAAGATATTAAGTTTTGCAGTGATACGGGTATTGCTATTGCAAGCATTCCCTTTAGGAATTCCTTGTCCTTAAGAAACTTCATGATGTTGTTTTCCTTTCACAAAAAATAAAAATCCCAATATGCATTCTTAATATGATAGCATATTGGGACGGGTTTGTGAAGATGGTAAGTTACTATTAGCAACTTCTTATTTTAATTGTTAACAGTTGTTATCGTTATAGCTGTTTCATCTGACTCTATATTTCCATCAGTAACTTTTATTCTCAGTTTTATTGTGTAATGTGTATTACTTGCTGCTGGAGCATCACCAGTTATTTTCAGGTAGTTTTTTGTTCCAATACTCTGGATTTCTATTGAATTGATATCAAATCCATTGTATTCACTCGGTTCAGTCAGATTAATAATTGAGTAATTTGTCGAATCCCCACCCATCACTTCTATTTCTTCTTCAATAACAAATGATTTGTTTTTTTTCTTCTCAAAATTGAATGTATCTGCTGATAATGTTATACTCCCTTCATCATCTCCTCCTGGTGTTGTTACTACAAGGTTAGAATCATCAACCTTTTTTTGATAGTAAAAAACTATTGATTCATCATTTATTTTGGAAAACGTAAAGTCATGATCTAATGATACTAAAGACATTTTGTTTTCAAGTAGTATAGTCTGACCTTGGACCACATCTCTTCCATTGTAGTCTGTTATCGCAGTAAAACCAAGTCTTCCAGGATTGAGGTTGTTAATCATAATCCTATCCCATTCACCAGTGATCTTTTTACTGTCCAATAGGTCCCCTTCTGTCCCTGCCTCAGTGGCC